>Ga0308163_10001515_pt1 | contig 24938 bp, 24 predicted proteins | sample PhyTR1_FD_201037 | JGI IMG/M metagenome (GOLD analysis project Ga0308163, IMG submission 201037) | Phyllosphere microbial communities from UC Gill Tract Community Farm, Albany, California, United States - DLSLT.R1 | ecosystem: Host-associated > Plants > Phyllosphere > Unclassified | place: USA... | reverse complement strand
TCCCATCCCGAACTCAGCAGTGAAACGATGCATCGCCGATGGTAGTGTGGGGTTTCCCCATGTGAGAGTAGGTCATCGTCAAGATTAAATTCCGAAACCCCATTTGCGAAAGCAGATGGGGTTTTGTTTTTGCGCGCGGAAAAATTTGGTGGTTCCTACGGGTTCATTCTGAGTTAGCTCATTCCTACCGAACCCTGCACGACGCACTGGGCCTCGTATCTTGCAGGCTACGTAGGACCAAACCACTCGCTGTAATCGAAGGTAGGCCTTCAGTCTCCGTACGCAACCCTCCGATCGTTGAAATCCACTTACAAAAAAGCCCCGCATCTCTGCGGGGCTTTTTGTCCAACTCAGTTCAGCTTATTGCGCAGCCTCTTCGGGCACTTCAACGGCTTTCACTGCTGTCACTTCGTCACGACGACGAATGTACTTCCAGTCCGCCTCATCAATGTAGATACCCGCTGGGCCACTGCCGCCTTCAAGATCGATCGCGACGTGCGCCGACACTTGAGGCTTCACGCTCGCCAGGATGGGTACGAAGCCCAGCTGCAGGCTTGTCTCCAGCAACGCCGCCTGGTTTCTTTCGTCAATGTCGGCGGCTTCGTCCAGGTAGTAAGGTAAGCGAACACGGCCAGCCTGGTCACGGTCCATCAAGTGCAGCAACAAATACATGTTGGTCAGCGCCTTGATGGTCATGGTCGTGCCGTTGGACGCTGCACCGTCAATGTCGGTGTGAATAACCGGTTGGCTGTTCACCTTTGTAATTTCAAACGCCAACTCGAAAAGGTCTTTCAGGCCCAACTGATTGTGGTTCGCCGCCACGAGACGCGCCAGGTATTCCTTGGCCTCCTCGTTCTTGTTGTCTTGCTCTGCACTCTGACTCAGGTCGAACACCGACAACGTTTCGCCTTCTTCGTACTGACCGGCGCTGTGGATGATCTGATCGATGTGCTTGAGCGCTTCTTTGTTCGGTGCGAGCACGATGCGGAAGCTTTCGAGGTTGGAGACCTGACGACGGTTGATCTCGCGGTTGAACAACGCCAGCTGGTGTTCGAGGCTGTCGTAGTCACTGCGGATGTTTCGCAGCGTGCGCGCAATGTCGGTGACGGCTGCACGACGAGCCTTGCCCAGCGTCAGTGCTTCATCGGTGCGGTGCGCATAGGCGTTGATCAACAGTTGCAGACGGCGCTCCATGTCGTCTTCGCTGTCGAACTTGGCAACGCCTTTCAGCCGAACCTGCGCATACAACGCTTCAATCTGACCGTCGCAGCGCAGCAGACCTTGCCAGCTGTCTTGATAGTCATTGAGCAACGGCAGGAGGTTTTCCAGGGAGTCGTCCACGGGTTCCATGAACGGCGTGCCGAATGGCAGGTCCGTCGGCAGCAACTGACGGCGACGCAGGGCGTCGTCCAGTGTGCGTTGTTTGGATTCGAGATCGCCAATCTGGCGACCGACCAATTGCAGCTTGGCCGACAGTTGTTGGACGCGCTCGGTAAAAGCATCGCTGGAACGTTTGAGTTCGTCCTGCGCCGCTTCCATCTGCGCCAGTTGCTCGAGCTTCTCGCCTTCTTCGGCCGTCAAGGTCTGGGTGCGGCGGAAGTCTTCAAGCGCCTTCTGAGCGTCCAGCACCTGTTGATACAGCGCTTCAGTCTGAGTCTTGCTTGCAGCACGGTCAGCCGCCACCGCTTGCTGGGTTTTCAGCTGCTTGAGCTCTTTCTCCAAACGTTCTTTCTGATCACGCAAAGCAGCGCGGTCAGCCAGGGCCTGTAAGGCGGGTGGTTCGATGTGGGACAGGTTGATCGACAGGCCCGGCACTTCGAAACGCTCGCCTTTGAAGCCGTCGAGAATCGCTTCCAGGGATTTGACCCACGCTTCGCCGTCGTCCAATGCGATGCCTTGTTCACCCAGCGGCAGGCTGAACAGTGCGCTGTTGAACAGCCGCATCAAACGTTCGACGTCGGGCTGGGAAAACTCTTCGCGAAGACGGGCATAGCTGTTGTTGTCGGCGTGATCGAGTTGCTGCTTCACCGACTTCAGGCGCTTCTCCAGATCACGCAGGCGTTCATCCAGATCTTCCGAGCTGAACTGACGAGACTGAGCCAGTGCCCCCGCCAGTTCATCGTGCGCATCTTTGGCAGCCAGCAGCTGTTGTTCCAGCGTTTTAACGTCGTCGACCAGCGCGAAACGATTCTTCAACACCGCCAGTTCGCCGATCCAGCGCTGGATGTTGCTGATCTCGCGCTCCAGGCGCATCAGCTCCTGTGTACCGCCACGCTGATCGTTTTGCAGCGCGTCTTGTTCGCCGCGGTAGTGCTCGGCCTGGATGACCAGCTCTTCCTTGCGTGCGTTGGAGTAGTCCTGCCAAGTGCCGAGCAACGAATCGAGCAGCGGCGACAAGCGATGCAGCTTGCCGCGCAAGATGTCGCGCTGCTTAACGCCGTTGGCCAGCGCTTCAACCAGCGGACCAGCCAGAACCAGAGCGTTGTAGTCCTGCTCCATGCGACGGACGTCGCGGAAGGCTTCTTCGCACGCGGCAATGTAATCGACGCTACCGGAACGCAGGCTGTGTTCGAACGCATCAAGAAACAGCTGCTTGAGTTTGGCGGCGGTGATTTCGCGCATGTGCAGCAAGTTGATGAACAGTGCGCGGAATGTCTTCAGGCTTTGCTCACTGGTCGAGCGCAGCGGGATCAGCGTCAGGTCCAACGGGATCGACGTGTGACCACCCACCAGCAGGCGACGCAGTTCGTCAGGCTTGAGCTCGTAGGCTTTCAGACCCTGGCTTTCCAGATTGGCAAACAGTTCTTTCTGGCGCAGGCAGGTGTCGTTCTTTTGGTAATGGGCCAGATCCAGTTTGCCGGCATAGGCAAAGAACTGGTGACCGAAACCGCCACCCGGGCCGCGACCGACTACGCCGATCACGTGCGGGCCGTGCGGCAGCGCGACTTCGACCAGGATGTAGCTGGTGTCTGTCGCAAAATAAAAGCGGCGGGACTGATCAAGGCTGTATTTCCCGAAGCTCATGTCCGACATGCGCGCCAGAATCGGGAATTGCAGTGCGTTGATCGAGGCACTTTTGCCTAGGTTATTTGCGCCATAGACCGACAGCGGGTGTTCCAGCGGAAACAGCCCGAGGCTGTAACCGGCCGTGTTCAGCAGGGCAAATCGGCGGATGCCATAGCGTTCCTGGCTCATGCATCAAGCTCCTGTTCTTCGGCGATCGCGCGGGCAAGTGCCTGCTCTTCGGATTCTTCTGTTTCCTCAAACTCGGCCAGATCCAGCGGGTCGTCGGTCTGCAGCAGTTTTTCGTCGCTGTCATCGTCGATCAACACCGGCGTCGGCAACGGCAGATCGCTGTGCAGACTGGCGGCCAGATCCCGGTCCTGCTGGACCGACAGGCAGACATCAAGGAAGCGGTGCATCGGCGGCAGGAAGCGGTAGATGCCCACTTCTTCGGACGCGAAGCCGAGCTGTGTCATGCGCCGCATGATTTTCTCTTCCAGCTCTTCCTGTGTCTGCACCTCGGCCTGAAGAAACAGGTCGCGGTACTTCTCCAGCAGCGAAGGCAGCTCATCACGGCCCAGGCTGCCACCGTCCAGAACGGCAACCGGGTCGCGACCCTGGTCAGCCAGGTGCTCGACAAGGATAAAAGTGAAAAGCGCCAGGCGCTGCGCGGTCTTGTTGACTTGTGCGGCGGCCAGATCGGGTACGAAGTAATAGAAGCCGCGGGTGTCGCAGACCAGCTCGAAACCGAGCGCCTTGAACAGTGTGCGGTATTGGTCCTGGGCGTTCGACAGTTGAGCGTACAGCTCCGGGTCGCGGCGGCTGATGTGATAACCCTTGAACAGCTCGCGAAATATGGGCGCGAGCTGGGACATTTCGGATAGATCAAGATGCATGGGCGGTGCCCTCGGAATTCTCTGGGGTTGCGTCTTTGCTCGAGAGCAGGGCGAAGGAGCGCAGGCTGACGCGGTGCTCCTGGGTCAGGTATTCGCGGCGTTCGAGGCGCTCGCGTTTGAAGCGTTTTTCCCGCGACAGGCGCGAGAACCAATACAGCAATTCGTCGGTGGCGCCGGTGGGCTCCTGCTCCAGCAGCCAGACCATCAGGTCCGGCATCGGCAGGGCTTCTTCGCACCGCTCGACCATTTCCTTGACCGTGCGTGGCGCTTGAGGACGCTCACCTTTGCGGGTCACGCTGGCCTTGGGGAATCGCGCCGGTTTGGCTTCAAACCGCGCCAGGGCGTAGACGTAGGCTTCGACCTGGTTGGCGCTGCCGAGGAAGGTGCTCTGCGGGCGCGTGAACATCGGCATGGCTGCCTGCGGCACCGCGTCGATACCTTTACGGCGAATGGCCGACAGCGCAAGGGCGGCGCCCCGAGTGACGGCGTTGTGGCGACGGGCTTCCTCACGCAGCGGTAGCAACAGTTCACGCGCGTGACGCAACGTCAGTTGAGCGCTGGTCTGCATTTCGAGGATGCGCGCGTGGGTGCGCAGCAGCATGTCATCGTCAACCAGATGGCCGAGTCGCTGTTGATCGGTGAGCATACGCAGCAGCACGTTCTCTACCTTGCGTACGCCTTGTTCGAATGCGCCGTCAGCGTTTACCAGCTGGATCATCGGCTCGACGTATTCGTCCCACGTCGCGAGGACTTCGGCATAGCGCTGGCGCAGCGGGATCTGCCGGTCGCTGGTCTTGGCGCGTTCGGCCACCGCGACCAACGCCTGCTCGTCGTTCGCCAGCTTTTTCAGGACGTCGCGCACGCGCATGTCGAGCAGGCGCAGTTGCCGGGCGAGGTCGTTGGCATCGCGCGCTTCGAAGGCTTCCTGGATATAACCGGCCAGTCGCTCCAGATGACGCAAATAGGCTTCGATTTCAAGGCACAGGCCCAAGCGGTGTTCGCGGCGCAGGTACGACAGGAAGTCGTGGATCTGCGCGTTCAGCTCGAAACGGTTCGGGCTCTTGGCCACGGGAACCAGAATGTCGAGACGAATCCACACATCCAGCAGGTTGGTGATGTCCTGTGGCGTGCTTTCCAGTTGCTGGGCGGCCAGTTGCAGACGCAGTTCGCTCAGGCTCAAGGTGCCTTGGTCAAAATGCTCGCACAGTGGCTCAAGAAGCGCCCAGTGTTCGGCAAGGGCGCGCAGGACGCGCTTAGGTTCGATCATCGGATGGCCGCTGGTTGGCAAATAAAAGCGGCAATTGTACTGCATCGCAGCCGATGGTTTTCACCCTCAGTCGATCAACTGCGGCGTGATTCGTCGAAGGTCTGTAGAATCCCCCTCCTGACTTTATCCACAGGTGGCTGTCCCTTGCTCAACGAGCCTCGCCGCCGCGCTTATCTGACCGCCATGCAGGTGGTCAGCTGGCTGCCGCGCACCGAACTGCCCTTTGCCGCGCCTTCGCGTCCGGAGCTGCTTGCGCCGTTGCCGGTATCCGAAGACGACGCCGTGGAGGAGGTGCGTTCGGTGAGTGCCGTGCAGTCAAGCCAGACGTCCGCTGCCAGCAGCCCGGCGCCGGTCGCGCGTGCGGTCGAGCGGCCGAAAATCGAGATTCCCCGGCCATCCGCTGCCGTTAAGCCGACTGTTGCCAAGGCGGATAAAGAAGAAGACGCTGCTCCGGCCGTCGCCAAGGCTCCAGTTGTGCCGCCGCCACGCTTCGCGCTGCAACTGCTGCGCGCCGGCACGTGCCTGTTGCTGGTAGAGCTGGCGACTGGCGAGCCTTTTCAGAGTCGTGATCCCTCGTATCTTCTGCTCAAAGACATTTTGCGCGCTGCCGGGCTGCCGGACAGTCCGCAGATTATCGGCGAGCCGGTGCGTTGGCCGTTGCTGGTACGTGGACAGATGGATCAAGGGCCGGAAGCCGCACGCGACTTTGTTCAAGGGTTTCTCTACGCCCGCACCGAAGAAGAACCTTGCACCTGTTTGTGGCTGATCGGGCTGCCGGCGGTGCGTTTTGCCGGTGAAGCCGACGCCGAATCCTACAATTTAGAATTCCAGGTCGAAGGCCTGGGTTCGGCCTGGGCGCTGCCGGGTCTGGAACTGTTGATGGACGAGCCTCAGCGCAAGGCCGACGTGTGGCGCGCCATGCGTAAGCTGATGGGGCGTTGGAAGAGCGTAAATGAGTGATGCCGTAACGTTTCGCCGCATGACCGAAGCCGATCTGGATGCGGTATTGAAAATTGAATACGCAGCCTTCAGCCACCCTTGGACGCGCGGAATTTTTCTCGATGGTCTGAAATCCTACGAAATCTGGCTGATGTTCGAGGGCAATCAGCAAGTCGGGCATGGCGTGATCAATGTCATTATCGACGAAGCTCATCTGCTCAACATTACCGTCAAGCCGGAAAGCCAGGGCCGTGGCCTGGGGTTGCTGCTGCTGGACAAGCTGATGAAGCGTGCGTATGAGCTCAATGGCCGTGAGTGTTTTCTGGAGCTGCGTGCCAGCAACCAGTCAGCTTACCGGCTGTACGAGCGTTATGGCTTTAACGAAGTGGGACGGCGTCGCGACTATTACCCGGCGGTTGGCGGGCGTGAAGATGCGCTGGTGATGGCGTGTACGCTGGTTGACTGATTTCGCTTGGCACCCACACTGTGGGAGCGATTCATTCGCGAAACTTCGTGTATCCCATACAAATGCATCGGATGCGTGAACGTACCGTGAATGAATTCGCTCCCACAGGTGCAACCATTGTTATCCCTTGAGATTGAACATCACACGCCCGGCTTGCCATCCAGCGGATCCAGGATTGCCATTTCTTCTTCGTCCAGACCGCCGCCCGCCCCGATTTCATCTTCGTCAACAACACTCAGATCGAAGTCCGCCGGCCCGTCTTCTCCTCTCTCTCGGGGAGAGCGCGCACCGTCCTCACCAATCAGGGTTTCCGGGCTCATGTCATCGTCGGTCGGGTTGTGATCGTCGGTCGATGCGCCGGTCATTCCCGCTTCGCGGACACGTTCGTCGGGAATATAGGTTTCCAGTTCTTCCTCGGGGATCATGTCACCAATACGTCCGCTGGGCTCGTTACTGTCGTTGAAGTTGAGCTCTTCCATCGAACCCATGCGGTCTTCGTTGTCATCGATCGGTTCGGGTTGCGTAGCACCGTAAGGGCGGCGTGAATCGTTCATGGCAAATCCTCATTGTGTGCGGTCTTAATTGGGTGGACCGGGGCGCACGGTGAAGATTCCCTCCGGTTCTCGACCGGTAGTGGCAAGACGGCGTGACCTGAAGCGCCGAGCCCCAGTCATAGCTGAGCATCATTTCCGAGGCATCAACGCATGAACGAACTACAAGACTTGATCGACAACAACGAACGTTGGGCTGCTGCTATCAAGGAAGAGGACCCTGAGTTCTTCGCCAAGCTGGCTCGCCAACAGACGCCGGAATTCCTCTGGATCGGTTGTTCGGATGCTCGTGTCCCCGCCAATGAAATCGTGGGCATGCTGCCGGGCGATCTGTTCGTCCACCGCAACGTCGCCAACGTCGTGCTGCACACTGACCTGAACTGCCTGTCGGTGATCCAGTACGCGGTCGATGTGCTCAAGGTCAAACATATTCTGGTCACCGGCCACTACGGCTGCGGCGGCGTGCGCGCGTCGATGCAGGACCGGCAGTTCGGCCTTATCGACGGCTGGCTGCGGACGATTCGTGATCTGTACTACGAGAACCGCGAGCTGCTGAGCAAGCTGCCGACCGAGGAAGAGCAAGTTGACCGTCTGTGTGAATTGAACGTGATTCAGCAAGTGGCCAACGTCGGCCACACCAGCATTGTGCAGAACGCCTGGCATCGCGGGCAGAAGCTGTCGATCCATGGCTGCATCTACGGCATCAAGGACGGTCGCTGGAAGAGCCTTAACGCGACGATCAGCGGTTTCGAGCAACTGCCGCCGCAATATCGGTTGCGTCCGTTGGGGGAGTAACGGGTCGGGTCGTGTGTGAACAGGGTCTGAATGCACTTCTCTCTAATTGGGAGAACGCGCCCGCCCTCGAGAGGCTGTCATCCACCGCCTGCACAGTGGCTGATATTCCATCCTCGCGGGCAGGCGGTTCCCCAGGGTCACAGTTTTGTTTGCTTCATCATCTCCGGCAGTGGTTTTTGCAGCTGCTTGATTTGCCGCGATACGTTGCCAGTGCGGCATTTCGCAGCCGCTTGATCTGCCGTCATCTTGCGAATCGAGGTGAAGAACAGCTTGCACGTTTCAACCTTGTCGGTGATTTGCCAGCGGGTCGTGCATTGTTTCAAAAGCGTCCCTGAGTCGGTGCCTGGTTTCTGGCCCATCCCGGCTTGCCAGCACGCAGCACTCAAATCCTGCCCCATCACCTTCAAGCCAGCGTCATCGGCCTTGTTTTCGTCGCCTCCGTAGTTGCTCTTGTCAGCGGCATACCAGATATAACTCGGATGATTTGAGCCCAGAACCGAGACGGTTTGCCCAGCTGTCGGGCTGATGGTGACCAGTCCCAGCACCCCGACGGTCGCACCGTACTGTTGCTCGATCCAGTTCCGCACGGGTGCGCCAAATGCAACCATTGGCAGCGGCGCGCCATCAGCGTTCTGGCTCATCTGCTTGACCATACTGGTCTGATAGTCCTGGAAATAGCCGTAGACACCTTCAAGATCGCTGCCAGCATTTGAGGGTGCGGCAATCGGGGCGATGTCGATGATGGTTTGGAATGCAGGTGTCTGATCGACAGGGATGCCGTTGTCGGTCAGCAGGTCGGCCCAACGATCGGTCGTGGCTGAGCGCAAATAGTCTTGGGCCTGGGTCAGCGAATAATCCGGCGGGAAGTGCAGCAGTTCAATGCTTTTGCGGTTATCTAGCGCCATGCCCAGTGGCAGGAACAGGTACCAGTTATAGGCAAATTTGCCGTCGGCATTGAGTTTGCTCGCCCCGGTGTAAGCAAGGTCACCTGAACCCAGCAGAGCGGTCAGCGGCTTGTCGTAGCCGACTGGAACGCCGCTGATGTCCGCATACATCACGTTGTTATCCTCACGCACTACCACTTTGCCGTTGGAATAACCATCGCGTTGAACGCTTTGAGTCAGGTAATGCTCGACCGTCTGCTCCAGCGTCCAGTGGCGGAAACAGATGACGTTACAGTTGTTGGGGTAAGCGAACAAACGGGTGACCCGTTCCTTGCTCCCCAGCGTCACGTTGACGTCTGCCTGCGCGGCGAGACTGAAAGTGATTGCGGCGATGGCGGTACCCAGTACGGCTTTTCCAGTCATGCTCGTGTCCTTGTGGCGTCGGCACCCGTCTTGTTGTGTGCGAGTGGTGTTTCAATAATGAAACACACGAGCCTGACTGGAAATGGTTTTTGGCAAAGTCACAGGACGAACTTTTGCACCATCGTGTTCAGCTCCGTGGCGAGCATGGCCAAGGCGTTGCTGGCCACGGTCGTTTGCTGGGCGCTCGACGCCGACTGTGTCGACAAATCACGAATGCTGCTCAGGTTGCGATCCACTTCGTTGGCGACCGCGGCCTGCTGCTCGGCGGCGCTGGCGATCAGGACGTTGCGATCACTGATGGTCGAGGTCGAACTGATGATCACCGTCAACGCCTGGCTGGTGGCCGCAGCCTGGTCCAGCGTCTGGCTAGCCTGAGATGCGGTCACGCGCAGGGTTTCGGCGGTTTCCTGGGTGCTTTTTTGGACATCGTTGATCAGGCTTTCGATCTCGGTGGTCGAGGCGCTGGTGCGTTGGGCCAGTGATCGCACCTCGTCAGCCACGACGGCGAAGCCGCGACCCGCTTCACCCGCGCGAGCGGCTTCGATGGCTGCGTTCAACGCCAGCAGATTGGTCTGATTGGCGATGGCGCGAATCACCTCGAGGATCTTGCTGATGCTCAAAGTGCGCTCGGCGAGGCCATCGGCCTGATGCGAAGAATCAAGGACGTTGTCGGTCAGCTCTTTGATCGAGTCGATCGTGCCGGTCAGGCGTAATCGCCCTTCGGCGGCGGCTTCGTTCGAAGCTTTGGATTCGTTCGACGTGTTACTGGCGTTATCGGCCACTTCTACGGCCGCCTGACTCATCTGATTGACCGCCACGGCCGCCTGTTCGATCTCATCGTTTTGCAGTTGCAGGTTTTTCGCACTCGCGTCGGCGATAGCGCCCATTTCCTGTACCGACTGACTTAGCTGGCTGGCGGCGGCGTAAATCTGATCGATGGTGCCGTGCAGGTTGCTGCGCATCTGGCCAAGCATCTTCAGCAGCTGTGCGGTTTCGTCCTTGCCTTCCGCAATGGGCTGGGGACTCAGGTCGCCTTCGGCGATAGTGCGGGCGATCTGCAGGGATTGGCGCAGAGGGCGGATGATGCTCACGCTCAGGCGCCAGGCCAGCAGCAACGTCAGCACCAACGCGACAACGATGGCGCTGACCGCGATGATGCGGGTCTGATGAAAACGCGCGCCGCCGGCATCAACGGCCGCAGCGGCGCTTTGCTTGTTCAGCTCGCGCAGCAATTGAACCTGCATGTCCATCAAGTCGCCCTGCATGCTCAGGGTTGTGTTGAGCAGCATCCGCGCGTCGTCGAGCTTGCGCTGTTCGATCAAGGCTGTTTCATCATGCAGTCCCGGCATGAACGCCGCGTAAGCCTCTTGCAGCGCTTTGATGGAGTCGCGTTCGGTGCTGTCCGTGGCATGAGCCAGGTAATCGCTGAAGTTTTTTTCGACCTCATTCTTTAACTGCTCGATGTTGATCTTGCTGGTCACCACCGCGCCTGGATCGTCAGCATTGGCGATCAGACGTGCGCTTTCCCCGCGCAGCTTGATCAGGTCGATGGCAATGGCATCCGCCATGGCAATACTCGGCAGCGAACCACTTTCCACCGCCTCACCCTGGTCCCGGATGCTTTGCATTTGCAGCAGACAAAATACCCCGAGCGCGACCAACAACAGGGCGGTCACGCTAAAACACAGCACCAGCCGCTGAGCAATCCGAAAGCGCCGCAAAAACGCAGGCCTGGAAGAAGGACGGACTAAACCACGGAAAAACCTTTTCACAGCAACCAATCCCATCGAATACACCGGAGACTTGGTTATAGAGACGTTCCGTGATGTCTTTGTGACATCGAAAAAGAAATGTTTCAGATTTGTGGTGTTTTGAGGGCGATCCGATGAACGGTGCGGCTGTGAGAGCCGCAAGGCTCTATTCAGGCAGTGCAGGGCTGTTGGCTATGCCCCGATCTCATCCATGAACTCCTGCAAAAAACGCTGCGCACGGTCATGCCTGACCTGCGCCATCTGCTTGCCTGTTTCCGTCTGAAAGCCCTGAGTCAATGTGAAGATCTTGGTCTTGAAGTGATCCACGGCGAAGCGCTTGTCGTCCAGTTCGCGGTGCTGTGCCTGTGGGTCGTGAGCGTCGTAGAGCTGGCTGCCCATGCGGCCGGAAACATAGAACAACCGGGCCACACCGACCATGCCGATCGCATCAAGACGGTCCGCGTCCTGAAGGATCCTGGCTTCCAGCGAAGTGGGTGTGATATTCGCCGAAAAGCTGTGGCACTCGACGGCGTGCGCGACTGCTTTCGTGCGCGCTTCGTCCCAACCCATTTGCGCCAGCAACTCGGTGGCTTTCGCCGCCGCAAGGCGTGACGCACTCGATCGGAAAGGCGAGTTCTTCTCCACGGCCACGCAGTCATGCAACAGGGTGGCGGCCAGCAATACCTGATGATCACCGCCTTCCTTGTCGCGGATCGCGCAGACGTTGCTCCAGACCCGGTGCAGGTGCGAGACGTCGTGGGAGCCATCAACTTTTTCGGCCACGGTGTGGGGGATCAGCTTGTCAGCGAGGTCCTGAAACGGCGCGAAAGAAAGGGCGGTCATTGAGCTTCCTTTTCATCGAGGCTGGCGGCTATCGAGTGCGCCAGCATACAGCCATTGACCCACCGCGCAGGGATCAGGTTCGGCAGAAGCGGGATTACGCCGGGTCATTGGCATCAAGGCCGCAGCGGCAGGGCGGTTTTGTAGCGCACCTGTTTGAGCGAAAGGCTTGAACGGATCTTCTCCACCTCCGGCATGGGTGACAGGCGTTCGATGATGAAATGCTCGAGCGCCTGCATGTCGGCCATCACCACACGCAGCAGATAGTCCGCGTCGCCGGTCATCAGGTAGCACTCCATCACTTCCTCGCACTCGCACACCCGGCGCTCGAAATTCTGCAGCGCTTCGCGGCTTTGTTCCTTCAGGCTGATGGAGATGAATACGTTCAGCCGCAGCCCTAGATGCTCCGGCGCCAGCAGCGCCACGTATTCGCGAATGCAGCCAGAGGCTTCCAGCGCTTTGACGCGTGCCAGGCAGGGTGAGGGAGAAAGATGTACGCGCTTGGCGAGTTCAACGTTGGACAGACTGCTGTCTCGTTGCAGCTCACGAAGGATTTTCAGGTCAGTGCTGTCGAAGTTCATCGTGCTTCGATTTCCATTTTTTAAAGCGTTTTATGCCGTCGTATGGTGATCCTGTTGTGCAGATCGGTCAATAAATCTGCACGGCGACGCATAGAATTTTCGTTAAATAACAGGAGGCGCCCATGAGCCATTTCGATTCCAGTATCCCCGTAGCCGAGGCCGTGCGAAGCCATCACGATCAGTTGGAAATGAGCGAGTGGCAGGAAGCGCTAATGTCGCTTGTCGATAACGCAGGCCCCGAACGCGCGCGCGAAATTCTCGACAGGTTAGCGGAATTGGCGCGTGATCCGAAAATCGGCTGGCAGCCTGCATTTGGAACGCCGTACATCAATACGATTGGTGTGGCCCAGCAACCGGCATTTCCGGGCGATCTGGCCATTGAGGAGCGCCTGGCGTCATTGATGCGCTGGAACGCCCTGGCCATGGTCGTGCGCGCCAATCAGGCTTATGGCGAGCTGGGTGGACACATCGCCAGCTACGCCAGCGCCGCCGATTTGTTCGAAGTAGGCTTCAACCACTTTTTTCGCGCCAAGGACGATCGGCATGGCGGCGACCTGGTGTTTTATCAGCCCCATTCGGCGCCGGGTATTTATGCGCGGGCGTTTCTCGAAGGGCGCTTGAGTGAGGAAGATCTGGCGCATTATCGCCAGGAGATCGGAGCGCTGAAAACCGGCGCTCGCGGTCTCTCAAGTTATCCACACCCCTGGCTGATGTCTGACTTCTGGCAGTTTCCCACCGGCTCCATGGGCATTGGCCCGATCAGCTCGATTTATCAGGCGCGGTTCATGCGCTATTTGCAGCACCGAGGTTTGCAGGACACCTCAAGCCGGCATGTCTGGGGCGTTTTCGGCGACGGGGAGATGGATGAGCCGGAAAGCATGTCGGCGCTGACCCTGGCCGCGCGTGAAGGGCTCGACAACCTGACGTGGGTGGTCAACTGCAACCTGCAGCGCCTGGACGGACCGGTGCGGGGCAACGGTCGGATCATTGATGAGTTGGAGGCGTTGTTCAGCGGGGCGGGCTGGAACGTGATCAAGCTGGTCTGGGGGGCTGACTGGGACGCCCTGTTTGCCCGGGACCACGATGGCTCACTGGTCCGCGCGCTGTCGCAGACCGTTGACGGTCAGTTCCAGACCTTTGCAGCCAAGGACGGTGGGTATAACCGCGAGCATTTCTTTGGTCAGAACAAGGCACTGCACCAACTGGCCGAAGGCTTGACTGACCAGCAGATCGATCGGCTCAAGCGTGGAGGCCATGACCTGGTAAAAATCTTTGCGGCGTATGACGCGGCTACTCGGCACAAAGGCCGCCCGACCGTGATTCTTGCGCAGACCAAAAAGGGCTTTGGCATGGGAGAAGCCGGACAAGGCAAGATGACCACGCACCAGCAGAAAAAACTGGATCGTGAAGCGCTGATCAACTTCCGAGACCGCTTCAATTTACCGCTGACTGACGATCAGGCCGAGGGCCTGAGCTTTATCAAGCCCGAGGGCCATAGCGCAGAAATGCGTTATCTGCGGCAGCGTCGTCAAGCCTTGGGCGGGTCAGTGCCCAGCCGTAGCAGCGCCGCATCCAGCATTGCGGTACCAGCGCGGGAATCCTGGGCCCGCTTCGCAACGCAGGCGGACGGTAAGGAAATGTCGACCACGATGGCGTTCGTGCGAATGCTAGGCAACCTGCTCAAGGATAAACAGCTCGGCCCGCGCGTGGTGCCCATCGTCGCGGACGAGGCGCGCACATTTGGCATGGCGAATCTGTTCAGGCAGATCGGGATTTACTCCAGCGTCGGCCAGCGTTACGAGCCTGAGGATATTGGGTCGATTCTGAGTTACCGCGAAGCCACCAACGGCCAGATTCTAGAAGAGGGCATCAGCGAGGCCGGGGCGATCAGTTCGTGGGTGGCGGCGGCCACCAGTTACTCGGCTCATGGCCTGCGCATGCTGCCGTTTTATATCTATTACTCGATGTTCGGCTTCCAGCGTGTCGGCGATCTGATCTGGGCCGCGGCCGATCAGCGTGCGCGTGGATTCTTGCTGGGCGCCACGGCAGGTCGTACCACGCTGGGCGGTGAGGGCTTGCAGCATCAGGACGGCTCCAGTCACCTGATGGCTTCTACCGTACCCAATTGCCGGGCCTACGATCCGGCGTTCGCCAGCGAGTTTGCGGTCATCCTCGATCACGGCATGCGCCAGATGCTGGAGAACGATATCGATGAGTTCTACTACGTCACGCTGATGAATGAAAACTACGCTCAACCTTCGCTTTTGGAGGGGGTTGAGTCATCCATTATTCGCGGCATGTACCGTTTCGGTCACCAGGCAGCCGGCAGCGCCAGAGGCAAAGTGCGCCTGATGGGCTCGGGCACGATACTGCGTGAGGTCATTGCAGCCGCTGAGTTGCTGGCGCAGGACTGGCACATCGACAGCGAAATCTGGAGCGTCACCAGCTTCACCGAACTGGCGCGGGAGTCACGTGAAGTCGAGCGCTGGAACCGTCTGCATCCTCAGGACGAGAAGCGCGCAAGTCATCTGGACGAGTGTCTGCCCATAGGCGCACCTGTGATTGCTGTCTCTGACTACGTGCGAGCGCTGCCGCAACTGATCGGGTCTTACGTGATGAGTGATTACACGGTACTGGGCACCGACGGTTTTGGCCGCAGCGACACCCGTGCGCAGTTGCGAAGTTTCTTTGAAATCGACCGGCATCACATCGTCCTCGCGGCTGTGACCGCGTTGGTGGGTGAGGGGACGTTGGCGACTGAGGTCGCGGCTCAGGTGATCGAGAAGTACGGGATTGAGGTCGACAGCGAAGCGTCCTGGACGTGCTGAGAGGTGGCCATCCACCTGTGGGAGCTCACTCACGAAGACGGAGATTCAGCCGCCGCTGATGCAGCGACTGTAATGACCCTTTCGTGAGCAGGCTCTCTCCACAGGTATCAGGTTGTCGGGAACAGGCGGGCGCTGCCGGGTGTTGATGCTAAAGAATCACTGGCCTTTCATCGCCGCGGTCAACTTGTCCACGTTGTAGCGAAACATCTTCACGTAGGTGGGTGCCGGGCCGTCGGAAGGCGACAACGACTCCACGTACAACTCACCGCCGGGGTGCGCACCGCTGGCTTTGGCGATCTGCTGCACCAGGCGCGGGTCGCCGGAGTTTTCGAAGAAGTAAGCGCTGACATGCTCCTGCTTGATCTGGGTGATCAGCTTGCCGACATCAGCGGCTGACGCTTCAGTTTCCGTCGAAAAACCCAGCGGCGACAGGAAGGTCACGCCATAGGCGTCACCGAAATAACCAAAGGCATCGTGAGAAGTCAGCACCTTGCGCTGCGCGACCGGGATGGCGTTGATCTGCGCACGTGCGTAGGCGTCCATGTCCTGCAATTGCGCGATGTACTTGTCGCCATTTGCCTTGTAGTCAGCCGCATTGTCCGGGTCGGCTTTCTGCAGTGCCTTGATGATATTTCTGACATAGACGATGCCGTTTACCGCGCTGTTCCAGGCATGCGGGTCGGTGATTTTCTTCCCGTCTTCTTCCATGCTGCGGGTCATGATTCCGTTGGACAGCACCACTGGTTCGCCCTTGTAACCGGACGCCGTGATTAGGCGGTCCAGCCAGCCTTCCAGGTGCAGACCGCTGACGAACACCACGTCGGCTTTCTTCAAGGCTTGCGCGTCATTGGGCGTCGGCTCATAGACGTGTGGGTCGCCATTGGGCCCGATCAGCGAGGTGACGTGTACGTGATCGCCGCCCACGTTGTGCACCATGTCGGCGATGACCGTGAAGGATGCGACGGTTTCCAGGCTTTTTGCCTGGGCGAAGTTGGCCAGGCCCGACAACGCCAGTGCGGCGGTCAGAAGCGTCAAACGTTTCATGTGATTTCCTTGCGATGAGAGAACGATCAGCCGGACAGGTGAACCCTCGGGAACAGACGGCGCAGAAAACCGCTGCGTCCAAAGAACAGTGAGAACAGATAGAAGGCGCTGGCGGTCAGGACGATGGCCGGCCCCGACGCCACGCTGGCGTGGTAGGAAACGATCAGGCCGATGAAGCCCGATAGCGTTGCGACGACGGTGGAAATCACGATCATGCCGGTCAGCGAACTTGACCAGAAGCGCGCAACCGTCGCTGGCAGCATCATCATGCCGACGGCCATCAACGTGCCGAGTGCCTGGAAGCCCGCTACCAGGTTGAGCACCACCAACAGCAGAAACAGCACGTGATACAGCGATCCACGACCGCCGACGGCCCGCAGAAAACCGGGATCGAAGCATTCCAGGATCAGCGGGCGATAGATCAGCGCGAGCAGTATCAGCGTAAAGGAAGCGATGGCCCCAACCATGAAGATGGCTTGATCGTCGATGGCCAGAATGGTGCCGAACAGCACGTGCAGCAGGTCGACGTTGGAGCCGTGAAGCGAGACGATCAGCACCCCGGCGGCAAGCGATGTCAGGTAAAAACTGGCGAAGCTCGCGTCCTCGCGCAGGGTGGTGTAACGACTGACCAGGCCCGACAACAGTGCGACGGCAAGGCCTGCAATCAATCCGCCAAACCCCATCGCCGGCAGCGACAGCCCTGCAAACAGGAAGCCCACCGCCGCGCCCGGCAGAACCGCGTGGCTCATGGCATCACCCACCAGACTCATGCGCCGAAGCATCAACAGCACGCCGACGGGGCCTGAGCCGATACCCAATGCCAGGCAAGCCACCAGCGCGCGGCGCATAAAACCGAAGTCGACAAAGGGCTGAATCAGCAGGCTATAGAGCGTCACAGCGCTGCCTCCTGGTCGGCTTCGCACACTTGCGCGTCAGGGCTCCAGTGCTCGGCCATGTTCTTGGCGCGGCGCAAGTTGTCGGCATGAAGAATGTCGGCGGTGTTGCCCCACGCGATGGTTTCGCGGGCCAGCAGCAACGTGCTGGGGAAATGCTGGCGGACTTGTTCGATGTCGTGCAGCACGGCGATCACGGTACGGCCTTGACCGTGCCAGGTGCTGATCAGCGTAAGCAGGTCGCGCGTGGTGCGGGCGTCGATAGCTGTGAAGGGCTCGTCCAGCAGGATCACTGAGGCGTCCTGCAACAACAGGCGGGCGAACAACACCCGTTGGAATTGCCCCGATGACAACGAACTGATGCTGCGGCCTTCGAAGCCTTCCAGACCCACCGCTTTCAACGCTTCTTGTGCCTGTTCGGCATGCTTGCGCGATGTGCCACCAAACGCACCGATGCTGCGCCAGGCGCCCATCATCACGGTGTCCGCTACGCTCAACGGAAAGCTGCGATCAATCTCGGCGGCCTGTGGCAGATAGCCGATGTGGCGGGTCGCCAGACTGCCACGGTCCACGCGTCCCATGGCAGGTTTCAAGGTGCCGGCGATGGCTTTGATCAAGGTCGATTTGCCCGCACCGTTGGGCCCGACAATCGCCGTGAGGCTCCCGGCGTCGAACCGCCCGCTGACGTGATGCACCGCCGGGCGGCGTTCGTACGTGACCGTGAGGTCGTGAAGATCGATCGCCGCACTCATGGAATCGCCACCGCCCACGCAATGCCGATCCACAACAGCGCAAGCAACGTCAGTGAAACCAGCACGCGCTTACCTGCGGACTGAGCGAGCGCGGACGTCGCGATATTCGGGGAAAGTCGAGGAGCAGGTTTCACGGAAAGACGCCTGAAATGTTTTGTTATAGTATTACATCACTATTTTCAGGTGAGAGGAAAGGGGTATTTTGGAGCGATTCAGGAATGCGACAGTTTGAACGCTTCGCCGATGAGTGCTTGCTCGATGCGAGGGATACGCAATGCGTGCGCCAGTGTCGGCCACTGCCTGATGATGGCTTTGAATCTCGCAATGGTGTCGTCAGCTTCGTTGAGCCGCACACGGAATAGGGTGCAGACCGACCTGACCAATTCAAGGTCGAGTGCGTTGTCGACTTCACTCACGTTGAGTTTCAAAGCCTGCCCGTAGGGATCGGGATTCATGTCGTAAGCGGGTGATAAACGCCACCCTGCGCCGGGTTCGAGGATGAAGCCGTGGTTACGCAAATGGTCATCGGTGTTGGACACCATCATGTTGAACACGATGCGGTTCCAGAGCTCCTTCAGGTCAGCGTTGGTACTGGCTCCGTGGGTAATCAAAACTTCAGCCAGTTCCAGATAGCTGACTCCTGCCGACGCGTCCTCTCCATCTTTGTGATGGGTAAGGGTCATGGCCGAAGCAAAATGCAGACGCCTGCCTTCGGGGGTTCGATCAAAACGCTTTATCCGAAAGCAATGATGCTCGCTCGCGTAGCGTTCAGCGTCCATTGGGGCGACCCTGAGTCCGCAGGCCTCTGCCAGTGTGCCAACGATCAATTCCCATGCCCCCACGTCATGTCCATCTCTGACACTGGGAAATTTGGCGATCCACAGGTTTTTCTGAGTGTCTACCACGCTGGCTTTGGGGCGCGCGCCACCCAGAGAACCGCCCGGCGCTATTAACTGCCGAATCCATTCGTCGCCTTCCGCTGCGGTGTTATCTACGTCACTTTCAAGGGCTCTGCTGACGGCTTCCAGCTCGCGTAGCTGAATAAGCGGAGGCGCGGCGAGGTCGTGCTGGTTGTCGAGAAATGGACCCGTTTCGTCCAGCTTGAAACGCAAGGCGCCGACTCTATAACCGTCGTGTACACCGAGCAGAAAGTCGGATTCGAAAAGACGAGTGGATGATGGGATCACACCAGCACGCTTTTCGCGCTCCAGCCTGCGTTTCATCAACATACGGCCCCAATGGTCGGGGCTTGAATCGGAAAATACGCCGAAGATATCCCGACCGGGAGATGGAAATTGTGGGCCCTCAAAGGGTAGCAGGCCGGGGTCGAGGGTGATGGCGCAAAGCTGCGGATCGGATAACGCATCGTGGTCGTATTCGAAGTCGAACACTTCACGGGGCCCGCTCCGCCGTGCGTGCAAGAACCCCAGTCGCCGTGGTGAGTGCAGGTTGGCCCAGTCGGCATAAACCGCGATTGTCGTCATCATTCTTTCCCGTTGTCCGTGTCTTGTCCGGGCTGGATAAGCAAGGACGTCAGTCTTGAAGCGGGCGTGATGGTCGCATGCCTGGATGAGGGGGCGTTATCCGAGCCGTCCTGATCCGATGTAGGAGAGGGACGTTTTTTTGTGGCCGATGTGCTGTCGGATTTCTTGCGAGGCGCCGTCACCAAGTCAGCGTCCTGCAATTGCCGCCCCGTTTCGTCCGCTTTGGCGAGCAGGTCCAGATCCTGCTCCAATCCCAATACCTGCATCACGGACAGGTACGCACCCATTGTCACTCCCGCGCCTCCACGCTCCAGTGCGCGCAATGTCATCTGGGACATGCCGGAGCGTTCCGCGACACGTTTTGCCGTAAGCTTGCGGCGCAGGCGCGCTAATTTCAGCCGCTCGCCAAAGTCTTCGAGAAGCCGGGTCGTGCCGGGAAGCAGTGGTGCCGTCGTTCTTGCCATGTGCAATTATTCCTTCACATTATGGCCATTGATGCTGGAGTATTAGCAGCTGTTAGCGACTCTCCGAATGAAATGCAACAATCCGATCGTTTAACAATTTTAATAAAGAAACAGTCGCTATCGGGGTTGGCTGATGGCGTATGTGAGGTCCTGCCGGCGAGTGACAGTGTTTTCCTGAATCCTCAATCCATGTAATTTCATCACCCCAGCGTCCAAGCCTTCCCTCCCTAAGCAGGATTATCTCCATGACCGCCGCACATCGCCGTCCCGTCCCTCTCGCCAAATGCTATCGCTTGCTCAATCACGGTCCGACCGTTCTGGTGAGCGCTGCGCATGACGGCCAGCGCAACATCATGGCGGCGGCGTGGGCGATGCCACTGGATTTTCAGCCACCCAAGGTGACGGTGGTGCTGGATAAGTCGGTATGGACCCGGCAGCTGGTGGAAGGCTCGGGGACGTTCGTGATTAACGTGCCGACGATCAGTCAGCTCGATATTGTTGAAACGGTCGGCTCGACGTCGGGGCTGGAAATCTCCCGTGAAAAGGACCTCGACAAGTTCAAGGCGTATGGCCTGCAGACGTTTGCGGGTGACATCGTCGAGGGGGCGCTGCTGGAAGGCTGCGCCGCGTGGCTGGAATGCCGATTGATGCCGGAGCCGCACAACCAGAATCAGTACGACCTGTTCATTGGTGAAGTGGTGGCGGCCTGGGCGGACGAGCGTGTGTTCTCCGACGGGCACTGGCATTTCGAGGGACACGATGAACTGCGCACGTTGCATCACGTGGCGGGCGGGCACTTTCTGGTGATTGGTGATGAGGTGGTGGGTAAGGTGCTGGAGCGGGCTGACGACTGATGAACCCATTGGGATGTCAGCAAAGTTACGATCTACGTACATCAAATCCTGCGTAGGCGCGAGCTTGCTCGCGATAGCGTCGTGTCGGGCAACATCAGTGCGCCGGACCTTTCACAATCGCGAGCAAGCTCACTCCTCCAAGTAAATGCCGCTTCCGACCGCAGCCACAGAGTGATAATTCAGCAGTGCGGTCAGTCCTTGACCAGTTGACCGTTTATCAAACGCCAGGTCTTCAGCGGGTTGCTGTGCTGAAGGGCTGGCGGCAGCAGCGAATCCGGGACGTTTTGATAGCAGACAGGCCGCAGGAAACGGTCAATGGCGGTGGCGCCGACCGAGGTGCTGCGACTGTCGGACGTCGCCGGGAACGGGCCGCCATGAACCATCGAGTAGCTCACTTCGACGCCCGTCGGGAAGTCATTGAATAGAATCCGCCCGGCCTTGCGCTCCAGTGTCGGCATCAACGCTTGGGCGATCGCCTGATCACCGTCGTCGAAATGCAGGGTGACGGTCAGTTGCCCGTCGAACTTCGCGGCCACCTTTTGCAGGTCGGCCGTGTCCTTGCAGACGATCAGCAAAGCGCTCGGCCCGAAGTTTTCGTCTTCCAGGGCTGGGTTGGCGAGAAAGGTCGCTGAGTCGGTGCGGAAAAACGCTGGGCGCGCCTGGAACGAGCCTTCAGCCTCGCGACCTTCAGCCACCAGCGTCACGCCCGAGGCTTTGTGCAGGTTGTTCAGGCCATTGCAGTAGGCGCCATGAATGTTCGGCGTCAGCATGGTGGTCGGTGTCTTGTCGGCCAGTGCGGTCGCGGCGGTGGACACAAACGTCTCCAGAGCATCACTTTCAAGTGCGAGCAGGATGCCAGGGTTGGTGCAGAACTGACCTGCGCCCAGTATCAGCGATTCGACGAAACCTTTGGCGATGCTTTCGCCACGCGAAGACAGCGCAGCAGGCAGCAGGAATACCGGGTTGATGCTGCTCATCTCCGCATAGACCGGAATCGGCACCGGACGCGCTTGCGCTGCGGCAACCAGCGCGAGACCGCCACGGCGTGAGCCAGTGAAGCCGACGGCTGAAATCAGCGGATGGCTGACGAGGGCCTGGCCAACCGAGATGTCCTTGTCGATCAGCATGGAAAACACGCCTTCGGGCATGCCAGTATCCCGCGCGGCCTTCTGAATGACCCGAGCGACCAACTCACTGGTGCCCAAGTGCGCAGGGTGCGCTTTGACGATGACCGGGCAACCTGCTGCCAGCGCGGACGCCGTGTCGCCGCCCGCCACTGAAAAGGCCAAGGGGAAGTTGCTGGCGCCAAACACCGCCACCGGTCCCAGGCCGATGCGCCGCAGACGCAGGTCGGCGCGCGGCAGTGGCTGGCGGTCGGGCAGGGCGGTATCGACCACCGCACCGTGCCAACGGCCGTCGCGCAGCAGGCTGGCGAACAGTTTGAGCTGGTTAACCGTGCGCATCCGTTCGCCTTCCAGGCGCGGTTTTGGCAGACCGCTTTCAAGGTGAACGCGCTCGGTCAGCGTGTCGCCCAGATCCAGCAACCCTTGGGCGATGGCGTCCAGGAAGGTCGCGCGCTGTTCGTCACTCAATTGCCGGTAGCTGTCGAACGACGCTTCGGCCAGTTCACACGCTGCGTTCACATCGTCCGGCGTGCTGGCGCCAAACGCGGGTGACAGTTCTTCTCCCGTGGCGGCGGCAAGGGCGAACACCTCGCCTCCCTGGCCACGTACTGCACGTTGACCGATGATCGTTTCACCAAGAATCTGCATTGCTCAACACCTCTTATTCAAGACGAGCCTGGGTGTGATCTGCCGTGGGTCGACGCGCAACTCGATCAGCGCGGCAACGCCGCGCTTCTGCGCGCGCCGGAAAGCGGCCGGGAAATCTTCGCTGCGTTCGACCCGCTCGGCATGGGCACCGAAGGATTTGGCGAGGGCGATGAAGTCCGGGTTCGTCAGCTCGGTGGCTGACACACATCCGGGCTATTCACGCTCCTGATACATGCGAATGGTCGCAAGCATGCCGTTATTCACCACAATGACCACTATCGGCGCGTTGTATTGCATTGCCGTGGTCAGCTCCTGAGGGTACATCATGAAACCGCCATCGCCAGCAAAGCAGATCACCGTTTTTTGCGGGTCGTGCAGTTTGGCCGCGATGGACGCGGGTAAACCTTAGCCCATCGTTCCGTTGGTGGGCGCGAGTTCCATGGCCGGTTGGCGATAGCGGTAGAAGCGGTGAACCCGCACGGCGTAGTTGGCAGCGCCGTTCGTGAGGAAGCAGGTGGCCCCGGAGAAACCGGTAATTATACAAGAAGAAAAAAAAGACCAAAATAGCGACCTATATTGAGGGCTATTCCATGCAGAATGTTTTAGCAGATGTCGCTGTCAGTGTTTCCGAGTTAAAGAAGAACCCGTCGGCAGTCCTCAAGGGCGGACATGGTTTACCTATCGCTGTGCTCAATCATAACAAGGTCATGGGCTACATGGTGCCGACTGAGGTTTTTGAAGCCATGATGGAGCGGTTGGACGATCTGGATTTGGCAGAACTGATCAAGTCTCGGGAGCAGGAGGTACCGGTGTCGGTAAGCCTTGATGACCTTTAAGCTCGAATTCCTGCCGTCTGCCCTCAAGGAGTGGGAAAAGTTGGGAGCGACGTTGCGGGACCAGCTTAAGAAAAAACTGATTGCTCGTCTGGAATTGCCAAGGGAAGGTGCCGATGCGCTGTATGGGATGCCCGATCACTACAAGATTAAGTTGCGCAGTGCGGGGTATAGGCTGGTGTATCGGGTTGAAGACAAGCGTGTCGTAGTGACCGTTGTCGCGGTTGGAAAACGCCAGCGCGGCGATGTCGACGAAGCCGCAAAAAAGCGCTAAGGGCGCGAGGCGTGAAGCCGTGACCCTTAGCGTATCGGTAATGCCGTTGGTTACTGCTGAACCGCGCTATACCCTTCGAACGCAACCTGCTGCTGAATCGCGCTGACGATGTTCTTGCGCGTGGCAGGCTGTTGATTACCGTCGCGGTCCACGAACACATCGCTTTGCAGTTCGGCATCGTCGCCTTCACCCACGAAGGTGAAACCGAGGAATTCGAAGGCTTCACGGTCGACGTTGGCTTTCGAGCGCGGGGTGCGCAGGGGCAGGGTGACGCTGGCGCCGTCCTTGCTGATGACGAATACCTCGGCCTCTTTCTTCGCGCGTGCGGCTTTGCTTTTGCCGCCGCTCGGATTGCTCACGGCCTGGTGCGTCTGGTTCAGGACCTTCAGGGCCAGGCTGTAGACCAGCTCCTGGAAACTGGGGTCGTCTTTGTAGCTGGACAAAATCCTGCTGATCGGGAATTTCGTACTGAGGTCTTCCAGCGCGGCCATGTCGGCGGCTTCTGCATCCTTGAGCTGCTTGAGTTGCCCCATCAGCTCATAGGCCTGGTCATCATCGAAGCGGTCATGGGCCTGACGGATCGCAACGCGAAGCTCACGAATCTGATCGCTTTCCTTGGCGCTGTGAAAGGCATCAAGGACCATTTCGCTGATGGTTTTCGCCTGCGGCACATGCTGTGAGAGATTGATGGCGTCTTCGTAGGCCTGCTTGGCAGAGCGCGCAGGCGCTGCTACGTCGGTATGGGAATCAGACATTGAACATCCATTACTTCATTAACGGGGTTTGATCGCGAAACGCACGTGGGCGCTTCGCGACGGAGGGTAATTTATTTACCGCCCAGAGCACCACCCGCAGCACCACCCAGGCCGGCGCCGATGGTGCTGCCCGTGCTGCCGCCCAGTTTGTTGCCAATTACCGAGCCTGCTGCGCCGCCCAGGCCGCCGCCAACGGCCGCACGGGTCTTGTGGCCTTTTTTCGCAGCAACCGCACCACCGGCTGCGCCCGCCAGGCCCGCGCCGATGGCCGCGCCATTGCTGCCTCCCATCTGTTGACCGACGACGTTACCCAATGCGCCGCCCAGGCCGCCACCCAATGCAGCGTTGGTGCCGCTGCCTGCCATTGCGCCTTGAGAAACCAGTAGACCCAGAACCAGTGCAGGAAGTGTGAATCGCATGAACTCGACCTCAGAAAAGGGACAGCGCTGTGAAGTGATGTCGTTGATGAAGCAGGTTGCCCGGCAGTCAGTGCTTCGATAACCGGAACGCCAGAAACAACAAAGCCCGCACGAGGCGGGCTTTGTTGAGGTACTTGGTGGCTACACAGGGACTTGAACCCCGGACCCCA
>Ga0308163_10001514_pt1 | contig 24941 bp, 23 predicted proteins | sample PhyTR1_FD_201037 | JGI IMG/M metagenome (GOLD analysis project Ga0308163, IMG submission 201037) | Phyllosphere microbial communities from UC Gill Tract Community Farm, Albany, California, United States - DLSLT.R1 | ecosystem: Host-associated > Plants > Phyllosphere > Unclassified | place: USA... | reverse complement strand
TTTCAACTCTCCATCATTTTCAAGATGTAGGATATCTTCATTTGCGAAACTCTTGCTTCCTATTTTTTGCTGAAATGCCGTATAGTATTCAACACCTACAATAGAAATTATGCTATACAGCAAATATTCTAAAAGATCATCTAACACGATAGAACTTACGATATATTCAATTGCTGATACAGCAATATTGTCTTCTGGTATGTCGCTTAGTGGAATCATTCTTCCTTCATTATCTAAAAGTTCTGATCTGAAGGCGATCAATGCAAGCAGGCAGGACATTATTGCTGCTGTCTTGGTGTCAAGCCTGCTTGCATTCAGGACTTCAATGTTTCCATAGAGCAGATCTTTGAGGTCATAATTCTGTATGAAATCTTCATAATGATTTAAAAGTCTGTCAATCTCAGGGTTATCTAATTTTTGGATTAGTTTGAATATCCCGCCTATCAATTCCTCCCTCTGCCTTTTCTCCAAAAGTATTGGAAAAGTAATTTGCGTTTGATTAATATTTTTGATCAAACGGCTTTCTGTTTTCTTTTTCATATCAATTTTTTACTTAGATAAAGTTGGGAAAGCACGAAAGCCTATTCAAGTTTGAAAGTGTGTAAATTATTCTAAATAGTTCATATTTTACTTTTTGATCTTTTCAATCCCACGTTCACGAATAATTTGTGCCGCATCCAGCATTTTGTTTAGGTGGATAAAAAGGGTGATGATATTAGCTTCCGGTTCATCTGAATATGCTCCTAAAGAGAAGTAAACAATTTGTGTATTGAAATACTCAAACTCCTGTAAGGTAAATTCTTTAAAAGCGTTCTGGAAAACAAGAAATGGATTATCATACTCTTCACTGGAAAGTGAGCCCTGTAATAATCTGGATATATACTCCGGAGGATCATTCAATTTCCATTTTTTTGCTTTGAATTGTAAAAGATAACTTGCTCTAATAAAGGAGCGCATACATAGGTAATAGTGAAAGACGAGCGAAGGATCGTCCTTCATCAGAACTTCACATTTCGTAGCATAATTTATGATGTCAAACAATCTATCTTTTACGGCAGATAGGTAATCCATTTCAAAGAATGCATTAATCAAGGACAGACAACTATGTTTTCTATAGCTGTCCCAAAACTCAGCTTCAAAATCTATTTTCTTCTTTTTCATAATAATTAAGTTTTTATCTTAGTACGAATTACAACTATCAAGAGTGCATAATCAATACTGAAACTGCATATTATATCTACCGAAATGGATATTTTACAGGATAATTTTTTAACTTTACAGTTCAGATGATTTAATAGAAATGGCTTTATCTTTAAGCCTTTAAAATTTGATAACCGCTATGGAACAGAAAATACATCAGGGAAGAAATGTAAAACGCTTTAGAGAGATGCTAGGGATAAAGCAGGAGGCTTTAGCTTTTGACTTGGGTGACGAATGGAATCAGAAGAAAATTTCTTTGTTGGAGCAGAAAGATGTGATTGAAGAAGATCTTCTAAAAGCAATTTCTAATGCACTTAAAATTCCTGTGGAAGCATTCCAAAATTTTGACGAAGAGGCAGCAATAAATGTTATAGCAAATACATTTAATAATCACGATCATTCGAATCCACAATTTGCAGGCGTTATTAATAATTCGCCAACATTTAACCCATTAGATAAAATGGTTGAATTATATGAACGTATGATACAACAACAAAAAGAGATGATTGAGAAATTAGAAAAGCTCATTAACAAATAAAATATAAGTAATTCGGGATAATTACTTTTTCATAGGAAAGGCTCAACTATTTTGTTGAGCCTTTTTTAATAGATAACTTACAATTTGTTTTTGAAAGATTACTTCCTACATTTTGAGTGTTGTACAAAGTTCAATGGAATAATCTAAAGTGAAATCTTAAAATATTTTTTTTCAGAATCCCAACAGAAAAGCTTTTGGGAATAACACATCTGACTTAGTTTTTAATAATTTTCATCGTCATCTTCTTCTATGTTTGTACTGTTTATTTCTTCATATGCTTCGTCTAACCCTGCATTTTTATAAATTTCAGATAGCGACTTTTTTGGGAAGTTTTTGTTTTGATTTAACTTGATTGCTTCAAGTAATATTTCATTTGCTTTATTAATATCGTTCTCAACATAGTAAGCGTATTCACCCTGCATACATCGAAGTATATCATCAGATTTAATGTCTGGATTTGATTTTACAGAGTTCATTAATGTTTCTAAAATTTTTATGTCAGATGAACTGGTTTTTTTTCTTCTTATGATACTTACAAAATAGGAATGAATGTGGTAAATATTTGTTTTTCTTTTCTCATAGTTATCTTTTGCTAAATCTACGGCATCATCATATTGACCAAGCGATAAATATATATTTACAATTTCTCTTTTTGATCGGGAATGCTCAGAGTAATATTGAAGAGCTTTAGAATAGTTTTCTAATGCTTTCATTCTATTTCCCTTATGTCTGTAATAAAAGCCTAACAGAAAATAATAGTCTAAATTATTTGTTTCATTTTTAAAGAACGAAATATGGTCAAAAAACTTCTCGTTCTTGGTTCTGGCATAAGCCAACGTTAATCTATAATTGGTTTCCCAAATTATTTGTTGATCATAGTTTTGGTTTTCTAATAATTCAACACAAATTTTAATTACATAATCATAATTTCCTTTGTCATACTCCTTAATGACATTTTTTATTATTAACGAAGGAATAAAGTATTTTTTAGGCACTTTTAATTTATTCTCAAGCATTGCTTGTATAGTTACCATAAACTCAGAATAATCATTTACAATAATTTTGTCTAAATCCTCTTCAAGTAATTCTTTTGAAATATCATTCAGTTTCGTTTTGTACTGCTCTTCGAGCTTTATCTTTGTCCTATTGATGAAGTCTGATAAGGTGGGGTTTAATTTTACATAATCATATCCACCAAAAACGAAATTGAATAATGACAAGTCAAACAATGTTTGAAGAGCATTTGAAGTTTCTTCATTATCCCCTAAAACTTTATTTATTAGTTCGGTGCTGAAAATTTCATTTGTCGAAAGTAAAATAGCTAATTGATATGCTATTGGGGTATCTTTTAGGTGATTCAATATTGTGCTACTAAATCTGTCGGAGTATTCAATAATGTCATTGACATTTTTCTTTGCTTCAAAAGGATTTATCTCTATCAAATTAACTGCATAAATTATTTGTGAGGGTATTCCTTTTAGATGTTCAATGAAAAACTCTTTATCTTCACGATGTATTCCGTCTAGCTGATATATTTTGAGTAATCGTAAAAATAAATTTTTCGTTTCAGGCGTAGATAGTTCAGGAATCCTATAAACAAGTGATTTTTTTTCTCTTTTGAGTTTTACTTCATTAGGTCTGTACTTTGAGATCAAACATAAAACAAGATTGTTGTCAAAGATTTTATTATTTACAAGCTCTTTGAACCAATTTACAACAGAACTATTAGGTAAAACAATACCACCTTCATCAATTATGAAAATCAATTCTTTAAAGTCCATAAATTGCTTAACAAGAGTGACAGCAATTTCAATTTTAGTTTCAATGCTCAAACTTGAAAAATCATAAGCTAAAACTGCTGGATCTTTACTAATAGTATTTAATTTATAAATAAAGTTTTCAATGCTCTCCTGTGATTCAATCGTAATATATGTTGGTGTGTCTAGATATTCAGTTAACTTATATTTTCTAAGAGCATTCTTCAAAAAAGTTCGTCTTCCTATACCATCAAAATAATTGTATGCGATTATGTATGTCGGTGTCCAACTGTCAATATTATTGATCTCATTTTCAAATTTTTCCATTTCGGAATTACGCCCAACAAAATTATTTTCGATATCTTGATTAAATTTTGTTTTTTTGAAATTAACTTCTCTAAGCGCCTGACGAATCTTTTTTAAGATTATGACTTCGTTATCTATATATTTCAAATTGTAGGGCTTAGCGATCCAACTCGGCATTCTTTCGTCAGAGTACAAAATTTTTTCGTCAATGATTATAGGTATAATTCTGTGTAAAATTTCACTATTCATATTTTCCTTTGCTCTCTTAATTTCTTTTTTTACCCATTCAGATTCTAATGAGTCATTTGAAATAAACAAAACAAAAATATCCGAACTGTCCAGTTCGCTAAATATTTGTTCGAGCGTTATGCGTCCAGGATCAAATGATATTTCGTCCAATACACAATTTTTGTTTCCAAGTTGATGAGCTACTTTACGAACTATTTCTTTGTCTTTGCTACTGTGAGATAAAAATGCTTTAGCCATAGTTTATTGCCTTGTTATTACTCTGAACATAGAATGAATGTCCAAGATTGCTAATATAATAAATTTTCAAGATTTTAAGTTATTTAACAAGAGGTGAGAATCTCTCAAAATTATCGCTAAAGTTGATTTTGCTATTCAACACAACGTACATAAAACTATTCTCAGTTGACGTCTAACTACAAACCTTTATTAAAACTTTTTATTACGATTAATTTTTTGCAAATCTTAAACTACTCCTTTTGCTTATTTGCAGTAAATCCATCCTTAAATCTTAAAAAATCTTCCGCTTTTTTAGGATTACTTTTGATCCATAATTGCATAACTTGGGTGTTTTCTGTTAATATTTTTATCTCCTTTTCATCGTAGATCTTTTTTCCATCATCAGCAATCTCATCTAATATATCTTGGCGCAGTTCACTTTTTGCTTTGATGCTTTCTTTGTACCAATTCGTTGCAAAATTGATGGAAATAATCAACACCAAAACTGCGAAAATTGAAACTCCAATTCCGCTCCAAATAAATTTCTCCATTCTTTTTGCTGTTTTTTGAAGACTTTCCAAATAATCGCTGGTTTTTTGTGAAATAACGGCTTCTATTATGGTAGCAATATCTGCTAAGTGCTGATTTCTTGCAAGTTTTTCTTTTTCATTGTATCCCAGTACCTCATTAGGAATTCCTTTTACGACTTCAAAGTCTAATTGCAGTTGACCAATTGCTAATACTAGATCTTCAATATCCGATTTCACTTCCGCATTAGATTCCCTATTCTCCAAATTTGAAGCGACGTTTCTTTCATTTGATTTTACAACATTTTCCAAAAGTTCCATCCCGTTACTTTTAGATTCTTGATTTTCATTTTCCATATTGATTTTTTTAAAATTTTTGATTATCGTCTTAATTTTCGTTTCTTTTTCCAGAGTTCATCTTCGTCCTGAGAAACATAGGTTGGTTTAAGGAAGTCACCTAGTAATCCGCCTGCAATTTCTATTAAGCTTTCATTTGTTTCTGATTTCAAGTAATCACTTACATCATTTTTTATACTACTGTGGCTCAATGATGTTACGAGAGAACCAAGATCAGAATCTAATGCCGACAGAGAGAACCCTACATTTTTCCGAAAAAAGAATCCGTTTTTCTCTTGACTACTATCCATTTCATTTATCCATAAATCTTGAATTTCATTTTTTTTACCGGATTTAAATTCTCCTTTGTATTGGATCTTCACAGAAATTCCTTTTTGTTGTAGAATTTTCCGAAATTCCTTTAAGTTGTCAACGTTTTTTTGTGCTTCTCTAATTGCTTGTTTTATTTCAAACAGAGATTTTATTTCAGAAATTTTCAGTTGATTTGAGATTTCAGACAATTTGTAACCAGCTTTATAAACTCTTTCTGTTTGATGATTTTTGTCTTTTTCCATCACAATTCGCATCCCCGAAATTCCGTCTTTGATATTTGAAGACAATTCTACTTCAAAACCTTTTTTCTTCATTTCTGAGATGAGATCATCAAAATTATCTTCTGACCTAATGGCTTCGGTTAAGCTTTTCAGCATCTCCGCTTTTTTCTGAATTCCAATTTCAACATCGGTTAATAATCCTTTCTCTTTGCAAACTTCTCTGACAGCTTCACCAAATCTCTTTCCGATATTGTGTGCTTTCACAGTGCACTTTCCCGAAATATCAATCCTATTGGCGACAAAATGAATATGCTTATGTTTTGTACTGTTGTGAATATCCAGTCGGTACTGATTTTTGTTTGTCACACCTACTTTTGCAAGAGCTTCCATTGCGATTTGCTTGAATTCTTCATCCTTCAATTTTCTGCCAATTTCGTCCGGTTGAGAAATGTAACCCGTCAATGCCCATTTCTTTACTTTTGGGTTTCGTTCAGAGACAGTTTTCATTTCGTTAAACTGACCTTGAGCAGTGTCACTCAAAAGATAATTCGAAGCCACCATCTCCGCTGTTCCTTTGTCATTTCCATTATATTCCAAAGCGATTTTAGTAATGGTTCTTGTGGTTGCAGAATTATTCATTTTTCTGAATTTTTGAATATAAATATTGATGAATCAATTCGATCAGATTTTCAATTCTCAATAAAATTTCTTTCTTGTTTTCAAAAACATTCCATTCCCGATTTCGTAAAAGGTTGGTGATTTTTTTGAAATGCGTTCCATATTCAAGTAAGACCTCATCAGTTTGAAATTCATTAATCTTGAGTTCTTTTTCGAACAAAATATTCCGAATGTAAGTAGACAATTTTAACGGATATTTTTTCTGTTTTTGAATGAGAGCTTCATATTCGGAATTGCTCATTCGTACCGAAATAACCTTGTGAAGTTTTTTATTTTCTTTGGTTTTCAAACCACCTTTACGGCCTAATTCCTGGAAATATTTTTTTCTCTTTTCTTGAGCAATTTTTGCTTCATTTTCCTTGGTGACTTGCTGTATGAATTCTTGTAAAAAGTCTTTTTCCATTGTGTAAATTTTATTGCATTTAAAAACATTTCTGACGATAGGAAGAAGTCAAAAATCCCAATTTTGCAATCAGCGGCTACGCTTATTGTAAACTTTGGGTACTTTTTGCACTAACATACCACCATATTTTACCTGTATTTATTTTACTCACCTTCTCCTAAGTTTCACTTGCCTTTCAGGTGTTGGATTTTTGTGAATCATCCAATCATTTAAGTCTTTAAAATTTGAATATAAAATCCGACAATCTTCCGCTTTTTTGTTTTCATTTTTAATCATTTCAACCGCACGATTTCCGGCTTCGTCATTGTCAAAATAAAGCTCCACTTTTTCGTAATTTCCTAGTGAACTTTTAATATTGTGAATCATCGAAACAGAATTCAAAATGAGATAATCAGAAGGTTCTTTTTCTAATTCATTTTCTAAATTTTTAAATGAAAGAAAATCAAAAAACCCCTCGAAAATCCGAAGCGAATCCGAACTATTTTTTATGGTGGAAATATCTTTTTTACCCAAACAAATTTTTGAATATTTATTGCGGATTTCGTAACCGCCAGAATCGTTCTTAAAACCAATTCCGAAATTATTTTTATCGTTTATTCGATAATGAATCTCATTCAAAAATTTGGTTTGATCTCCTACTTTCCTACTTTTTAAATATTCCAAAAGTGCAGGATGCCGAACCTTTTTAATTTCAATGATCTCATATTGTTTAGATAAATTTTCTGCTTTCTGATTTGAAATACTTTGCTGTTGAACAGAAGAAAAACTCTGCTTCTCAACCCACGCTAAAACTTCATTGACCGAAGCGTTCAGGTATTTCTTCATAAAGTCGGTATTCGTTCCACCGATTCCTTCTGAAAATAAATACCAATAGTTTAGGCTTTTATTGATTTTAAAAGAGGCTTGGGATTCATTGGCAAAGGGGTTGAGATACCAAGCTTCTTTTTCATTTTGCTTCGTGGGGAGGTGTCCGAGAGAAAGGAGGACTTCTTCCAACGATATGCTGTTAAATTGTTTGCAGTTCATTTTGTAATTTTTAATGTTTTTTGGTGATAAATAGTAGGTGTACTGTCGGTTCAAGCGGATAGGTTTGGTTTTGACTAATTTTTGATGAATTGATGAGAAAACCTTGTATTTATTTGAATGATAATATTTTACACTCTCATCAAACTCTCATCATCTCATCAAACTTGAAATATTCTTCTCATCATCCTCTCATCAAAAACCGAGGTTTAAAAGTTTGATGAGGCTTTTGATGAGATGTAACTAATTGATTTTATTTTCATTATCAATTAATTCATCATTTCATCAAATCTTTGAAGAATAAATTTCCTTTCTATCGTAAAATACCGTCCTGTTTTGTTCTGTTGGAAAAAGCTTAAACCATAATCGAGGTCGTATTTGATATAGGCTAAAGAATTACTTTGAGGTTCGAGTTTCCAGTTTTCTTTCAAAATTTTCCGGACATCGTTGACTGTCCAATATTGTTTGCTGAACATTTTACCTAGCATATTGAAAATATCCTGCGGAATACAGTTAATAATTTTGTCTTCGGTACTTTGGAAAAACTCATATAAAAGTTCGATAATCTTAGATTCCAGTTTATTGTTATTTTTCCAAACCAATCTTTGAAGAGCCTTTGTTCTGATCTGTGAATCTGTGAACCACATTCTTGTCTCCTTACGGCTGTGAAAAGGTCTTTGGATTAGGTAACGAAGGAAATAGGGAATCTCCTTGTTTAGATTGTGTAGAAATTCAGTGTTCTCGCTTTTGATTGATCTAATTTTGATAATCCAGAATCGGATCTCATTTTCATCAATCTGGATGAAGTTGTCTTCATTATTGGAACAGAGAATGAATTTTCCAAAAAATTCCACTTCTTCACGATCTTTTCCTTTTGCCTCCTTCTTGTCTTTATCAGTCGTTGAAAGATATTTTAATCGTTCCGTAATTTCCTTTTTGTCAAAGAATACTTCATCAATAGCAACGATCAACATAGATGTCCAATCCGAATTGAACTGACTGCTGAAAGAATCTCCTTTGATGTAAGTCATATTAAGTCCAAAAATAGATTTCAGCCATTTTATGAACGTGGATTTTCCAGTAGATCTTTCTTTACTTACAAGACAAAGAATCGGGAGTATCTGTGTTGGATATTGCAGTAAGATCTTGATATAATCCAATCCCAATTCCAACTGCTCTCCAAAAATATGCTCCATAAATCTAAGTGAAAATGGAATCTTTTCTAGTAGGGTTGTTTGCTCTGGTGTCTCTTTGATAGGCTGGTAAGGAATCTCATTGTAAACATTATAGAATCCTTGGATAATTTGTTGGTATTGCAAATGGGATGGTATACAACAGAAACCGTCATACTTAGGAACTTGTGAGACATATATCTTTCCGTGATCGCTAATAATGGTCTCACGATTCCATCGAGTCAGTATCGAGATTTTATCTCCTGAGATTAATGGTTTCTCAATAGTTTTATAGTAGGTTGTCCCTACTCTTAGATATGGGATTTTTTCGCTCATATTTTAAAGGTTTGATTCCGTACAGGAAATACGGAAGGGTGAATTGGAATGCTTGATAAACAAAACTCTCTATCTATCTTCTATACTTAAGCGACTTGACTTCGTTCAAAGCATCCATAAGATCAAAATGGTTGACCCTGTAGAATCTTCCAATTTGTTCCGCCTTAATGTTACCTTTTAAAATATGTGAGCGTACGGTTTGATAATCGAGTTTTAGAATTTCTGAACACTCTTTGATAGAGTATAGTTTCTTTTTCAACTCAATTTCAGGTTCTTTTTTGAGAGAATAGAGTAAGTCTTTCACTTCCCCTAATTCGTCGAGAATGGTTTGGAATGGATTTGTTGTCTGCATAATCTGATATTTATTTGCAGACAAAATTGTATGATTGGAATAACTAATGATGCAATTCTACTCAATTGCGTAAAGTTTAATAACTCATAATTAATCAGTTCGTAATTGTACAGTGTTTAATTCTAACTAATTTGGAAGGCTTTTTTAAATAATATTGCACTAAATTATTCATTTCTGCAATAAGCAAGTATTTCACCAACTTTTGTCTGATTAACTAAAAACATTTGCTAAAGTATCTTCTCATAGATTTTCGTGATTTTCCTATATCATCCTTATATAATTGTTCTCATCCGAAACTATTCCAGCAATAATTTCAATAAATTCGTTTCGAAATGTACTTGAGTTATTTGCCAAATATCTAGACAACATCTCAATCGATTCTTCATCTTGTAAAACAATAATCAATCTCATACAATCCACGTCACCTTCGTTAATCTCGTAATATGCCTTCATATAACGTTCACGAATACGCTGAGATAAAATTATATTTCTTACATTTCTAAAAATTAGGACGTCAACTCCTTCTTTTTTTTCACTGTCCTTTATCAGGAATTGAGGATATCGACGATTGTAAACTATTTCTTTTTCCCCCTCATTCTGCTTCAACCAATTGAAAATTATATTTTCAATATTAAGTGAAAATGTCCTTATATTTTCAGGACTGGTTGATATTCTAAACTCATTAATTTGAACTTCTTGAACAGCTTTTTCTGTTGCACCAAGAAGATTTAATAATTGAGAAAGCTTGATTATGTGAAAAGTTTTATCTGGGATTGAATTCTTGAATTCTGTTATCAGTTCAAATCTTGGATATAACGATTGATTCTCGCTTCTATAAAACCAATCATTTTTCTCGTCGCCAGAAACAAAAATTATATCTTTATTTCTATCTTTCGCTATCTCCAAAATGGTAAACCAAATTATTAAATCTCCAACTCCCAAATCATCTTTCGATTTATCATTGAATCCCGGGGGAATACTATATTTATTTCTTCTTTCAAGTTCTATAACAATGTCATCCTCAGTTTTTGAAAGTTCAATTATAAATTCTGGCTTAAATAAGTCACTGTATACTGAACTAATTGGGTCATTCCATCGCCAATTTTTTATTTCATCTAATAATTCTGAAATTTTTTTTGAATACTTTGAATTAATTTCTTGAATTTGTTTTTCTAAATCAATTGCTTCCTTGTATTCAGGAAGAGATTCTAAAAGTGGATATTGTCCAGTAGAAGGCTTTTGCACCTTACTTTTAATATTGTTTAGTTGCTGAAATAAATTTTTTATTTTTTCAGGTCTATTTTTAGCAAATTCTCTCGCTACTTGTGCTGGAATAGCAAGCTGCTTTTTCTCTATAAGTTTTGAGAATGCCTTTTTGATTTCCTCAAACCCTGAAGATGTTGTCGTATAAGGCAATAACAATACATTGGTATCTAATATAAAAATACAATCATCAAATATCTCACCTAATGATTTTATTTCTACACTGAAAATATCAGAAGCATTGGGGTATATTCTTTGACTTAAAAATATTAGATCTTTATCCATTTGATTTATAGTAGTTATTTATAATCAAATGTACGAAATTTGATAAAGCAAAATATTATATATATCCAGGTTAGAAAGTTCAAGATTTAAATTTCACGCTAAATAATTTAGTTATTTCTTGATAGATGCCTTCCTCAAATTCATTCGCTCTTACAGTTATTGCCCTAGAAAATGTTCCCTTGTCAAACTTGGTATTATATTCATTTTCCATCGCCTCAATAATAGTGGTATCTTGAAAATCCGGATTAATTATATGATTGTCTTTTAAGAATCGGTGGATTCTGATAAAAGAAGATTTCTGATCTACGATTAGGTTATGATTTTCATCGATGAACTTTTTGTCTTTCAAAAAACCAATTAAAATTTTAGAACTGTTTTCACCTATCATAATATCCGACAGGCGAATTTCTCTTTTTGTTTTGCTCTCCAAAGCAAAATAGAGAAAAAGCGTAGTTTCAGCTCCATTCAAAAAATTGCCCTGTAATTTCATCAGGTTGCTTGAGCTAAAAATACTTAACGATTCTTTTCGATATTGCTCTAAACAATATTCAATCTTCTCTTCAAAGTTGTGATTTCGGGAAGCATCTATATTTTTAAAGTGGGAACTGAAAAAATTATCTAACTTTTCATATAGAATAAGAAACTCATCTCTTTTCTTATCAGTAAGACTAATTTGGCTAGATCTCTGTTTGGCTTTTTCAATTCTTTTTACCAACATCGTTGAAATTTTTTCACCTTTAATCCAGTAAAAAATCATCATAGGATAACCTACAAGTTCTTCCCAAAAGTTCCAACGTCCATAAAATTTCTTTTGATCCATAATCTAAATTAATGATTATTTGAAATCCTGAATTTATTTATGATGTTAATCACAGCCTTAAAAATTTTAAACAACTATTAGTAAGCTTGATTTATATAACTATTTATGAAAATTTAAGAATATTAGAAAATAATTTTTAATCCATAAAAAAATTTCTAACAAATTCTCTAGCTGCACTTAATTCCTCATTTATCAGAATATCCTTACTTAGAACTTCATTTACCCACCTAGGACCATGTCCACCAACGGTTTTGTCGAAAGCCTCGATTTCTCCTATTTCAAGTACAATTATTTTCTTTTTTTTAAGGTTTTTCTGAACTCTTCTAAAAGCTAATGATGGTTCGCCCTGAGATATGTAAGCTTTACCAGAAGATTTCGCCTGCTTCCAAGGCGATATTTTCTTTACTGCTGTTTGAAGAAGTTTGAGGTTCACTTCAGTGATAATCTGCTCCTTACAGGAATCCAGAATTTCATTTACCGATTTTTTCAGATCCTCAGTTTTCACTTCTTTTATTTTCTCATCAATAGATTTTTTTATCTTTAAAAAATCTACCCTAATATCTTCCCAATCGCCACCCAAATCCTCATAGATTTTTCTCATCGGATTTTCATTGTTATAAAGGTCAAAATCTGCTATAACTAACATTGGAACCTCTAATGCTTTTAGAGCTTTAACTACGACAGGAAAACGGTCTTTACCTGCTGATGATAAAAAAAGTAAATCAGGTGAAGCAATATTTTCATCCTCAATAATAGCGGATAATATTGCACTATAAAAGCGGCAATCAGAATCACTTTCAGCCAATATAACTTTCTTGTGAAATAGTCCATCTAGAACATTTGAGTGGCGCAAAAGTGTATCATTCCATACACCTATAATTTCTTCGTTACCTAAAACTTTAATGGAGTTTGATTCGTCCTCGCGTTGAATTCTAACAATTATTAATTTTTCTGATCCTCCATCCAACAAACCTTTCAAAAAATGTTCACTATGAGTAGCCACAAAAATCTGTTTATCCTTTGCTTTCTGAGCAATCATTTGACCAAGTAGTGACGCTTGCGGGGGATGTAGAAATGCTTCCGGTTCATCGATAAGATTGACAGAAAAATCTTGAGCAAACAACCCTAAAAAAACACCTGCAAAACTTTTCATTCCATCTCCCTGTTCATGCAAAAAAGGAAGTTTTCTAAGTTCGGTTTGATAATTAATGGATGCACGATCATCCTGCACTGTAGCGATGGGCGGAATACCAACATGTAATGCTAAATACTGACCATAGTTATGGTTCATAGTAATATCCTCTCCAAATGCACGCTTAAAATAATCTGAGAAAAGATTCTCTTTTCTTTGCTGTCTTTTCAATTCATGAAGTGGATGTGTTACCAGGTCTTGCAAAACATCTATATTTGTTACTGGTGAGACCAAATCTAATCTCTGAATTGTATCCATCTTTTTAACGAAAAAATTCGAAATAGCAGGTGCACCATCAATTTTATTCAATTGAGCGCCTTCCCAATATGACCTCAAAGCATTTGCATCCATTCCTGCATTTACTCCACTTTCATAAAACATATAAGTTGTGCCGGATTTTCTGTCAGAAATCTTCTCTAAAAAATCTTCTACTGAGCCTTCAACTTTTACTTTTGCACTATCAACTATTTTTGAAGAGCCACCGTGACCGTTAATATTTTGGACAATTTCTTTTAAAGTAAGACTTTTTCCACTATTGTTCGCACCGACAAAAACAATAATAGAATCTTTTTTCAATTGAATTGATGTTCCATCTTTAAAATTCAGCTTTTCAACCCATAGATTTGCTTGCATAATATATTTTAGTATTACTTTACAATGTATTAAATAATTAATTTACAAAAAGCTGAGAGATTTAATAGCTGGCTATTCAATCTTTTACTTTTTGCAAAACCGCTAACTTTAGATCTTCCACATTAAATGTGAACCATAAACTTTATCACTTACATCGCGAATTTGATGCTTTTGCTCATTCCAAAAAACCGATTTGCCCACATCTATTGAAGGACTAATTGTTAGTAAGCCTCTGTATACTCTTTCTGTTATTAATATTGGAGGATAATTTATTGTACGTGTTTTTCTTTTAAAAGATATCATTTTACCTCCACTGGTGAAATACTCGTCCTTGTGAGTGTACATCACAAAACTCTGTGCAAATTCTGATTCTGTCATTTCTACAGTTTCAGTTTTTGAAAGATAAAAAGGCGCATTTGGGTCATAGCCTTGATTCCTATCTGGATTGTTAATCATTTCGAAGATACTTGGAAACTGAAAATTTCCCTTAATAGCCCGTGGATTTATAGGATTTCTTACCACTTCATAATATGTTTCAGTAATTGTTTTATTTCCTAAATCAGTCAATCGAGATGCAATATTAGCAGGAAAGCCTGCCCAAACAAGTCCTTTATTTTCTGGGCCTTCAGTGCCGTTTCTTTGAATGCCAACCTTGATTATTTTAAGCTGCCCAAAATCGATGCCTATTCCGCACTTAAAATCTACTCCAGTAAATTTTACATTTAATATTCTAGTTGCTATATGATTTATTGTAACTGCACATTTTACACTATTACTAAAGCAATTCTCTTTGGGAAAAACAATCATTACTCTATCTCCAATAATATTCCTAGTGTGACCACCGTGCTCCCTACCAGCTTTAATTATCGCTTTGGTAAAGGCCGTATAAATACGACCCATTGTTTTGGATCTATGACTTTCGTTAAGAACAACAGAATTCCTAATATCAACGTAAAGTACACAAGTTTCCAACCTCTTTCCTTTTTTTAATTTATTACGCTCATAGCTTAATGATGGATCGTTTGCACTTGGAACATTAACAGTATCACTATATTCAAATTCTGTATTAATTACATCTTGAATATCTGCTTCAATTTCATTTATAATGGATTTTACAGACATATTTAATTTTTATTTGTGACATTTTTGGAGGATAACATTTGAATAGATACGATCAAATAAATAAACTTATTTTTTTCTTAATAGCAATTTATTTTTTAGGAATTAATTAGCTTAAAGATTTTGAATCACATATGAGAAGATAGCAATCAACATAATAACAAGGCTTACAATAAAAAAACGTATCGACCACCCTACATTTCTATATTTCACCCAAGCTATTTTAGAAATGACATATATTTGTTCCGTAATTTGATCTGTAAGCTTTTCTTCATCATCAATAATCTCTTTAGCTCGTTTCTTATAAACTATCTGTGAAAGATCTTGATATATATGCCCAAAGTATATTATTGATGTTGCAGGTCCAGTTTTTAAGGAGGGATTTACACACAAAAAAGCGAAAGCTATTGAAATAAGGCTGGTAATCCCGTAAAAAAATACAAGAAAAGTAATCCAAATAGAGTCTGTCAGCGACTCAAATACTTGTGTGGAATTAGTATAGGCGATCGTAAAAAGAATCCCGTAAACGGTAAGTAACATAGTTGCCTTTGTTTCAGAAAACCGAAGCCACTCAATATTTAACTGTAAAATCTCCCAATATCTTTCTGGGTGTTTTGGTTCGTACATGGTAATTAATTTGCTGAAATATACAATTATCTAAGCAATACTAATACATCAAATAATTGCTATTTAAAGACCTCATTCATATAATTTATTTTATCTTCTTCGCTAGGTCTATAATATGCATTGAAGACCTCCAAACTTGTGTGACCTGTATAACTCATTATTACTTTATCCGGAACTCGTTTGTTTTTCATAATAGTAATAAAACTTCTTCTCGCGGTATGCGAGGAGATTCTTGTCCAAAATTCAGACTTGAAATCTACTAATTCATCGCCATACTTCATTGTCTTTTTTATTTCATCAGTAAATTTTAATTCTTTAAATACTTCCTTTATATATTCGTTCATTTTCTGATTAGTGATGCTCGGCAAATTATAATCATATTTTTCAAGAATTGATTTAGATATACTATTTAATGGGATTGCCAAATTTTTTGATTTGCTTTTTAAATCAATCACTCTAATGAAATTACCTTCAAGATCGCTCTTTGATATTGTGCTATAATTACCGAACCTCATTCCTGTAGTGCAACCAAAAACAAATAGATCACGAACCTTTTCCAATCTTTTATTTTTTGTAAGATCGTAATTGTAAATTAGCTCAACCTGTTCGTAATTCAAAGCAATTTCGTCAGTAATAAATTTTGCAGGTTTCTTGAAAGAAATAAAATCATTATTGTAAGTATATTTATTGTTTAAGGCCCAAAGCAAAAAAGTCTTTAAAAGACCAACATTTCTATGCACTGTGTTCGCAGAATGCTTCTTTTCTTCAATACAGTATTTAAGAAATTTGTTATATAGCTTAGCATCAAATTTTCCGAGAGTAACTTTTATTTTACTATTCTTCTCAAAATCTTCAAGTAAAGTTTTGTTACATTTATAACGTTTTAAAGTCGAATTTGAGATCGAATTTCCTGTATAATCATTTTCTTTCTCATCCAAAAATTCCTGATAAATTCTAAAAAAATCACTTTTTACCGTAATTTTCTTGAATTTTTCATCAAATCGTTGTTTGAGTAGATCTACAGTAAGTTCTTCGCTTATATTTTTATAACGATTTACTATCTCAGTAAAAAAACTACTGTACCTATCTAGTTGCATTTTCAGACTTCTATGAATTTCAGCTCGCTTAGTTCTTCCATTCAAATCGTTAGGTTGCCTATTTTCAAAGTCCCATTCAGAAGGCTTAATTTTTTCACCAGTAGAATAGATAAAATTCTTATTTTCACTGTTGAAAAAAGTACGGAAGTAAATGAGGGTTTCCTTAGTTTCACCAGGCTTCTTGAGTTTAAAAGTGTAATTCATTGGGTGCCAGTTTGGGTGCTACTTCTTCTATATTTAGATATAAAAACTAATTATATTCACATATACAAATATAGTTAAAATACTGATAAATAGAACACTTACATATTTTAAGTTATGTTAAAACATATAAGGTTCGAAAACCTCCAACTCCACTTTACAAACAAAAAAACCACTGACATCCAGTGGTTTTTTTGCTTTCTAATAATTATACTTATTTTTTGGAGGTACTGTTTTTGAGAATCATATAAGATAATCCCAAACCTATTCCTGCGAGCAGTGCCAATTTTGTTTTTCTGGTAGGAACCGGAAGAATCGTTTCGCCGTAGATGCGATGTGGTTTTGGCGACGGCCAGAGTACATTGCCGGGATTTGGCTTTCCGTTTTTGACCTTCATCATAACGCGCATCCCGGCCGAAGTCATATTCATTATTGTTTTTGGAAACATGCCGTAAAGATTTTTCATCACTCTGGAATTGATGTCCGGGAACATATCTTTTCGGGGATTCTTAGCAAGTTCTACCATCTTCGCCGCCGTATTTCTGGGATCTGCAGCAAAAGGTGGAATTTTAAAATCGAGGCCCGAGAATTTCGCCGAATGTGCATTGCCTGTAGACCTTTGGATTTGAGGAAACATATTACAGATATGCACGTTTGCAAAATCTGACAACTCGCCCTGAAGCCCTTCCATCATCCCGCGGATGCCAAACTTTGTTGCTGAATAAACCGCGCTGTAAGGCGCTGGCATAAATCCACCGATTGAAATATTATTGATTAGAATCCCCTGCTCCTGTTTTTTGAAGATGGGCAGCACCGTATAAGCGCCGTGCATATAACCGAAAAGATTAGTTTTGATTACCTGCTCATTGAGAGGCATTGGAATATCTTCAAATTTCCCGCTAGCCATCACGCCGGCATTGTTTACCCAGATATCTATTCTGCCGTTGAACTGCAGAGCTTCATTAGCCAATTTTTCAACATCTTCTGCTATGGAGACATCCGTAGGAATACCCAAAGCGATTGCACCCAAATCTCTGCAGAGCGCAACCGTCTCGTCTATTGCATCCTGCCCGCGTGCAGCTATAATGATGTTGCAGCCTTCCAACGCAAAGGCTTCTGCAGCAGCTCTTCCCACGCCGCTACTTGCGCCAGTAATGACTACAGTTTTGCCTACTAAACTTCTAGTTGAAATATGATTTGATTCCATAGTTTTGGTATTTATAATTGAATATTTAAGAAATTATTTTAATTAATAAATTTTATAACTCCTTAACAATCAATTCTAATACCACTTAATCGCACACAGATATTAAACAGCAGACATACAGCGTTTTGCGAAAAAGGCACAGAATATGCATAGTTAAAATCAAATAAACAAAATTTAATGTTATGAGAAATATTCTTTGGCTAGTAGCAGTGATCTGCATCGTGGTCTGGCTTCTAGGGATGCTGGGCGTAGTACCTGGAATGAGTACAGGTTATTTAGTACATATCTTATTAGTAATCGCAGTTATTGTGGTTCTATACAATCTGATTTCAGGGAGAAGACCTCTCGATTAAATCTCGGAAATAAACCACAATCAGAAAAAATTAAAACCCACGCTTTGTGGGTTTTTTTTGTTGCAGCATAACTAGGCCTTGTGACATTTATCAGTGACCAGTTCATTTATAATACTTTATATTTGTACTAATATTTACGTTTGAAACATCTGCTGACACTTTTTATCGTTTTTAATATGGCAATTCGTCCTCTGATGCCATTGGTAGATTATGCAGTAAATTATAATTTCATTACGAACAATCTTTGTGAGAACAAAAGCAAACCACAACTCTTGTGCAACGGGAAATGTTATCTTAAAAAAGAACTTTCAAAAACAGCTGGGGGCGAATCTAAGAATAATTCCCGGATCAATATTTCGGCTTTGGCAGACACTTTCATCATAAATGAAACCTTTGTTTTCTCATCAAACGATTTTAATCACATTGAAAACCTGAAAATCAATTCTGAGTTTTCTACTACTTATAACTTTTCTCTATTATCCAAAATTTTTCATCCGCCATTGGTTTGATTTTAAATCTGATAATTCTCTCTTTCCAGAGCAGTTTTAAATTTATTTAATTAAAATCAACATTAATGAAAATATTCGTTTTAGCGATACTCCTTTCTGTATCCTTATTTTCCTGTGCTCAGGAAACTCCCAAAGTAAAACATGTTTCTAAGATGAAACCTGCGACCGACCTCAACAATGTAAAAGTTTTCAACACAGAAGATCCCGTCTGCAAAATGAAAACCGCAGATTTTCTAAAAGACACAGCAGATTACAAAGGAAAAAAGTACGGTTTTTGCAGTGACAATTGCAAAGCTGAATTCAAAAAGAATCCGGAAAGATATGCCCACAATGCGAAGTAATAAGAAAACGAAGCAGAATGCCAAAAGCAAAATCATCATTCCAATTGTTGTTTTAGCATTAATTTTTGTGGCCATCGGAGCTGGAATGAGCTATTTCAAGAAAAGTCTTTTCACCGTAATGAAAGTCCCGGATTTCGAACTGACAGACCAAAACAGCAAAAAGATAAGTAATAAAGATATGCTTGGAAAAGTCTATCTGGTAGAGTTTTTCTACAGCCGCTGCCCCACCATTTGTCCCGTGATGAATTCCAATATGAAACACATCGAGGAAACCATCAATGACAAAAATTTCGGTATCATCTCCATCAGCATCGATCCAACGAATGATACACCGGAAGTTTTGAAAAACCACGCCAGAATGCTGGGAACCAAATCGCCGAACTGGCATTTTCTGACAGGAAACCGAGATTACATCGACCACCTGGCAGACCAATTCAACATCTATGTCGGCGACAAAGAAGATCAATCGGAAAGCCTGAATCACAGCGGAATGATAGCACTTGTAGATCAGGAAGGAAATCTCCGTTCCAGATTTGATGAAAACAATAGTCCAATCTTATATTACTCTGGCCTGAATTATGAAGATCCAGAAGGAAAAACCACTTCACTCACCGGCAAATACCATCCCGACCGTGAAAAATTAATAGAAGACATCAGAAAATTATTAAAACAATAAATATTAATCTTTTAAAATAAAGTTATTATGAAAATCAAGAAAATATTCCTAGCAAGTGCTTTGTCTGCAGCTACTTTTGCAATGGCACAATTCAAACAGACGCCGCTTCCTTACGCTTACAACGCGCTGGAGCCTTACGTAGATGCGCAAACGATGGAAATCCATTACACCAAACACGCCGCAGGTTATGTCACCAATTTGAATAAAGCCATTGCCGGAACGCCACTGGAAAAAGAAAGCATCACCAAAATCCTTTCCCACATTTCCAAAGAAAGTCCAGCAGTTAGAAACAACGCTGGAGGACATTACAACCACGAATTGTTCTGGACCGTTCTTACGCCTGAGAAAAACACGCAGCCATCAGCAAAACTGATGAAAGCGATCAACGATTCATTCGGCAGTTTAGACGGTCTGAAAGAGAAAATGAGCAAAGCCGGCGCAGACCGTTTCGGTTCCGGTTGGGCTTGGTTGGTTGTTACTGCTGACAAAAAATTAGCCGTGACTTCCAGCGGAAATCAGGACAATCCATTGATGGATCTTGCCGAAGTCAAAGGAACGCCAATATTGGGAATTGATGTTTGGGAACACGCCTATTACCTCAAATATCAGAACAAAAGAGCCGATTATCTGACCGCATTCTGGAATGTTGCCAATTGGAAAGAAGTAAGCAAACGTTTCGAAGAAGCTACAAAATAATCTCTCCTTGAAATTAATTTGCAACATATTCCTCATCCTTTATCTGGTGTGCAAACCTGCATTTCCATTGGCGGAATATGTTGTAAATTATAATCAAATCCAGGTTCTCTGCGTCAACAAAGCACGGCCGGAACTCAATTGCAACGGAAAATGCTATCTTGGAAAAGAACTCGCAAAATCCAGCGAATCAGATTCTTCGCCACTTTCCAAAGGCAAAAACCTAGTCCAGAAAATCTTGGACTTTTACATTCCGACTGAGATTTTAAAAACCTCAATCAACAACAATTTCTCCCTTCCAAACCTGACTTTTATCTTCAAAACAGGTTACACATTCCTCTTTCTGAGACACATTTTCAGACCTCCCATTTTTTAGTTGAACATATAAAATATTTGGGCGATTCCCTCGCACACGCTTGTCATCCTGAGGTTCTCGAAGGACCAGGCTCGGGTCGGGCTGTCCACTACTATCTTTTTGTTTAGCACATTGAGTCAATAAAACGACGTTTGGTCAAAAGACAAAAAGGATATCCGCTACCATCCCTATCGCGGGATTCGGCATAAAATCAACGTTTCAACTAAAAAATCAACAATGAAAATCTACAAATTTTTATCGCTACTTCTTATTGCGTTTACCGTAATTACAATCTCATCTTGCTCCAATAACGACGACGACGAAATTCAAAACACAGAACCCGGAAATCTCCAAATCAAATTCGAAAACGGATTCAACAACCTTGGGAACATCGTCTTAAATCAAACCACACAAACTTCATCAAGCGGACAAAAACACCAATTCTCGACTTTGAAATATGTCATCAGCAACATCTCCCTCATCGATGAAAACGGCAGCGAGTTCAAATACAATTACAACAATCCCGACAAAGGCGCCTTCATCATCAACCAAGCCGATGCAAAAGGCGGAATTGTCTATGCCAACCTTACAGAAATCCCAAAAGGAAATTACAAAAAAGTCAAGATCGGACTGGGAATCAGCCCGACAGCTTACTTGATTGGGCAAGAAGGCCAAGGCATTTTCTGGGATAAAGCCAAGCAGGAAGGAATGACCTGGTCCTGGGCAGCAGGATACATTTTCGCAAGAATCGAGGGTAAATATGGAACTGCAAATCCAGACACAGAATTTATGAACCACACCGGGAATATGGGCGACACCAATACTAACGGAACATCCAACCTGTACAGGGAAGTCGTTCTGGATTTGCCAACAACGGCGAGAGTCAGCAAAGACATCACACCTTCGATTCATATTCTGGCAGACTTCAATCAATATCTGAGCGGACAAACTGCATTGACCTTAAACCAAGCCAACCAAATGGCGATGGGAAGCAGTCCGCATCTTGTGAGCGTGAGCAACAACCTTATCAATATGTTCAAAGTTGACCACGTTCATAATGATTAATCCATTTCAACAATGCCAGAGAGGACGATTCCGTTCTCTTTGGATTTTCCTCGTTTTCATTTCAGGCATTTTAACATCCTGTTCCAACGAAATTGAAGGCGAAGTTTTCGAGGAAGACACAGCTTACAATCTGGAAATTCCGACTTACTTTCCTGCCTTAGCTTTTGATACAGATAAAAATCCCGTAACCGTCAACGGTGTTGCGTTGGGAAAAAAGTTATTTTACGAAGGAAAACTGTCCCGGAACAATACAATTTCCTGCGGCTTCTGTCACATTCAGGAATATGCGTTTACGCACCACGGACATCCGGTAAGTCACGGCATCGATGACAAATTGGGAATGCGAAATGCGCCGGCGATTCAAAATATGGCCTGGCTGAAAAATTATACCTGGGACGGCGTGAGCCATAATCTGGATGAACGTTCATTAGTTCCCATCACCACAGATTTTGAAATGGACAGCTCGATTCCGGAAGTGATTTCAAAGTTGAATGCAGATGCGAACTATAAGAAAATGTTCAAATCGGCTTTCGGCGATGATAATATTAATGGCGAACGAATCCTGAAGGCTTTGTCCCAGTTTATGGTCACGTTGGTTTCTGCCGATTCCAAATACGACCAGGTCAAAAATGGAAAAGCGAGTTTCACGAATGAAGAATCTCAGGGGAAAACTCTCTTCGAAAACAAATGTTCAAGTTGCCATTCCGGTGAATTGTTTACTGATGAAAGTTACCGTAACACGGGAATCTATTACAATTCACAGTACGATGACCGCGGACGATACCGTGTGACTCTAAATTGGAATGACAATATGAAATTCCGGGTTCCGAGTCTTAGGAACGTCGAATTAAGCGCACCGTACATGCACGACGGCCGATTTTATTCTCTGGAAGCCGTTCTCAATTTCTATTCCGACAATGTAGAAAATCAACCAAACCTTGATCCGATTTTAAAGCAAAACGGACACATCGGCATCGCGACGACTAGCTTAGAAAAACAATACATCGTCGCCTTTCTGAAAACCCTGACCGACCGGAAGTTTATCACCAACAAACAATTTGCAGAATAATGAAGAAGCTTATTTTAATTCTATTTTCAATTCTTACTATTTCAATCTCAGCAACGGAAAAAGACAGTCTTTACATTCCGAAATACGACACGCAGAATCTTTTGAAGACTCAGGAGTTCTTTTGTGATGCCTGTGGCTGTGCGGCGGGAAATGCTTCTTCCGGCTTCGAATCTCTTTTGAATCCCCAATTCATCGGGATCAAATATTTTGCGCAACATTACAAAGCGAAAGAAAATCTCTTCACGCAAGATTTGACGCAAGATCAATATTTTAATACGATTCAAATTTGGGGAAAGATCCCGATCACTGAGAAACTGAGCGTTTATGGAAGTCTTCCGTTTCAGTTTCACGAGAAAAAGACCTTGCAGGGCGACATCAGAATCAGCGGAATTGGCGATGCTAGTCTTATGGGAATTTATCAGATCCTCAATTCTAAAAATACATTTCACCAATTGAATGGTGGTTTCGGTGTAAAACTTCCGATTGGGAAGTTTGATGAGAAAGGCATCACAGGCGTGAATCCAAGTTTTCAGCTGGGATCGGGAAGTTGGGATTATCAGCTGGCATTAAACTATAAATTCCAGAGAAATCTTTTCGCGTTGCTCATCAATACAGATTATACCATCAAAACTGAGAATAAAAAACACTATCAGTTTGGGAACCAGTGGAACTATGCAATGACTGGATTTCAGAGGATCTGGAGAAATGAAAACAGTATTATTTCCGGCAAATTGGGATTGCAGGGCGAAGTTTACGACTGGAACAAACAGTTTGGAGAAGTGATGCCAAGAACCGCCGGAAGCGCACTTTACGGAAAAATCGGTTTCGAAGCTTCTTATAAAAAATGGAGCATCGGCAGTGAATTGATGCTGCCGGCGTACACCAATCTCGCGAGTGGCGATATTGAGGCCAAGTCGAGGTTGGGCTTGTTTGTGAATTTCGGAATCTGAGGATAGAGCCACCAGTTTTTATATGATTAAACTAATAATAAGATAGTTAAAAATAAACCTTAGCTGGGAAAAGAATGCCTCTGCAAGCCTCTCCAGATCGGACTTGACACCGGACCGCTCCCGAGCAGTCACGAGACCGCCCCCGTCACTCCGCCAGACAGCCCCCGTTCTGTCGCCGATGCGCTCCCGTGAGACGGCCGACAAGCACCGGAGAGCGCAAATCGCTGACATTAATAAAAATCATCTTTAGAAATTGGATAATAAATTTTATATTCACGCTCTTAAAATATCCGAAAATATGAGTGTTCACATTAGTGCCAATAAGGGCGAGATTGCTAAAACTGTTTTGATGCCCGGCGATCCGCTGCGAGCTAAATATCTTGCTGACAACTATCTGACCGATGCAAAACTGGTAAGCAAAACCAGAAATATCTTTTTCTACACCGGACTTTACAAAGGCAGAGAAATCACCGTAGGCGCCAGCGGAATGGGATTCCCAAGTATCGGAATCTACTCTTTTGAGCTGTTTACAGAATACGAAGTGGACACCATTATCAGAATCGGAACCTGCGGAGCCTATTCTACAGACCTGCAATTGTTTGATATCCTGAATGTGGCAAATGCAGCCAGCGAAAGTACTTACGCGAAATTTGCATGGGGAATTGAGGAAGATCTTATTGCCAACCAGGGCTCTGCGTTCAGTAAAATCAATGAAACTGCAAAGGAGCTCGATCTAACTATTAAACCAACCAACATCCACTCCAGCGATATCTTTTACAGAAAAGACCCGGCTGTTCCGGAGATTGCTGTGAGACACAACTGCCCTGCTGTCGAGATGG
>Ga0308163_10001513_pt1 | contig 24980 bp, 21 predicted proteins | sample PhyTR1_FD_201037 | JGI IMG/M metagenome (GOLD analysis project Ga0308163, IMG submission 201037) | Phyllosphere microbial communities from UC Gill Tract Community Farm, Albany, California, United States - DLSLT.R1 | ecosystem: Host-associated > Plants > Phyllosphere > Unclassified | place: USA... | reverse complement strand
AAAGTCACCAAAGAAATTGCCTCGGGATCGGGTAGCCATACAAGAATCGGGCTGTCGCTTCGCTCAGCCTTGGGAATATGCCATCGAACACCCATATCCCGACGACTTGAGCATGCCTCAGGTCACCGCACCGCTCCCGACAGGCCAATAGTCCCGACTGCGTCGATTTAGTCGCACTGGCCTTCAGGGATAATGCAGGGCGGTGATTATTCCAATGCCGGCTGTAATCGGCGGGCGGTGCGCTTGATAATGGCCTGGAATTTATCGGCCGCGATCGGTGGGCGGTGTGCCTGATAAAGCGTGGTGTTTGCTTTGCGGCGGCAGTGCCGTGGTTCGTGCCTGGTCGGGACTCTTGGCCTGTCGGGAGCGGTGAGGGTATATCAGGCATGCTCAAGTCGTCGGGATATGGGTGCTCGATGGCATATTCCCCAGGCTGAGCGCAGCGACAGCCCGATTCTTGTATGGCTACCCGATCCCGAGGCAATTTCTTTGGTGACTTTCTTTTTTGCCCGAAAAGAAAGTTACCGCGGGTGTGGGGCGGCGTAAGCCCCACCTCCACCCTACGGAGTAATAGAAGAAATAAACAAGCCGAAGGCAGTAAAGAAAAAATCATCAAATCCGCAAGAAAAGAAAATTCTACAAATCCCGCCGTTCCCGAGAAAAAGAACCTTCCCTCTCCACAACCTCGTCATACCACCCCTTATGGTGCTTCCGCGCCCAGGCATAGGTAACCCACCCACGTGTCATAGCCCGAATAGACCCCTTAATCCAAAGCGCAGCATAAATATGCACAACAATCGAGCAAATAATGACAAAACCAAAGAACGCGTGCAATAAAGAAGCCCCCCGAATCACTTCGACCGGAAAGAAGTGGCTGAAATAAGCCCGCCACATCACCAGCCCGGTGATCAGCAACCCCAGCATGCACCCCAGCAACACCCAGAACAACAGCTTCTGCCCAGCGTTGTACCGCCCCACGGGCGGCAGCTTTTCCTCTTGGTTGCCGAGCACGTCGCCGATCTGCTTTAACCACTGCCCGTCATTCCGCTCCAGAAAGTTGTGACGCCAGAACCGGATCACCAGCAGCATGAAAGACAGGAACATCACCACCCCCACGAACGGGTGCAGGATGCGCGTCCAGGTGCCCCCGCCGAACAGCGCAGTCAGCCAGAACATCGCCGGATGGAACAGCGCCAGGCCCGACAGCGCCAGCAGCACGAAACAGATGGCGGTGATCCAGTGATTGCTGCGCTCGTTGGGGTTGTAGCGTTCGATCACCGGCTCTTCGGTCGCCCGGGCGAAGTCGACATGGGTCGGGCGTTCGTCAGCCCTGCGGGTGCTGCTCATGGCGCGCCTCCTTGTCATCCCGATCATTCCGATCAGTCCGGTCAACCCGGTCTTCCTGTTCCTTCACCTCGGCCAGCGGATCGGCGTCGATACCGGCAGCTTCGCGGCGCGCCAGGGCGTCGGCCTTGGCGTCTTCCTCTTCGTGCTCGTTGGTCTCGTTGGGACCGACCCGCGTGTAGTGGAAGAAACCGGCCAGCGCCGTCAGCGCGATGCCGGCCAGCGCCAGCGGCTTGGCCGCTCCCTTCCACAGGCTCACCATCGGACTGATCTTCGGCTTGTCGGGCAGGCCGTTGTACAGAGAGGGCTTGTCGGCGTGGTGCAGCACGTACATGACGTGGGTGCCGCCGACACCCGCCGGGTCGTACAGGCCGGCCTGGGCGAAACCGCGTTCCTTCAGGTCCTCAATGCGTTCCTCGGCCTGGTCCTTCATGGCCTGCTTGGTGCCGAACATGATGGCGCCGGTCGGGCAGGTCTTGACGCAGGCCGGCTCCTGGCCCACCGCCACCCGGTCCGAGCACAGGGTGCACTTGTAGGCCTTCTTGTCCTTCTGCGAAATGCGCGGCACGTTGAAAGGGCAACCGGCGATGCAGTAGCCGCAGCCGATGCAGGCCTCTTCGTGGAAGTCGACGATGCCGTTGGTGTACTGCACGATGGCGCCCGGCGCCGGGCAGGCCTTGAGGCAGCCCGGGTCCTCGCAGTGCATGCAGCCGTCCTTGCGGATCAGCCATTCGAGGTTGCCGCTTTCGTCGTTCTCGTACTCGGTGAAACGCATCACCGTCCACGAGTTCGCGGTGAGGTCGGCCGGGTTGTCGTACACGCCGATGTTGTCGCCGACGTCGTCGCGCAGGTCGTTCCATTCCATGCACGCCGTCTGGCAGGCCTTGCAGCCGATGCACTTGCTGACGTCGATCAGCTTGGCCACCTCGCCCGAATGCGGCGAGCGCACGCTGGGCGAGGGGGTGGTGGTGGCGGATCGCCGCTGGATGTCGAGTGATTGCAATGCCATGGCTACACCTTCTCCACTTTGACCAGGAAGGTCTTGAATTCCGGCGTATTGGTATTGCCGTCGCCGACGAACGGAGTCAGGGTGTTGGCCAGGAAGCCCGGCTTGGTCACGCCCTTGAAACCCCAGTGGATGGGGATGCCCACGTGGTGCACCGTGCGCCCTTCGATCTGCATCGGCTTCAGGCGCTTGGTCACCAGCGCCACCGCCTTGATGTAGCCGCGCTTGGAGCTGACCTTGACCATCTGGCCGTTGGCGATGCCCAGGTCCCGGGCCATGGCCTCGCCGATCTCCACGAACTGCTGCGGCTGCACGATGGCGTTGAGCAGCGCGTGTTTGGTCCAGTAGTGGAAGTGCTCGGTCAGGCGGTAGGTGGTGCCGACGTGCGGATAGTCCTTTGCAGTGCCGAAGGTGTCCCAGATCGGCTTGAACACCCGCGCCACCGGCGAGCTGGTCGCCTTGGCGTTGTTCGGGTTCAGCGGGTTGTAGCCCAGCGGGGTGTCGAAGGGCTCGTAGTGCTCGGGGAACGGCCCTTCGTTGAGACCCTTGCGGGCGAAGAACCGCGCCACGCCCTCGGGATTCATGATGAACGGGCCGGCGCCGGTCTCGGGCGCCAGGGTGGCGCCGAAGTCGGCGATGTCCGGGCCGATCCAGGCACTGCCGTTCCACTGCGTCAGCGTCTTGCCGGGGTTCCACGGCTTGCCGGACGGGTCGCACGAAGCGCGGTTGTAGAGGATGCGCCGGTTGGCCGGCCAGGCCCAGGCCCAGTTCAGGGTGTTGCCGATGCCGGTCGGGTCGGAGTTGTCGCGCCGGCCCATCTGGTTGCCGGCCTGCGTCCAGGCGCCGGCAAAAATCCAGCAACCGCTCATGGTGCTGCCGTCGTCCTTCAACTCGCCGAAACCGGAGATCTGCTCGCCGGCCTTGCGCAAGATCCTGGTCGGATCGCTCGGGTCCGTCAGGTCGACTAGGGCGCGGCCGTTGTACTCCCTGGCCACTTCGGCGGCGGTGGGTTCGTGCGGCTGGGCATAGGGCCACCACAGGTTCAGGATGGCGTCGGGGTACTTGCCGCCGTCCTTCTGGTAGAGCGCCCTGATGCGCAGGAACAGCTCCGACATGATGCGGATGTCGGTCTCGGCTTGGCCCGGCGGCGCGGCGGCTTTCCAGTGCCACTGCAGCACCCGCGACGAGCTGACGACCGAGCCTTCTTCCTCGGCGAAGCAGGTGGTCGGCAGGCGGAACACCTCGGTCTGGATCTGCGCCGAATCGACGTCGTTGTGCTCGCCGAAGTTCTTCCAGAACTCCGATGTCTCGGTGGCGAGCGGGTCCATGATCACCAGGAACTTGAGCTTGGCCAGCCCGTCGCGCACCCGGTCCTTGTTGGACAGCGCGGCCAGCGGGTTGAAGCCCTGCGCCAGGTAGCCGTTGACCTTGCCCTCGTTCATCAGCTCGAAGATCTGGAGCATGTCGTACTCCTTGTCGAGCTTGGGCAGGTAGTCGTAGCCCCAGTGGTTCTCCGGGGTGGCGGCCGGGCCGTACCAGGCCTTCATCAGGCTGACGTGGAACTTGGGGTAGTTCTGCCAGTAGCTCATCTGGTTGGCGCGCAGCGGTTTCTGCGTGCGCGACCCGATGTAGCCCTGGTAGTCCTGCTCCGCTTCCTTGGGCATGGTGAGGTAGCCCGGCAGGCTCGACGACAGCAGGCCCAGGTCGGTCAGGCCCTGGATGTTGCTGTGCCCTCGCAGCGCGTTCATGCCGCCGCCGGCCACGCCGATATTGCCCAGCAGCAGCTGCACCATGGCGCCGGTGCGCAGGATTTGCGCGCCGATGGAATGCTGCGTCCAGCCCAACGCATACAGGATGGTCGCGGCGCGGCCGGTAGTGGCGGTGCTGGCGAGCTTTTCGCAGATGTGCAGGAACTTGGCCTTGGGCGTGCCGCAGACGCTCTCCACCTTCTCGGGGGTGTAGCGCTGGTAGTGCGCCTTCATCAGCTGGAAGACGCAGCGCGGATGCTGCAGCGTGGGGTCGGTCTTGACGAAGCCGTCCTCGCCCAGTTCGTAGTCCCAGCTGGCCTTGTCGTACTGGCGCTTTTCTTCGTCGTAGCCCGAGAAATAGCCGTCGGCGAAGCTGAAATCCTCGCGCACGATAAAGCTGAAGTCGGTGTACGCCTTCACGTATTCGTGCTGGATGCGGTCGTTCTCCAGCAGCCAGCGGATCACTCCGCCCAAAAAGGCGATGTCGCTGCCCGAGCGGATCGGCGCATAGAAATCGGCGACCGATGCCGAGCGGTTGAAGCGCGGATCGATCACCATGAAGTACGCCTTGTTGTGCGCCTTCGCCTCGGTCACCCACTTGAATCCGCAGGGGTGCGCTTCGGCGGCATTGCCGCCCATCACCAGAATCACGTCCGCATTCTTGATGTCGACCCAATGGTTCGTCATCGCTCCACGGCCAAACGTCGGGGCAAGACCTGCCACCGTCGGGCCGTGTCAGACACGTGCCTGGTTGTCGAATGCGACCAGACCCCAGGAGCGGGCGATCTTGTGGGTGATGTAGCCGGCTTCGCTGCTGGCGGCCGAGGCGGCCAGCATTCCGGTGGTGGTCCAGCGGTTGACGCGTTTGCCGTCGGCCGTGGTCTCGATAAAATTGGCGTCCCGGTCGGCCTTCATCAGGCCGGCGATGCGGTTCAGGGCGTCGTCCCACGACATGCGTTTCCACTCGGTGGAGCCGGGCGCGCGGTATTCGGGGTACAGCAGCCGGTTGGGGCTGTTGACGATGTCCAGCAGGCTGGCGCCCTTGGGGCACAGCGTGCCGCGGTTCACCGGGTGGTCGGGGTCGCCCTCGACGTGGATCACCGAGGGCTTGGCGTTCTTGGAGCCGTCGCCCAGGGAGTACATGAGGATGCCGCAGCCGACCGAGCAATAGGTGCAGGTCTGGCGCGTGACGGTGGTGGCGGAGAGCTTGTACTGGCGGACCTCGGCCAGCGCGGTCGCCGGCGAGAAACCCATCAGGGCCAGGCTCGAGCCCGCCAGGCTGGAACCAGTCACTTTCATGAACTGGCGGCGGGAGAATTGCATCGTGGGTGCCTCCTGTGTGCGGATTCCCGATCGATTCTAGGGAGGCGCCCCGATGCCGGGATCGGGTCTTGCCCGACGCTTGAGCAGGACGCTCGGCTACTCGCTACCCCAAGCCGGGGCGACGGCCAGGTGCAGGCCGCTCTCGCGCAGGCGCTGCGCCGCGGCCTCCGAAAGGCCGTCGTCCGTCACCACCATGTCGAACTCGTCGAGCGCGGCCACCCGGTAGGTGCCGTAGGTGCCGTACTTGGCGCTGGTCGCCAGCAGCACCCGCTGCGAGGCGACCGCCATGGCCGCGCGCTTGACTTCCACCTTGGGCGCGGAGGGCGTGGTGATGCCCCGCTCCAGGTCCCAGGAACTGGTCGAGAGAAAGGCGATGTCGGCCACCAGCTCTCGCAGCGTGGCCGCGGCCAGCGGGCCGATGCTGGAGCCGTTTTTATGGTCGAGCACGCCGCCGGTGTGCACCACGGCCACCGCCGGCGTGTCGGCCAGCTGCAGGACGATGCGGAAATCGTTGGTCAGCACCGTGATGCCGTCGAGCTTGAGCAGGTGCGGGACGAGCGAGGCGGTGGTGGTGCCGGCGTCCAGATAGACCGTCATGCCCGGCTTGAGCAGCGTGGCGGCGTGTTCGGCGATGGCGCGTTTTTGCGGCTGCTCGGCGACCGACTTGGCCTGGTGGCTCGGTTCGCTCACCAGGTGGCTGGCGATGCGCACCCCGCCGGGCACCGCATAGACGCGGCCGGCCTGTTCGAGGGCCACCACGTCGCGGCGCACCGTCATGTGCGAACAGCCGAGCAGCCCGGTCAGTTGGTGCACGCTCAGGACTTCGTGCGTGCGCAGCTGGCGCACGATGGTCTCGCGCCGCTGATCGGGGATCAATGCGGCGGCGCGGCTGATTTTTTCTTCGCTGGTGGTCATCGGTATCGGCGGGTTTTGCCGCGCATCATTCACAAGTAATCACAAGGTCCACCCCAGGGAATGCCCTAATTTGATGTAATTTGTTAAGCAATTACCATTTATTCACATCAATAACAGGGTCGGTCATTCCGTTTTTGGTTTGCCGGTCCCACAAGGCTCATCCAAATGCGTGCTTCCGACCCGAATCCGATCCTCAGCGGACAAACCGCTCCTGCCAGCCGGGTGCGCTGGGCGATGGTCATCCTGCTGTTCGTTTTCTATACGATCAACTGCGTCGACCGCGCGGCCCTGTCGGTCGCCATGCCGGCCATCGGCGCCGAGTTCGAGCTGTCCGGCACCGTCAAGGGCCTGATCCTCAGCTCCTTCTTCTGGACCTACTGCCTGCTGCAGATTCCCGGCGGCATGGCGGTCGACCGCTTCGGTCCGCGCCGTGTCATCGGCGTGGCCTCGTTCGTCTGGGGTTCGTTCATGGCGCTGGCCGGCCTGGCCAGCAGCGCGGTCATGCTGATCCTGTCGCGCGTCGGCCTCGGCGCATTCGAGGCACCCTTCATGACCTCGGCCTCCAAGATCGTCTCCAACTGGATTCCGCCGAACCGGCGCGCCAGCGGCATCACCCTGATCGACTCCGGCGCGCCGCTGGGCGCTGCGGTCGGCGGCCTGGTCGTGGCCTGGCTGATCGGCACCACCGGTTCGTGGCGCATGTCCTTCGTGATCATCGGCGTCTTCACCGTGCTGTTCGGCATCGGCGCCACGCTGTGGATTCGCAACCGGCCGCAGGAGCACGGCGGCGTCAATGCCGGCGAGCTGGCGATCATCGAGGCCGCGGCGGCGGTCGAGGGCGAGAAGCCCGGCGTCAGCCGCTTCACGGTGGTGGCGATGGTGGTCGGCCGGCTGGCCTGGGCGATGGTGTTCTGGGGCCTGGTCACCTGGGGCCCCAGCTACCTGTCGGCCGCGCGCGGCCTCGACCTGAAAGCACTGGGCTGGGCCACCTTCGTGATCTTCTTGTGCGGTGCGGCGGGCGAAATCCTGAGCGGCGTGCTGGCCGACCGGCTGCAGCGCGTCTTCAGCCGCAACGTCGCCTTCAAGCTGCTGTTCGGCGGCTCGGGCGCCCTGAGCCTGGCCGCGCTGGTGGCGCTGCCCTTCGTGCAGGACCAGATCACCGCCGTGGCGCTGCTCTGCGTGGGCGTGTTCTTCAACCTGTTCGGCGGCCTGTACTGGACCATTCCCGGCATGCTCGCCAAGCGCGAAAACGTCGGTGTGGTGGGTGGCGTGATGAACTTCGCCGGCACCTCGGCCGGCATCATCGTGCCGATCGTCGCGGGCATCCTGGTGGATTCGTCCGGCGGCTACGGCGCGGTGCTGACCATGCTGGCGGTGGCTGCCGCCGTGTACCTGGTCGGTTCGCTGCTGATCAACTTCGAAGGCAACGCCAAGACCGGCGCGAAAGGTGCATCGCATGGCTGAAAACGCTGTCTCCACCGGCCTCTATGCCGGCCCGGTCATCGACGCCCATCACCACGTCTGGGACCTCCGGCTGGGCAAGCACCCCTGGCTGCGGCCCGGCGGACAGGTGCCGCACCGCTACGGCAGCTACGAGTCCATCAAGCACGACTACCTGCCCGCGGATTTGCTCGCCGACACGGCCGGCCAGAACCTGGTCGCCACCGTCTACATGGAGGCCGAATGGGAGCCGGCCGACGCCCTGGGCGAAACCGCCTGGGTCAGCCGCCAGAGCGAGGCGACCGGCATCCCCGGCGCCATGGCCGCGCAGGCCTGGCTGGACGCGCCCGACGCCGCCGAACTGATCGCCGCGCAGGCCGCGCATCCGCTGGTCCGCAGCGTGCGGCACAAGCCCGGCGGTGCGCGGTCGCCGCAGGAGGTGCGGGACGGGGTTCGCACGCTGATGTCCGACCGCCGCTGGCGGGCCGGTTACGCCGAACTGGCCAGGCACGGGCTGCATTTCGAACTGCAGACCCCGTGGTGGAACCTGCCGGAAGCGGTGGCGCTCGCCGAGCGGCATCCGGAGACGCTCATCGTCATCAACCATTCGGGCGTGGTCATGGACCACAAGCCCGAGACGCTGCGCGCATGGCGTGCCGCGATGGCGCTGGCGGCGGCGAAGCCGAACATGGTGGTCAAGGCTTCCGGCCTGTGCGTGGAGCGCGAGGGCTGGCTGCTCGAGATCAACCGCACCATCGTGCTCGACATGGTCGAGCTGTTCGGCGCCGACCGGGTGATGTTCGGCAGCAACTTCCCGGTGGACCGCATGTTCGTCGGCTATGCGGAGTTGCTGCACGCCTACCGCCAGATCCTCGAACCGCTGGACGCCGCGCAGCAACGCGCGGTGTTCCACGACACCGCGGCGCGGGTCTACGCGCCGTCGCCGATCCGCCAGCCGGCCTGAGACCCCTCGGCCCGGGGGAACGCACGAGGACAATACGTCCTCCTTGTCTGCCCCTGAAAGCCGCCCCGCCATGTGGATGATCGTCGCCTCGCTCCTCTTCGCCGTCATGGGCGTCTGCGTCAAGAAGGGGTCGGAGGACTTCACCAGCGCCGAGCTGGTTTTCTGGCGCGGCGTCATCAGCGCGGTGATCCTCGGCGTGATGGCGCGGTCCCAGGGCATCGGCCTGCGGACCAGCCACTTCAAGCTGCACGCCTCGCGCAGCGTGGTGGGCAGTTTTTCGATGGCGGCCTGGTTCTACTCGCTCGGCTTCCTGCCCCTGGCGGGCGCCATGACCCTCAACTACCTCAGCAGCGTCTGGGTGGCGCTGTTCCTGGTCGGCGCGGGCTTCGTGGCGTATGTGTCGGGCGTGAACGGCACGGGCAAAGGTGGCGAAGCAGGCGAGGGCGGCGAGACGCGCATGCTGGTCGGCCAGCTCGCGCTGCTGGCGACGGTGGTGGCGGGCTTCTCCGGCGTGGTGATGATCCTCAAGCCCAGCGCCGATCCACAAGCCATCGTCGCCACGCTCTTCGGCCTGTTGTCGGGGCTGCTGGCGGCCTTCTGCTACCTGCAGGTGGTGGCGCTGTCGCGGGTGGGCGAGCCGGAGATCCGGGTGGTGTTCTATTACGCGCTGGCCACCGCGGCGCTGGGCGCGATCTGGATGCTTTTCACCGGCATCTCGACCTGGCGATGGTCCAGCAGCATCTGGCTGCTGGCGATCGGCGTGTCGGCGGCGCTGGCGCAACTCACGCTGACCAAGGCCTACGGCGCGTCGCGTTCGCATGTCGAGACGCTGGTGGTCGCCAACCTGCAGTACTGCGGCATCCTTTTCGCGGTGCTGTTCGGCAGCGTGTTCTTCGGTGAACACGTCGATGCCGTCGGCTGGGCCGGCATCGCCGTGGTGGTGCTGAGCAGCATCGCCGCCACGGTGATCCGCGACCGCATGTTTCCCAAGGCGCCGGTCGAGGAACACTGATCCGCGCGCCTGCGTCGCCCCTCAATCCGGCTTGATGCCGGCTTCCTCGATCACCTTTCGCGCCTTCTCGGTCTCGCTGCGGATGAAGCTGCCGAACTCCGCCGGGCTGCTGCCGACGATCAGCACGCCGGCCTTGGTCAGTGTTTCCGATACCTGCGGCTGCTGCAGCGCCCGGACGATTTCCGCGTTGAGCTTGTCCAGCACCGGCTTCGGCATGCCCGCCGGGCCGACGAAGCCGTACCACGAGCTGGATTCGTAGCCCGGCACGCCGGCCTCGGCGACGGTGGGCACGTCGGGCAACTGCGGCAGGCGCTTGGCCGACGCGGTCGCCACCGCCAGCAGCTTGCCGCTGCGCACGTGCGGCATGGCGGTGGGCAGCACGTCGAACTCCAGCTTGACCCGCCCGCCCAGCAGGTCGGTATACGAGTTGGACGAGCCCTTGTAGGCGACGTGGGTCATCTGGATGCCGGCCATGTGGATGAACTGCTCCATCGCCAGGTGCTGCGATGACCCGCTGCCGCCGGAGGCGTAGGCGATGCCGCCGGGATCGGCCTTGGCGGCGGCGATCACCTCCTTCACCGTCTTCGCGCCGAGCGAAGGGTTGGCCACCAGGATCATCGGCGCCGACACCGCCAGCGTGACGGGCGTGAAGTCCTTCAGCGTGTCGTAGGTGACGTTCTTGTACAGCGTGGCATTGGCCGCGTGGGTGCCGGGCGAGGCGATGCCCAGGGTGTAGCCGTCCGGTGCGGCCTTGGCCACCGCATCGGCGCCGATCATGCCGTTGACCCCCGGGCGGTTTTCCACCAGCACCGGCTGGCCGAGACGGTCCGACAGCTGCTGGCCGACCACCCGGGCCAGCAGGTCGGTGGTGCCGCCGGGCACGTAGGGCACGATGATCCGGATGGGTTTCGACGGAAACGCCGCCGGGTCCTGGGCCAGCGCCACAGAGGCACCGGCGACCGCGGCTGCGACCACCGCCACCGTCCGCAGGATGTTCTTCGTCTTCATGCTTTGTCTCCTTCAGGGGTCTGTAGCCCCGGGTTTGGAATGCGCTCGAACAAGAAACGGGGAAAAAATAAGCAGGGTCAGACGTAGGCCGGCCCTTCGATCACCGGATGCGCCGCCAGAAATGCTTCGTCCACCTCGATGCCGAGTCCCGGCGCGTCGCCCGGCAGCACGCAGCCGTCGGCATCGAGCTGGTCGCAACGGGTGGTGAGGGCGTCGCGGAACAGGTTCTCGCGGGCCGCGTCGGCCTCGAAATAGCCGGGGTTGTCGATGGATGCCAGCAGGTGGATGCTGGCCGCCATGTTGAGTCCACTGGCCGAGGTATGCGGGTGGATCTCCAGCTTTTCGGCCGACGCCATCGCGGCGATGCGCAAGCCTTCTGTGATGCCGCCGGTCTTCGACAGGTCGGGCTGCAGCACGCTGACGGCTCCCTGGGCGATCAGGCGGTTGAACTCGTAGCGGGTGAAGTGGTTCTCGCCGGCCGCCAGCGGCACGCCGCCCAGCGCGGCGGCGTCGCGGTAGCTGCGTTCGTCCTGGGGTGCGAAGGGTTCTTCCAGCCACAGCGCATCGAACTCGCGCAGGGCCGGCATGGCGCGGCGCACGTCGTCGGGGCGGTAGCCGGTGTTGGCGTCGACCATGATGCCCAGCGCCGGGTAGGCGGCGCGCACCGCGGCCAGCCGCTCCACGTCGCGGGCCACGCTGTCGCCGAAGCGCAGCTTCACCGCCCGGTAGCCCTGCGCCATCAGCGCGGCCACCTCGTCGACCAGTTCGGCCGGCGGCTGGAAGCCCAGCGAGATGCCGCCCGCATAGGCCTTCACCGGCCTGCGGCTGCCGCCCAGCAATCGCCACAGCGGCCAGCCGACCGCCTTGCCGCGGATGTCCCAAAGCGCCTGGTCGATGCCGCTCATCGCCAGCGCGCAGGCGGTGCCCATGCCGTGGCTGGCCAGCTGGCGCTGGTAGATGCGCGACCACACGCCGACCACGTCGGTGGCGTCGAAGCCGGTCACCAGTTGCCGCAGCGTGGTGTTGATGAGCTGGGCGATGGCCCCCGGGCAGCGGCCGTGGTGCGACTCGCCCCAGCCGACCAGGCCGCTCTCGGTGGTCACCTTGACGATCAGCGCATCGCGTTTCACCGCCCGGCCGATGCCGAGCGTCACGCCCTGCTTCACCGGGAACGAGGTGGCGATGCCCTCGATGCGGGCGATCTTCAGGCTGGATTCGCCGCTCATGCGAACTCCTTGCGGTCGACGTGCCAGATCTCGGGGTTGACGAGATGGTCCGGCCGCTGGCCCGCCATCAACTGCAGGATCTGTCGCGCCGCGCCGGTGCTCATCGCGCGCGAGCTTTCGTCGGTAAGGGCCGCGGCGTGCGGCGTCAGCACGATGTTGTCGAGCGCCAGGAAGGGGTGATCCCTCCGCAGGGGCTGTTCGGCGAAGACGTCCACCGCGGCGCCGGCCAGGCGTTTCGACGACAGGGCGTCGGCGAGGGCGTTTTCGTCCACCACTTCGCCGCGCGCCGCGTTCAGCAGATACGCCGAGGGCTTCATCGATGCCAGCCGGCGGGCATCGATCAGGTGGCGGGTGTCGTCGGTCAGCGGGCAATGCAGGGAGACGAAATCGCTCTCTGCCAGCAGGGTTTCGAGCGACGCGGCGTTAACGAAATCCGGCAGCGCGGAGCTGCCCGGCTGGTAGGCCAGCACCCGCATGCCGAAGCCGGAATGCGCGATATGCGCCAGCCGCCGGCCGACGTTGCCCAGGCCGACGATGCCCAGCGTGCGGCCGGAAATCTCGAAGGTGCTGGCCGACAGGGCCCGGGCCGCGCCCCAGCTCTCGTGGCGCAGCCGCTGGTCCATGGCGCCGAAGCGCCGCGCCAGTTCCAGCATGGCGCCGGCGCAGTACTCGGCCACCGCCAGCGCATTGGCGCCGGGCACGTTGGCCACCGGCACCGACTGCGCGGTGGCGGCCGCCACCGGAATCATGTCCAGCCCGGTGCCGTTGCGCACGATGCCGCGCAGCCGGTGGGGCCGGTCGAGCAGGTCGGCGGGCAGGTGGTTGCGCACCAGCAGGTAATCGGCATCGCCGACCAGGCGGCGAAAGGTGTCGGCGGCGGTGTCCGGGGCGACGACGATGCGGGCCTTGCCGGCCAGCAGGGCGTCGCCGGCCGGGTGCATCGGCAGGGTGCAGAGCACGGTGGGGAGGTCGGTCATGACGGCGTCCGGGCTCATGCGACGCGGTACTTGGCGAGTACCGCCCGGTCGATGTCGATGCCCAGTCCCGGACCGTCCGGCACCTGGACGATGCCGCCGGTGTGGGTGAGCTTGGCGCTGCTCAGCTCGTCGCGGAAAGGGTTGAAGGTCTGCTCGTACTCCAGCATCGGCGGCACCGGCACCAGGCAGGGCGGCGTGTTGGGCAGCGAGGCCAGGAAGTGCATGGTGGCGGCCAGGCCGATGGCCGTGCCCCAGGCGTGCGGCACGCACTGCACCGCCTGGGCCTGCGCCAGCGCGGCGATCTTCTTGCATTCGGTGATGCCGCCGGCGGCGCAGACGTCGGGCTGCACGATGTCCATGGCGCGCTTCTCCAGGATGCGGCGGAAGCTGAACTTGGTGAACTCGTTCTCGCCGCCGGCGACGGCCATGTCGAGCTTGCGGGTCACCTCGACATAACCGTCCAGGTCTTCCGGCGAGATGGGTTCCTCGAACCAGTGCACGTCCAGCTTCTGCAGTTCGCGGCCGACGGCGATGGCCTGCGGCACGGTGTAGCAGTGGTTGGCATCCACCATCAGTTGCACGTCGCGGCCGATGGCGTCGCGTACGGCGGCGACGCGGTCGATGTCCTTGTGCAGCGAGCCCAGGCCGATCTTCATCTTGATCGCCTTGAAACCGGCGTCGGCATAGCCGCGCGCCTCTTCCACCGCCTGCTCGTTGAGCCGGTCCATGTCCTTGAAGTACAGGCCGGTGGCGTAGGCCTGCAGTTCGGTGCGGAAGGCGCCGCCGATCAGCTTGTGGATGGGCTTGTTCACCGCCTTGCCGATGATGTCCCACAGGGCGATATCGACGCCGCTGATGGCCGAGATGGTCATGCCGGTGAGGCCGTAGTCCTTGACCTTGTTGTACAGCTCCTCCCAGATCACTTCCACGTCGAAGGGGTCGCGGCCGATGAGGTTGGCCTTGAGCACGCTCTCGACGATGGAGCGGTTGACGGCGGCGGGGCCGTAGCAGTCGCCCCAGCCGACGATGCCTTCGTCGGTGACGATTTCCACCACCAGCGCGCCCTTGGTCTTGTAGTACCAGCCGCGCGAGGAGGTGAAGGGCTCGTCGACGTTGACGAGTAACTGGTGGGTGATGACGTTGGTGATCTTCATGGCTTTGGGGTCTCCGTTCGATTCGTGTGGATGCGCGGTCAGTAGGCGGGGCCGGCGGCCCAGGGCGAGAAGGGCGCGGGCGTCAGGATGGCGTTGTGCTGCTCCAGCACCAGCGGCTGCACCTTGGCCGCGTAGGTGCGCCAGGCCGGGTCGGCCAGCAGGCGGGCGCGGCGCTCGGCGCGGTCGGCCAGGCTCTCGTAGGCCCACAGGTGGATCACCTGGTTCAGGGTGCCGATATCCGAGGTGAAATAACCCAGCAGATGGCCCAGGATGGGGCGCTGGATGGCCAGCCCTTCCTGCGCGTACAGGGACACGTAGACGGGGGCCTTGCCACAGTGGCACGTATAGACTCTTTGCTCGACGATCAAAGCTTGTCTCCTGGTTAAATTGCTATAGTCCTATATAGTAATTTTGGATTGTAGAAGTGGCGGCCCGCGTGTCAACCGGGGGTGCACCACTACGCGTAAACCATGACCATCCCGACCTCCACCACCCCGTCCACCGCCACCCCGTCCACCACCAACTGGCTGGCTCCGATGCTGCTGCGCGCAGATGCCGGACTGCCCAAGTACCTGCAGCTCAAGCAGGCCCTGGCGCGCGCCATCGAGGACGGCTCTCCGGGCGCCGGCGAAAGGGTCCCTACCGAGGAAATGCTGGTGGGCATGAGCGGTTTCAGCCTGGGCACGGTGCAGCGCGCGCTGAACCTGCTGGTCTCCGACGGCCTGCTGCTGCGGCGCCAGGGCGCGGGCACCTTCGTCAACGGCGACGAGTCCCGCATGCAGGCGCCTTTCCAGCATTGCCGTTTCCTCGACGAGGGCAGCGGCGAGACGCTGCCGATCTATTCCCACGCGAAAGGCCGTACGCGGGTGTCGGGGCCAGGGCCGTGGAGCACCCACCTGGGCGAGGGCGATCAGTTGTGCATCGAGCGCATCTTCTCGATCGGCAACGAGTTCGATGTCTACACGCTGGCGTGGCTGCCGGCGGATGCCTTCCCGCGGCTGGAGCAGATGTCGCTGAAGGAGTTGAGCGGCGTCAACCTGAAGGACCTGCTGGCCCGCGAGTACCACCGGCCGGCCACCCGCTTCGCCGAGAAGCTGGGCATCGGCGCCTTGCCGCCGGCGGCCTGCAAGGCCTTGAAGCTTGCCGCCAAGACCGGCGGCGCGGTGCTGGAAATCGCCGCGTCCGACCGGCGCGGCGACCCGGTGTATTTCCAGGCGCTCTACATACCGCCCAACCGGCGCAAGCTGGTGCTGGGCAATTACTGAAGCCGGATCAGAACGAGCTCTGGATGCCCGCCACCACCTGGCGGCCCAGGCCGGGCAGCACGGTCAGGGCGCCCCAGGAGGCGTTGTAGAAAGTCTTGTCGAACAGGTTGTGCACGTCCAGCGTCAGGCGGGTGCGCCGGTCGAGTTGCCAGTAGGCGGTGGCGCGAACGGTGGTGTACGCGGGCAGGCGGTAGGTGTCGGTGGCGGTGCCGGTGCGTTCGCCCACGTGCACCAGGCCGCCGCCCACGCCGTACCTGCCGCCGTCGGCCAGCCGGTCTTCGCGGATGGCGAACAAGGCACCGCTGACCCGCGGGATGTTCGCCAATCGCTTGCCCAGCAGGGCGGCGTTGTTGTCGCGGGTGACTTCGGTGTCGGTGTAGGCCAGGTTGGCGGTGGCGCGCCAGTGGGTGTCCAGCTTGCCGGCGGCATCGAACTCCGCGCCCCGGCTGCGCACCTCGCCGGCGGCGACATTGAAATTGACGTTGCCCGGATCGCGGGTGAGCACGTTGCTCTTGCGGATGTCGAATACCGCCACCGAGCCGCTCAGCCGCTGGTCGGCCGACTGCCACTTGGCGCCGGCCTCCAGCGCCTTGCCGGAGGTCGGGTCGAAGGTGGCGCCGTTCTGGCCCGCGCCCGCGTTGGGCCGGAACGACTTGCCGGCCGAAACGTACACCGAGCTGTTCGGGTCGATCAGGTAGGTGAGACCCACGCGGGGTGAGGTGGCCGAGTGGTCCTGCTTTTGCCGGGTGCGGGCCAGGCCGTCGGTGTAGTCCTGCCTGAACTGGTCGTGGCGCAGTCCGGCCAGCAGTTTCCAGCGGGCGCTCAGGTCGATCTGGTCCTGCAGGAAGACGCCGGTGGCGCGCTGACGGTCCTGGGTGTCGAAGCCCTTCGCCAGGGTGCCGGTGCGCGGCAGGTCGTAGCGGGGGTTGTAGATGTCTACCGCGTACGCCTGGCTGTTCGCGGCGCTGTAGCTGATGTCCTGGCCCATGTACAGGCGCCAGGTTTCCACGCCGGCCAGCACTGTGTGCTGCATGCCGCCGAGCGTCAGCTTGCCCTCGACTTCGCCCTGCACCGAATGGTCGCGCGAGGGCAGGCTGCGGTAGCTGTCGCGGCGGAGCAGGGTGCGCTGGTCGGCCAGCAGGGTGCCGTTGAGGTCGATGGCGTTTCCGTCGTACTCGGTCTCGCGCGACGAAGCCCCGATGCGGGCGCGCCAGCCCTGGCCCAGCGCGCGGTCCAGGCTCACCTGATGGGTGTCGCCTTCGATGCGCATGTCGCCGCGCGACGGATCGGCCAGATAGCGGTTGCGCGGCAGGGCGCCGGGGTTGCCGGCGACCTGCACGATGCCGCGGTCGAGCGGTGCGCGGATGCGGATGAACTCGGCCTCGTACTGCAGCACGGTGTCGGCGTCGATCGACCAGGTGAGGGCCGGCGCCACCACGGTTTTCCGGTTGTCGACCAGGTTGGTGCGGCTGGCGCCGTCCTCGGCTACCAGGTTCAGGCGGTAGGCAACGTTCTGGCTCAGCGGACCGGTCAGGTCGGCGGTGGCACGGCGAAAGCCCAGGCCGCCGATCTGCAAACCGGCGCTGCGCGAGGGCGTGAATTGCGGCTTCTTGGTGACGACGTTGAGCGTGCCACCCGGCTCGCTGCTGCCGTACAGGGCGGCGGCCGGGCCTTTGAGGAATTCGATGCGCTCGACGGTCGCCACGTCCCGCTGGGGGCCGTAGCCACGTCCGGAGGCGAAGCCGTTGAGCAGCGAGCCGCCGTCGGTGTTGCTGAAGCCGCGAATGGCGAAGTTGTCCCAGGTGCCGCCGAAGTCATTGAGGCGGGAAATGCCGCTGACATAGTCGATGGCGTCGGTCAGGCGGTTGGCACGCAGGTCGTCCAGCAGTTCACGTGGCACCACCCGGACCGACTGCGGGGTTTCGATGAGCGGCGTGTCGGTGCGGGTGGCCGCGGTGTTGCCCTGCGCGCCCCGGTAGCCGGCCGCGTCGCCGATGTCGCGCACCGTCACTTCCTGCAGGCTCGCGGTGTCCGGCTGGGCGTGTGACGCGCAGGCGCAGGCAAGAAGGGCGGCGGCGGCGAGCGGCGTGCGCGCGCGGGTCGCGTGGAAGCGGAACGGCATGTGAAGACAATCGAAGAGAACAAGACGCGAGCAGATCGCCAGCAAAGCGCGACGGCTCCGAAGAGCCGTCGCGGGGGACCCAGGCACCAGGCTGGGGCGCCTAATGTAGCGTCTTCTTGACAATCGTTCTCATTTGACAACCGTCGCTGTTCCGCTGCTACAACAGCTTGTCGATGGTCACCGGCAGCTCCCGCACCCGCTTGCCGGTGGCGTGGAAGATCGCATTGGCCACCGCTGCCGCCGTGCCGACGATGCCGATTTCGCCCAGGCCCTTGACGCCCAGCGGCGTCACTTCCGGATCGGGTTCGTCCACGAAGATCACCTCGATCGTGTCGATGTCGGCGTTCACCGAGACGTGGTATTCGGCCAGGCTGTGGTTCATGACCCGGCCCAGGCGGTGATCCGTCAGCGCCTCTTCGTGCAGCGCCATGCCGATGCCCATCACCACGCCGCCCAGGATCTGGCTGCGGGCCGTCTTGGGGTTGATGATGCGGCCGGCGGCCACCGCGCAGACGATGCGCGTCACCCGCACCACGCCCAGTTCCTCGTCCACCTTCACTTCGCAGAAGACGGCGCTGTGGGTGTTGCGGGCCTTGGTCATGTTGCTGATCAGGTCGCCCACACCGGGCTTGGCGGTTTCTTCCGCCGTGAACGCATCCTTGCCGGAGGCGGCCAGCACCTCGGCGATGGAAACCGACCTGGAGGCATCCTCGATGACCGAGATGCGCCCGTCCGCGAAGCGCACCTCGTCGATCTTCACCTTGCCGAGCGGTTTGCCCGGCATGTCGTGCGCCGCGTCCAGCAGTTGCTTGCCGATGGCCTGGCAGGCCAGCTGCACCGCGGCGCCGGCCGAAGCCGCCATCCACGAACCGCCCTCGGGCGGTGACTCGGGCAGGTCGCTGTCCCCCAGCTGCGAGCGGATGCGCGACAGCGGCAGCCCCAGCGTGTCCGATGCCACCTGGGCCATGACGGTGTAGGTACCGGTGCCGATGTCCGAGCCGGCAGTGGCGATTTCCAGTTCGCCTTCGGCGGTGAGCCGGGCGCTGGCGGCGGTCTTCATGAACAGGGCGTCCCACATGCCGGTGGCCAGCCCCCAGCCGACCAATTCCGAGCCGTCGCGCATCGAGCGCGGTTCGGCGCTGCGCTCGCTCCAGCCGAATTGCTCGGCGCCCTGGTCGTAGGCCTGGCGCAGCGCTTTCGAGGTGAACGGCTTGTCGTTCATCGCGTCGATGTCGGAATAGTTGAGGCGGCGGAAGGCCAGGGGATCAATGCCCGCGCGGTAGGCCATTTCGTCGACGGCCATCTCGAAGACGGTCATGCCGGTGGCCGCGCCCGGCGCCCGCATGTCGCCGGGCGTGTAGGTATCGACCGAAGCCAGCGTGTATTCGGCCGAGGCGTTCTGGCAGCGGTAGTTCATCAGCCCCCAGTTGCAGACCACTTCCATGTAGTCCTCGAAGCGCGAAGTGACGGTGGTGGCGTCGTTGACGATGGCCTGCAGCAGGCCCTTGTCGTCGGTCGCCAGCGACACCGTCTGCAGCGCGGCCGGCCGGTGCACGTGGGTGAACATCTGCTGGCGCGTCAGCACCACCCGCACCGAACGCTCCAGCATCTTGGCCGCCAGCGTGGCCAGGTAGACCTGGTACTGCGGGCGCAGGCCCGAGCCGAAGGCGCCGCCCACGTAGGGGTTCATCACCCGGACGTCCTTCTTGGAGAAACCGAACACCGAGGCCAGGTAGCCCTGAACGTTCTGCGAGCCCTGGGTCTTGTCGAACACGGTGATCTTGCCGTCGCCTTCCCAGACGACGGTGCTCGCGTGCATTTCCATCGGGTTGTGGAAGTGCGAGGTGAGCCGGTATTCCTGCGACACCTTCAGCGGCGCAGCAGCGTACGCGGCCTGCGCGTCGCCGCGTGGCTTGGGAGGGATGTAGGTGCTGCGCTTCTTCTTGGGCTCGTACTTGGAGGCCAGGGCGATGTCGAGATCGGTGTTGTGCTCCTCGGCGGCGTATTCGACACGCAGCAGGGCGGCGGCGTCGCGCGCGGCCTCCAGGCTGTCTGCCACCACCAGGGCGACCGGCTGGCCGCTGAAGGCGATCTTGTCGTCGTACAGCGCACGGAAAGGCGAACCCGGCACCGAGACCTCGTCGGCATAGCTGCGGTCGAACCACGCCAGGTGCGGCCGGTTGGCATGGGTGATCACCTCGACCACGCCCGGTATGGCGCGGGCGGCGGCTTCGTCGATGCCGGTGATGCGGCCCTTGGCGATGTCGCTGGAGACGACCCAGCCGTAGAGCAGGTCGGGGGTGGCGTATTCGGCGGCGTACCGGGCGCGGCCGGTCACTTTGACCAGGCCGTCGACACGGTTGAAGGTGTCGCCGATCTTTACGCTGGAATGGGGGGTTTGCATGGTCAGGCCACTCGCTTGTCGGTTTGGGACTGGGGCGTGCCGGCAGCGGCTTGCCGCAGGGCACGGACGATGGCGCGGCGGGCCAGTTCGATCTTGAAATCGTTGCCGCCACGGCCTTGCGCGCCCAGCAGAAGCCGTTGCGCCACGTCCAGGAAGAGTTCCTGCGACGGCTCGCGGCCTTCCATCAGGGTCTCGGCCTCGGGCAGGCGCCACGGCTTGTGGGCGACACCGCCGAGCGCGACCCGGCCGGACTCGATGCGGCCGTCGGCATCCAGCCGCAGGGCCGCCGCCACCGACACCAGCGCAAAGGCGTAAGACAAGCGGTCGCGCAGCTTGAGATAGCTGTAGTGGGTGCTGAAATCTTCTGCCGGCAGGTCGATGGACAGCACCAGCTCGCCGTCGGCCAGATGGTTGTCGCGCGACGGATCGTCACCCGGCAGGCGGTGATAGTCGGCAAAGGCGATGGTGCGTTCGCCCGACGGCCCCTGCACCCGCACCTGCGCGTCCAGCGCGGCCAGGGCCACGCACATGTCCGACGGGTGGGTGGCGATGCAGCTTTCGCTGCTGCCCAGAATCGCGTGGATGCGCGTCTGCCCGCCGATGGCCGCGCAGCCGGCGCCGGGCTGGCGCTTGTTGCAGGCGGCGGCCGTGTCGTAGAAGTAATAGCAGCGGGTGCGCTGGTTGAGGTTGCCGCCGTTGGTCGCGGCGTTGCGCAGCTGAGGGCTGGCGCCGGCCAGGATGGCCGAAGACAGCAGCGGATAGCGCGCTTCGACCTCGGGGTGCCAGGCGGTGTCGGCGTTGGTCGCCAGTGCGCCCAGGCGCAGGCCACCGCCGTCGATGTCGGCAATGGCGTCCAGCGGCAGGCGGCGGATGTCGATCACCTTGCCCGGTCGCTCGACGTTCTCTTTCAGCAGGTCGACCAGGTTGGTGCCGCCGGCCAGAAACCGGGTGCCGGGCGTGGAGGCCAGGCTCACCGCGTCGCCGGCGTCCGTGGCTCTTGCGTAGTCGAAACGGTTCATCGGGCGGCCCCTTCCTTTTCCAGCACCGACATCACGGCGTCGGTGATGTTGGTGTAGGCGCCGCAACGGCAAATGTTGCCGCTCATGAGTTCGCGCACCTCATCGCGGGTGTGGGCACGGCCCTCGGCGATGAGGCCGCGCGCCGAGCAGATCTGCCCCGGAGTGCAGTAGCCGCACTGGAAGGCGTCGTGATCCATGAAAGCCTGCTGCAGCGGATCGAGCGTCTGGCCGTCGTCGCCGGCCAGCCCTTCGATGGTCTGCACGCTGCAGCCGTCGACGGCGACGGCCAGCTGCAGGCAGCTATTGACCCGCTTGCCGTCCAGCAGCACGGTGCAGGCGCCGCATTGGCCGTGGTCGCAGCCTTTCTTGGTGCCGGTGAGGTGCGCCTCTTCGCGCAGCAGGTCGAGCAACGTGACCCAGGGGGTGACGTTGGCCTCGTGGCTGGTGCCGTTGAGTTGCAGGGTGATGGGGAAGGTGCCGTCGGCATGGGATGCGGCGGCGGCGGTCGGAGGCGTCTGCACTCGAGTGTCCATGGGAGTCCTCTGCGGGATCGGGTTCGTGGGTGACCGCCAATCTAGGCAGACCGCGCCGACACCGCTGTAGGACTGCGGCCCCTGGTCACGGAATCCCGTGACCGCGACACCGCCCGCACCATCGCGGCTCGCCGCGGCGGCCTGGCGGTTGAAGTCGGTGCACGGCGCACCGGCGGCCGGCGCACCTGCGCCTCGTTGCCGGGCGAAAGCTGCCGCATTCATTGGCATGAAAGCTGCATGTCAGCAGCCGGATCCGGCGGTAACGCAGCCGCCGGAGCCAGATTCCTCCGCTAATGAAGGCGCCCCCCGGTCCGGTTGCATGTGCAGCGCGGCCCGGTGTCCAACCCCACCCCGTGGTTCCACGGAGGGTGTGTTGTGTCGGCTGCCCAGGAGGCTGCGCGACGCCCGCACCACACTCCCGGCGCTTCGGGTCCCACGAAGGATCCTCATGAAAATCATCGTCATCGGCCACGGCATGGTGGGCCACAAGTTCCTCGAAAGCCTGGCCGATACCGGCCTTGCCGGTGCGGAGGTAACGGTGCTGTGCGAGGAGCCTCGCGCCGCCTACGACCGGGTGCATCTTTCGGAATTCTTCAGCGGCAAGACTGCGCACGACCTGTCGCTGGTGGAGCACGGCTTTTTCGACCGCACCGGTTTCGGCCTGCGGCTGGCGGCCCGCGCGGCCTCCATCGACCGGCAGCACAAGACCGTCACCACGCTCGACGGCGAAGTGCTGCCCTACGACAAGCTGGTGCTGGCCACCGGCTCCAACCCCTTCGTGCCGGCGGTGCCCGGCCGCGATCGCCCGCATTGCCACGTCTACCGGACCATCGAAGACCTGGAAGCCATGCAGGCATCGGGCGCGAAGTCGAAGACGGCGGTGGTGGTGGGCGGCGGCCTGCTCGGCCTGGAGTGCGCCAAGGCCCTGCGCGACCTGGGCATGCAGACCCACGTCGTGGAATTCGCACCGCGCCTGATGGCGGTGCAGGTGGACGAGGGCGGCGGCCGGGTGCTGCGCGCCAAGATCGAGGAGATGGGCCTGACGGTGCACACCGGCCGCAACACTTTGGAGATCACCGGCGGCGCCACCGGCCGGCACCGCATGGTGTTCGCCGACGGTACCCATCTGGAAACCGACATGATCGTGTTCTCCGCCGGCATCCGCCCGCGCGACGAGCTGGCGCGCCAGAGCCTGCTGGCGGTCGGCCCGCGCGGCGGCGTGGCCATCGACAGCGCCTGCCGAACCAGCGACCCGGATATCTACGCCATCGGCGAATGCGCCGCCTGGAACGAGCAGACCTTCGGCCTGGTAGCGCCCGGCTACGACATGGCGCGGGTGGCCGCACGCCACATCGCCGGCGAGGCCGACGCCGCTTTTGCCGGCGCCGACCTGAGCACCAAGCTCAAGCTGATGGGCGTGGATGTCGCCAGCATCGGCGACGCCCACGGCCGCACGCCGAACAGCCGCACCTGCCAGTACGTGGACGAGCGCAAGGGCGTCTATAAAAAGATCGTCATCAGCGGCGACGGCAAGCAGTTGCTGGGCGCGGTGCTGATCGGCGACGCCAGCGAATACGGCACCCTGCTGCAAATGGCGCTGAACGGCATCGAACTGCCGGCCGAGCCCGAATTTCTGATCCTGCCGTCGAGCGACGGCAAGGCCAGGCCCGGCCTGGGCGTGGACGCCCTGCCGGACACCGCGCAGATCTGCTCCTGCAACGACGTCAGCAAGGGCCGCATCAACGCGGCGGTGGGCGAGGGCGCCTGCACCATCGCCGAGATGAAGGCGTGCACCAGGGCCGGCGCCACCTGCGGCGGCTGCGTGCCGCTGGTGACCCAGATCATGAAGCTGGAGATGGCCAAGCGCGGCATGGCGGTGAACAACCACCTCTGCGAGCACTTCGCCTACTCGCGCCAGGAGATCTACCACCTGGTGCGCGTCGGCGACATCCGCACGTTTGACGAACTGCTGGCGCGCCACGGCAAGGGCATGGGCTGCGACGTCTGCAAGCCGGTGGCCGCCAGCGTGTTCGCCTCGTGCTGGAACGAATTCGTGCTCAAGAAGGAGCTGGCCGGCCTGCAGGACAGCAACGACTACTACCTGGGCAACATCCAGAAGGACGGCAGCTATTCGGTGGTGCCGCGCATGACCGGCGGCGAGGTCACGCCGGACGGCCTGATCGCCGTCGGCAGCGTGGCCAAGAAGTACGGCCTGTACACCAAGATCACCGGCGGCCAGCGGGTGGACCTTTTCGGCGCCCGGGTGGAGCAGTTGCCGGCCATCTGGGAAGAGCTGATCGCCGCCGGCTTCGAGTCCGGCCACGCGTACGGCAAGTCCTTGCGCACGGTCAAGAGCTGCGTCGGCTCGACCTGGTGCCGCTACGGCGTGGGCGACAGCGTCGGCCTGGCGGTTGAGTTGGAGAACCGCTACAAGGGCCTGCGCTCGCCGCACAAGATCAAGTTCGGCGTCTCCGGCTGCACCCGCGAATGCGCCGAGGCGCAGGGCAAGGACATCGGCATCATCGCCACCGAAAAAGGCTGGAACCTCTATATCTGCGGCAACGGCGGCATGAAGCCGCGCCATGCCGAACTGTTCGCCACCGACCTCGACAAGGAGATGCTGGTCCGCATGATCGACCGGGTGCTGATGTTCTACGTGCGCACCGCGGACCGGCTGCAGCGCACCAGCACCTGGCGGGAGAACCTGGAGGGTGGGTTGGCGTATCTGAAGGACGTGCTCATCGACGACTCGCTGGGGCTGTGCGCCGAACTGGAGGCGCAGATGCAGCATGTGGCCGACACCTACCAGTGCGAGTGGAAGACGGCGATCACCGATCCCGAGACCCGCAAGCGTTTTCGCTCGTTCGTCAATAGCGACAAGGCCGACGAGCATGTGGTTTTCGTCGAGGAGCGGGGGCAGATTCGCCCGGCCCGTGCGGACGAGCGTGTACCAGCGCTGGAAGGAGCCTGAAATGAATGCTGCTGCTGCTGTGGTGAACCTGACGGTCGTTTGCGGCGTGGACGACATCCTGCCTGGGATGGGGGTTTGCGCCCTGGTGGAGGGCCGCCATGTGGCGGTTTTCCGGGTTGGTACGGATGGTTTTTTTGCTATCGACAACGTCGATCCGAAGTCGGGGGCTAGTGTTTTGTCGCGGGGGTTGCTGGGTAATCTTGGGGAGCGGATGGTGGTGGCTTCTCCGCTTTACAAGAACCATTTCGATTTGAAGACCGGGGAATGCCTGGAGGCGCCGGAGCATTCTGTGTGTGTGCATTCGGTGCGGGTTGAGGGTGGGGTTGTGTTGGTGGGGCTTGGGGTTGGGTGATTTGTTTTTTTTTGGATTTCTGGGCTGTGGGTGGGGATTGATTTGGCTGCCTTCGGCTTGTTGATTTCTTCTATTCCCTTCCAGGGTGGAGCCCGCTTACCGCGCGGGGGCGGGTCACTTTCTTTTCTGGCAAAAAAGAAAGTAACCAAAGAAAGTTGCCAGGGATCGGACTACGACAAGAATCGGGCTGTCGCTGC
>Ga0308163_10001511_pt1 | contig 25027 bp, 26 predicted proteins | sample PhyTR1_FD_201037 | JGI IMG/M metagenome (GOLD analysis project Ga0308163, IMG submission 201037) | Phyllosphere microbial communities from UC Gill Tract Community Farm, Albany, California, United States - DLSLT.R1 | ecosystem: Host-associated > Plants > Phyllosphere > Unclassified | place: USA... | reverse complement strand
TTGTTGCGTTCGGCCAGGGCGAACAGCAGCTCGGGCTCCAGCGAGCCTTCCAGATGCAGGTGCAGTTCAGCCTTGGGCAAGGCGTTGAGCCAGTCGTACATATTCTTTTCTCATCAGGTGCAATGACGGCATTCTACAGATGCTCGCCGAAACAATTGGCAAAACCTGACCAAGCGATCCATCAGACCGCTTCCTGCTCGCGACGATAGGCGTAGGTATCGGCGAAGCGCGAGAGCAGGAATTGCGCGCAAGTGGTGGTCGGATATTTCGCCGGGTGCTGTGCGTCCTGGCAACCGGGCAGGCATTCGATGCGGGTGTCCGGGTGTGGCTCGGCGAAGAACGGCATCGAATAGCGATCCACCCCCAGGGGGCTGATCACTCGATGCGGTGTCGAGCGATAACGGTCGTTGCTCCAGCGCGCCATCATGTCGCCGAGATTGACCACGAAGGTGCCGTCAATCGGCGGCGCGTCGATCCATTCACCGTTGACGTTCTTTACTTGCAGGCCACCGGCGCTGTCCTGATAGAGCAACGTGATGCAGCCATAATCAGTGTGCGCCCCGGCGCCTTGCTGCTCGGCGCTGCTGGCGGTGTGGCGCGGCGGGTAGTGGATCATGCGCAGCACGCTGACCGGCTGAACGAAGCGTGAATCGAAGAAATCGCGCTCGATGCCCAGCGCAATCGTCATCGCCCGCAGCAGGGTTTGCGCGAGTGCCTGCATGTCGAGGTAATGCTGCTCCATCAACGCCTCCCAGCCTGCTTGCGCCGGATGGCGATTGGGCCCGCGCAGCGGTTTTTCCGCGAGCACGTCGGGATGATCCGCCGGCAGGTGCAGGCCCATGTCGAAGGTTTCTTTGAGGTCGCTGGGTTTGTCCGGGTCGAGCTGCTCGGTGGCGATGGCGCCGTAGCCACGGTGGTGACGGGTCTGGGTGATGTCGATCTGGAGTTTTTCTTCTGCCGGTTGCGCAAAAAAGCGCTGCGCGTGATCGAGCAGGGCGGCGATGCGCTGAGTGGAGATCGGATGACCCTTGATGTAGAAGAAGCCCCATTCGCGGCAGGCCTGGTCGATGTGCGCGGCGACGGCAGGCCAGGCGTTTTGGTCGGCGCTGTAGAGCGGGCTGATGTCGATGATTGGAAGCTGATCCATATGCAATCCTTGAGAACGCTGAAGAGCCATTGTAGGAGTGAGCCTGCTCGCGATAGCGGAGTGTCAGATGCAGATATCTCGACTGACACTCCGCTATCGCGAGCAGGCTCACTCCTACAGGGGATTTGTGTTTTGGCTGGAGGGTTACTTCGGCATCTCGGCCTTCATCCCTTCCACGTAATAGTTCATCGAGGCCAGTTCCGCATTGGTCGCACTCACCCCTGCCGGGATTTTTTCCACGCCAGCCTGATCCTTGATCGGCCCGGTGAACGGCTGCAACGCGCCGCTCTTGATGTCGGCGATGATCTGTTCGGCCTCGGCTTTCACCGGGGCCGGCACCAGGTCGCTGATCGGTAGCTCAACCGTGCCTTCCTTCAGCCCGCCCCAGTAGTCCTGCGACTTCCAGGTGTGGTCGATCACGCTTTGCGTGGCTTGAATGTAGTGCGGCGCCCAGTCGTTGACGATCGAGGTCAGCACCGCTTTCGGGCCGAAGTGCGCCATGTCCGAGGCGTATCCCACGGCGTACACGCCACGCCGTTCGGCCGCCTGGATCGGCGCTGGGCTGTCGGTGTGCTGGAACACCACGTCCACGCCCTGGTCGATCAGCGCGTTGGCGGCATCGGCTTCCTTGCCCGGGTCGAACCACGAGTTGACCCACACCACCTTGATCTCGGTGCCGGGGTTGTACTTGTTCAGGGCCAGCTGGATGGCGTTGATATCGCGGATCACTTCCGGAATGGGGAACGAGGCAACGTAGCCGATCTTCTTGGTCTTGGTCATCTTCGCCGCGAGGAAACCGCCGACGTAACGGCCTTCATAGGTGCGGGCCAGGTAGGTGCCGAGGTTCTTGTCCTGCTTGTAGCCGGTGGCGTGTTCGAAGGTCACCTTGGGAAACTGCTTGGCAACTTTCAGCGTCGGGTTCATGTAGCCGAACGAGGTGGTGAAGATCAGGTCGTAGTTGTCCTTGGCCATGTTGCGGATTACCCGCTCGGCGTCGGCGCCCTCGGCAACGTTCTCGACGTAATTGGTGGTGATCTGCGGGCCGAACTTTTCCGCCAGCGCCTTGCGCCCCTGTTCATGCTGATACGTCCAGCCGTGGTCGCCGATCGGGCCGATGTAGACGAAACCGACCTTCAGCGGATCGGCGGCGCTGGCGCTCAGGCTGATCCCCAGACCGATGGCGGCGCACAGCAGTTTGTGCAGCGGACGTATTTGCATGAATTGGAACTCCATTTTGTTGTGTGTGGTCAGGGCCAATGCAAATTGCTGACCAACAGGACAACAAAGCAGAAGATCGCAGCCTTCGGCAGCTTCTACAGGGGAATGCGAAACCTGTAGGAGCTGCCGAAGGCTGCGATCTTTTCAGCGCCGGAACCAACGCAGTGCAAGCCAGTGGATTCACGCTATCGGCTGGTGCGCTAAGGTGTAACGAAACGTTAGCGCCGCCCCGCAGTCAGTAGCTCATTCGAACCTCTCGGCAAAAAGGCCCGCCATGTTCACGATCCTCAAGCAAGAAAGCTTTCTGTTGCTGGCGGTGATTGCCGCATGCATCGCCTACCCGCTGGAACACTGGATGATGCACAGCGGGCAGATCGTCGCGCTGGTATCCGGCCTGGTGCTGATCGCCTTCATCGTCGCCGCCTCGATGCGCGTCGCCCATCACGCCGAACTGCTCGCGGAAAAAGTCGGCGACCCCTACGGCACGATGATCCTGACGCTCGCTGCGGTGCTGGTGGAAGTGGTGATCCTGGCGATCATGATGAGCAACGAAGCGTCGCCCACGCTGGTGCGTGACACGATCTATTCGGCGGTGATTTTCTAGACACACTCCGCTTTGGTGTCAAAGCCCTTAGGCTTTGACCTGCTCTTGCTCTTGATGGGGAAGATTAAGATGTGTATTTGATTGGGAGTGCTCTTGCCTTGTCCTTCCTGACACACCTCTATCTATGGCATACCCCGGAAGCCCGGAGATTTTCCTCAGCTCGTGTTTGTGACTCTGCTTGAGGTCTAAGGATGACTTGCTGTGTGGGGAGCATCCTTGCCGCGAGTTCATACAAGATCAGCGACACGCGGCTACCTGTCAGGCATTTGGCTGGGCGGAAAGAAATGGCGTTACGTATGTGACGAACTCAGCATGAGGAGTGCGATGCTCATTCCACCTTGGAGGGTTTGAGGCCGGTCGATAACGTAAGTCGCATGTCGTGATCATCAACCGCTCCTTGGCACGTGAAACACCCACAAAGAAGCCGCAACGCTCCTCTTGGACTTTGCCCCAAAATGTCTGTGTTTCTACACCGATCATAATTACAGAGTGGAATTCCAATCCTTTACTTTTATGAATCGTCAGAAAACGGACTGCTTGATCGTTGGAGAACAGATCAAGTGCTTTGAGCAAATCCGGTTCTTGCTCGAGCAGTTTCTCAATTTGCTGTCTCGTGTTCTTGATAACCTCGTTCAATCTGGCTTTTGCTTCGTAGTCAGAAGAAAGGGTCGTCAGCACGGGTAGGCCGATATTCTTTAGGAACTTCATAGTTAGCTCCCACCATCCTGAATAAGGCGCGTCAGATCGGGCCAATTTTTTCACTTCCTTGCGCTGGGCAAGATAGAGGCGCTCGAAGTTTCTCTGGAGCTCAGATTCACCGTCCTCGTCATTAAATGAAACCAGTTGCTCCATCAAATTGATCCACGCCTTCGGTTCTCGCTCCCGATACAGGCATGATAGGTAGTCAATAATTAGGCGAGCGGCGGGCTCATTAACTAGATCTTGAGACTCATGCTCGTTGCGAAAGGGAATTCCTCTGGCTGCCAGTTGCTCCATGAGGGGGGTGCCGTAGAGGTCTATCTGCCTGGGAAAAAGAATCGCTATTTCTGGTAGGGGTATTTTCTCTACATCTATCCACTTCTGGATGATGTTGGCCAACGCGGCTGCTTCGCTGTGACTGTTGTCGTAGTTTCGAGCGAGGAGTTCGCCGTCGTTTCCAATGATCAGGTCATCTGCCATCACCGCAGCAGGATCAAGTGTTCGAATGATCTCGTTCTGCATCCGCAAAAGCCGAGGCTTAGATCGGAAGTTTCGATATAGATTGAGTGGTCGGGCGTCGAAGTCCTTTGCGTAGTCTATAAATATGCCATCCAGTGCTCCCGCCCAGCCCATAATTTTCTGTTTGGTGTCACCGACGGCGGTCAATCGAATTGGCTTATTCATGAAGACAAGCTTCAGCAGTGCGTACTGCTCAGTAGTGCAGTCTTGGAACTCATCAAGGAATACATCAGCGTAGGTCTGACAAATTGCATTTCTTGCAACCACTGAATTGCTCAAGATCTTCGTTGCGAGAGGTATGAGCTGCGCGAACTTAATTTGTTTGCCTTGAATTGGTTCGTCGCCTATGGAGTAGTTTGGCTCAAGAGAGTCCCCGCCCGTGAGCACGGGTCTAAACCTATCAATGATGCGCTTGGCGAAGCCGTGAAAGGTGTAGCTGTCGAAGCGTGCAGCCAGATCAAGTCCGCATCTGCGACGAATCCGTTCCTTGAGGTTTATGCTCGCATCGACCTTGAAGGAGATCGCCAGTATTCGCTTGGGGTATCGGCAGTTTCCGGTGCGTAGCAAAAAGTCTGCCCGCTGCGCCAGAACCTCCGTTTTGCCTGCGCCTGGGCCTGCGGTGAGCGCGAGCGACTTTCCAAGCTCCCTCACAGCGAGAAGGGCGTTTGTTTCCAAGGTCAAGCCATCGGCGACTTTCCATACATCCGAGCTGATCATTCTGGGATGTCCTCCAGCGCCGCGATGATTGCATTGGCCAAACGATCTAACGAAGGAGGAAGAGCCTTTAGCAGGTCTTCATCAGTGAGCTTTGCAAGGGCAGAGATGTGTGCTGCCGGTTTGCTACCTAGTTTGAACTTGGAGTGGTAGGTGCCAAAAAGTTGCTGTTCCGCTGCATTGTATTGGTCGGACTTATGATGACTCTTGCCTAGGACGGCCTTAACAGTCGACTCATCCGGATCGCTTAGCGATACATCATATGCATTTGGGTAGGCGAGCAACATTGAGAAGTCCAAATCCATGGGCTCTGAGAAGAAAACTCCGCGCTTCTCCAGCTCGACAAATACGCTCACTTTTCCTTCTTCAAACCAATGGTGGGTTCGAACCGGGAGATCATCATTCCACTTGGCTATATTCCAAGCGGGAAGCTTTTTCTCTGGAGCAAATTTTGCAAGTTGATTATTGACGTTGGTTACACGTCCCCACCCACCTTGATGTCGTGCAACGTCGAGATCAAGTAGGGTTACATAGGGCGTCTCCAGCGCGGATAGCAACCTCCAAAAATGGTTGACGTGACGACCACCCAGTGGCGCGATGGTCACCGCCGACTCATCAACAGGCGCACCTTTCGCCTGAAGAATTCTCGGAAGAACAATTTCTTCGCTGTCTCCCTCACCCAGTACCACTAGCCGGGAAAAATAGACTTCCGGAAAGGCCTGTACAGCCTCTCGGACAAACTTATGAGCTTCATCTTCCTTGTCGGGTAGGGCAATACAGGTAACTTTGGTGGCGCGGTTCACAGCAAGGCGTAGATAGCGGATGTTCTCAGGATCCACGCGGCGGAGCATGGATGGAGCATGCGTGGCGATGATTGCCTGGGAGTCTGCCCCCCCAATTGAGCTATTGAGGGCGTTAACGATGCGCCCTAGGTAATGAGGTGAGAGGCTGTTTTCAGGTTCCTCCACTGCGATCAGCGTAAATGACGGTGGCTTCAGTTTGTCAGCGTCGAAAGAAACGTCCTTACCAGTTAGGACTGCACGCCCGATGGCGTGAGAGGACAACACCAGTGATAGATAGAGCATCGACTTCTGTCCATCGCTGAGGCGAGAGAAGTCGACTAGATTCTCGTCGTGCCCTGGTGAGAACGACACTGACATGTGTCTGAGAAGCGACTCAATTTCGGATGTGACGAAAGTGAGCTTGGGGTCGGTGAAAAAGGTGCCCCTGTGAAGTCGCTTCCACATCAAATTCAGGCTTTCACTGAATGCACTTACTGATTGGTTTCCTGACAAGCATTCGCTGATTTCGTCAGTGAGTCCTTTGATCCGTTCTCGGTCGTCTTCCCAATTTACGGCTCGTAGCAAGCGTCCGAGCAGGGCATTAGCGCCATAGGTTATGTGGTCGGCAGGGTCTCGTCTGGCGGGGAGGTAATGCATTTGAATTGTATTGCGATGCACTCGAGTGACTACTGCGGTCGACAATGGGTTGGCGTCTTTATCAACATCGAGGACATAAACTAGGTTCTCTTCAATGTCCCCATCAATCCCCATCGTTGCGCTCAATCGATATCTAGCGCGCGGGATACCTTCGGCTGTGTCCAATCGCATATGAGCGAAGTGCGGGGCCACGGTAGAGTTGTCCTCGTCCTCTAGAAGCTCTGGGAATTCGAAATCCGCTTCCAGCCACAGACTGCGCTCCTCAGGTACCAAATCCTCATCAGCAGGCACATGGAAGTCGGATCGCTTGATTCGACGGAGGCTTGGATCAAAGGCAAACAACCTGCAGAGCGCTTGCAGGACTGCTGTCTTTCCAGAGCCATTAGGGCCGATAAGGTAGGTGACATCCTCGAATGTGATTACCGTAGGCTCATTGCCGAAGGATTGAAAATTACATAGCCGAATACTCTGCAGCTTCATTGCTCACCGCCCATCGTCCAGGATGTGTACGTACCGCGTCTGCTGACTCGGTTCGCGTCGCCGACAGCCGAACGGCTCGGATATCGCTGACTTAGAATAGGCGGTTTGATCTAAAAGATGTTAGTAGGCCAGCATTCAGTAAAGATTATTTGGTGCGGTCTTGAAGGCTCTGTTGCAGATTGCCTAGCTATTGATGAACGGCATGGTGTGTCCATTGTCTAGAAAGGTGCTCACCGTAACCCGATGACGACAGGGTAATCCTGAGCCTACGGAAGGAGTGTACGCGGGGCATTAGCGTGGGTATGCGTGAGGTGCTCGGGGGAACAGAATAAATCAACGTAAGGAGCCTTAAATGGCCGGCAGTAGCTTGTTCGCGTTATTGGATGACATCGCCACGCTGCTAGACGACATCTCGCTCATGAGTAAAGTCGCTGCAAAGAAATCGGCTAGCGTCCTGAGCGACGACCTTGCTGTGAATGCTGAGCAGGTTACCGGCATGAAAGCAGATCGAGAGCTACCGGTGGTTTGGGCTGTTTTCAAGGGGTCGTTGAGAAATAAAGCAATCCTGGTGCCTTGTGCATTGGTGCTGAACGCACTGCTGCCTGCTGCGGTTCACTGGCTGCTCATGATTGGTGGGGCATATCTCTGTTATGAGGGCTTTGAGGCTATCAAGGACAAGCTCACGGCTGGTCGAGACGATGACACAGGGCAGCCAAAGAAAGCGAAGCCTAAGGCGCCTGAAGAGCTTGCAGCTTATGAAAAGCGGAAGATTGCAGGGGCTGTTCGAACGGACTTCATTCTGAGCGCCGAGATCATCGTCATCACCCTAAATATCGTTACTGATGCCCCGATGCTCCAACAGATTTTGACGTTAGCGCTGATCGCGGTGGTCATGACAGTGGGCGTTTACGGATTGGTTGCGGGGATCGTCCGCTTGGATGATGCCGGCCTTATTCTCCAGAAGTCTAAAGCTGCCGGTACATGGGGTTCTGTGGTGCGAACTGTCGGGGGATGGCTGCTGTCGGCTGCTCCGAAGCTTATGAAAGCATTATCCTGGATCGGAACTGTGGCAATGTTCCTGGTCGGGGGGGCGTTCATTACAGAAGGCATCGGGCCGATGCAGCACTTTGCTGAGAGACTGGTCGAAGGGGCAGGGGCGTGGGAAACCTTCGCAACTTTAGGCATTCACTGCCTGGTAGGCGCGCTCGTAGGTATGGTTGCCGTACTTGTGGTCAAAAGCATCACATCCATCACTGGAAGTAAGGCTTAAAGCTAGCTCTCATCGACGATGTTGAATCTGGAATCGCATACAACCTTACTTCGTAAGGAATCGCTGGGTTCAGCGCCGTTGATCCCATAACAGCGTTTGGCATAAGGTGATTCAAACTGGCGTTTTAAGCCTGAAAAGTAGGGCAGTGGGCCGAGGGAGGAGCATTGGCTAATGCTAATGTCCTGCTTCTCTAGCCCTCATATCATCCGTTATGACCTTGATCATCTTGAAATACTCTGCTCTACCTTGGATTGCTTCTGGAGTAGATTCAATTTCTAGATTTGCCATATGGACAGCAGGATCTATGACGTAATGGCTCGCCTGCATATAGTTCTTGATGGCTGGGATAATCCAGCATGCGGGATAGAAACGGAGAATTCCATTACCAGCCTTCTGAATCATACCGACCCAGGCAACCTGGTTGGATTTAGGCATTAGGTTAGAAACCATCCCGCCACTCATTCCATTCATTTCTGAGTGCGTGATCTGACTAAAAAAACGCAGGAGGGGGGCTGATCCTTCGAACTCACAAACACCGTGAAAGATATGCTTATTGATCACTGTCGAGCAGTTGTAGTCATCGCCATACGGATACTCAATCGGGTTTTCATCTATTGGGTAGCCAGAGGCTACCAATAACATGCCGTCATACAAATCGCTTACAGCTACGGCTATACGGCCATTCGTGCCATCTAGGTCGATGAATTTATCGGGAAAACGGAATAGCGAGGATGAAAGCTCGATCAGCACGATGTCTTGCATGTCGATACAGGGACTATCTGCCGTTATCAGCTCACCGATACGCCAGCCGCGCATTGGGAATCCCATACCCTCTATTCCTTCCCAACCTCTCTTAGCAAAGAGGTGAGTGAAGAACGGCGACTCGTTTTGTGCCGCCTCGTAGTTCTCATCTAGAACGTGTTGAGCCGTCAGGAGAAAAAATTTCTGCTGGTACTTGATCAGTATACCTGTCCCGCCTTTGCTATAGACCATATCGGCGTGATACCGGCCAAGCTCTTCAATAGGCTGAGAGCAATGGGTGAATATAAGCCTTCTCACAGACTGAATTACGTTGCTCTGAGACGTATTCTCGTAGAACCGATTTAGCTTTCGTGCTGGAATTTTAATGTTTTAACTTCCTGTATCGCAGGGTGGAAATTTGTTGCGGTTACGGAGCTTGAAGCTCCGTCTGCATGTCAGCGACGTCGCCCCATTTTCTAGCCAAACCGCTCTTGAATATCACAGCCAAATAAACCTCCAGCCAACGGTTAGCCAGCTTTCCAAGGCAGATCCACCGGCAGGTTAATTTGCAAGCTGCTAGCCGCTACGCTCAGATTTGCGGTGGTCTCCGCAACCATCTGAACCTGAAACTCGGCACCTGCATATCGCTCCAAAAGTGGCGCACGCGTCAGTAATACTCGAACGCGAGCCTTCAAGCGCTGCCCCTCTGGATGCCCACAAGCGATCAACCTGCCTATGCGTCCCATTACTCGACGCATCTCCTTTTCATCATCAGTGGACAGATGACCTGAATTACCCTCGACGCGATCCTCCAGCTGTTTCACGGCGGCGCGGATAGCCAATCGGTGTTTTTTGGGAAGCCCCGTTATTGGCCCGCTCACCACTAATCCGGTCACGGTGACGGCGTCAGCTTTATCGCCAGTAATCAATGCTTGCCCGCGCTTACGAACATGCAGCTTGCTTCGCTTCTGCAGGCAGCCTTTCTGACCGAGCATCCATGTGACAGAGGCAATAACTTGGGTGGTAGTAGCTTGATCAATACGAGTTTTGCAAGAAACAGTGATGTCATCTGCGAAGCGCGAATACGCCAGTCCCTGAGCTTTAAAGCGAGTGACGAGCGCCGGCTCGATATCCCAAAACACTAGGTTGGCCAAGTAGCTACTTGTACTCGCCCCTTGTGGAACCTGGCCCTCACGAGTAACTAGATCCGCAAGCAGAGTGGCTACATCTGCGGAGAAACGGAAGAGACCCACGAACAAGCGATGAATGTGCTCGTTTGTAATTGACGGGAAGAAATCAGCGATGTCCTGAAGGATGACTGTCTTGGCGCCGGTATGAACCCGAGCGTTCGAGTAAATGCTGCGGGGTAGCTTGGGATCTCTGATACCGCCGTGCAGGTATCCAGGGAACGCAACCTTGCTGAGGATCCGATCCACGATCTTGCGCTGGATCGTCTTCAGAGGCTCATGAGCATCATAGGTATGTCTGGGTGTTATGCCGTCTTTTTTTGTTTGCGGGACATATCGATAAAGGCGAGAGCTACGATGAGCAAGTGCGATTAGCCTCTCGACAGGCTCTCCGAGAGCACGTGCTAAGGCGCTGATGCTGTGGATAGGGCTATGAGGATAGAACGGAGCATCCATGTCCAAGCTTCCGTTGATGGGCCGGCCCCGAAGAACCGGCCCCTCTGAATTCGAATGATGTGGTTTGTTGTGTCATGGGAGGTTCTCAATAAATGGAATCACCACTGTCTCGACAAAATCCCAGCCCTCAACAGCCTTTTCCCATAACCAGATGCATAGACGAATACGTGCGATCCACTTGAGCAGGGTTACTGCCTTCGCCTTTACCCACGCAATCCGACTCGCTTTAGGTTCTTGAGATGGAGCTATCTCGATGACACGAGCATCTTCACTGTTGTGCATAAACTGACGCGCCTTGCGGCGCGCTAGGTTCTTTAAATTAACCATGACTGATGTTCCCAACGACAGGCGAAATTGCCCCGCCGCCAAGCATTCCGGGCCGAAAGGAACGCTGAAGATGCCACTACAAACCACAGTTCTGCTTATCAAGTCCCTTGATAAGCCGTCCGCCGCATTACCGCCGCATCACATTTCGCCTCAACGCATCAAACGATCAGAGACAAACCCTTGGATCACCTTTGGGATTGCCCTAGGCGCTAAGCACTGAGGAGCGATGGGCAGCACCAACCTTCGCGGCGAAGAAAGCCAAGGCGAACACCAAGGCGACCAGTTTCCCAGTCAAAAACCGCAAGCCCAAATTTCAGTCATATTTAAAGAGCACTTGGGTGGTAGCACCCAACAGACGCAGTATTTATCAGAATAAACAAACCGGCGACAACTATTATTTGTTGCAAGAGTTGTTCTTCGTATAAGTCGTCTTTTTGACTATAAAAAAGCGTCAAAATTTAAGTGTCGCTCGTATTAATTCTAATTAGGAAATTGAGCATCTTTCGAGTTGTCGAGTTGGGCTCGTTGACCTATGATCTCACTAGGCGGTGATGGTCGCCTGGCGCCTGTTTCGCGAAGCAATAGCCCATCCTAGATGCACCCCACGTTTTACATCGGCATGTCCCTACCCAGACGCTGCCCGGTGAACAGGCAATCGGTAACCAAAGCGTTGATGGTTTTGGAGACATTGCTATGTCTGATTTTTCCCCTCTCAGCATTTTCAAATCGCAAGCCAAGCAGCATGGTCGCCAGCACGACATGAAGCTTTCTGCTGCCCAAGAATCGCTTGCGCGCCAGGCAGGGTTCGAGGAGTACCACGAGCTCGTCGTTGTGGCCCAGCGAACCCCTACGGATGCTCGTTTGATGCTCGCCGCCTTTGGCGTGCGTGACTTCAAGGACGCGATCAACGAGGACGATGTTTTCTCCGAACTGGATCAAGAGCTAGAGCAGGCGCTCTCCCGCGCCATGGCCGAGACCAACACAAGTCAGTTTTCCATCAGCGACAGCAAGGTGGAATCAGCCGCTTACAACGAGGCGACTGGGGCGCTCACGTTGGGCATATCGATTCCCTACGAAAGGCAGCAGGATCCCGAGCGGGTTTACTACGGCAGGGCATTCTTCCTCCAGGCGGTTACTGAGCTGATTCGACGTGACGGCAAGTGGTCGCTTGGTAAAGACGGTTTTTCCATCACCAGTAGCGAGTCGGATATCGCCGCCCATCGGCGTGCCCTAATAACGAATGAGACCAGAAACATGTATCAGAAAGACCACTCCCCCCATGAAAAGCCAATCGAAAAGCTAAACGAAGATGGGAAGCGTGTAAAAAACCCGAACGAAATTACGGTCAATCAACACGTCATCCCCCAAGCGCATTTGAAGCAATGGTTAGGCGGTGAAGACCTGCTTACAGTCATCGATAAATCGAGTGGCAAGGCCTTGAAGCGCGCACCTAAGAACTCGTTTGTTGTCGCCCGTCTTTGGGATCAGCCTACTGAGCAGGGCATGATCAAAACGAACGAGGACAATTATCAGCAGCAGCTGACGTTACTCGCAGAGACCGGAAGCATCGCTCGCTCCCCCTGGATCACAGAATACTTCGTGATGTTGGCAGCACGGGCCTATTTTGCAGCCAAAGAAAGACCACTTTACGACTCCATCATGGAACCTCCGTCCTGGGCGCCTTCTCAGGCGGAGCTTGAAGAGGATGAAGTGGAGCAAGTGCATGATACCGTCCGAATTTACAGGGGCGCTGGAAACCCACATGCCACAGCCCGCACGGTTGTGAGCATGGCACTCACATCGTTCTTCATCAGAGGCCGGGTGCTGATTGAGGACACTGTATGGGTGCCCTTCACAACGACGGGGGAGAAGTTCATCCTCCCCGACTCGAACGTAGCGCTGTACGAGAAACGTTTTCTAGCACTGCCCGTGAGCCCGGAACTCGTGTTGCTTGACGAGAAGCTACTTGCCGGGCTCCAAGAGGCCGGCCAACTCACGCCGGAATATCTCAACAAGCGCTTTTTGGAGTCATCGGTTCGCTACTACGTTGCCCCCAAGTAAACTCTGCTCAAGGCATGCACGCTTCGCCCACAGCCAGAACAAATACGCTCTGGCTGCTTTCAGGGTAGTCAGGCTGGGTGGAAGATGTATACCTGCTTGCGCCTTCCGTACACCGCAATCTGGAGCACTTCATTTCCAGCGCTGGCAGCCTCAGTCACCTTGATGAGCTTGGCCATGCTGTTGACCGTGCTGGTCTTGCACTGGTATTTGAAGCGCTCGATCTCGGCTATGGAGCAGGCTCGATAAGCGGTTCGGATCACGCCGCTTTTCTCGAGGAGGTCGATTTTTTCTGGCGATATCCAGGAAATCAGATCGGTAATTTTGTCGATCTTCTCGTGGAGGTGAGCTACAGCCTGCTGTTCATTGGTGACGTTGAAGCGCTTCCACGCGGGTTCATAGTGGAACACCCTATTTCGGAACTTCCTTACCAATGCAACCTGATCCCTACATCCGGCCAGCATTGCACCCGCCTGACTTGTTGGCCACTGACCCTTGAAAACCCGTCCCAGATTTTTTGGCCATATGAGGTTGTTGCCCATGTATTCATCGTCCAAAACGAATTCCCACGTGGAAAACTCTGTTTTGGATACGACCTCTTGGTGATCTGGTGGCCCGCTTACCTGGCGACCTTTACGCTCATACCAAGCAGTGCTGTAGGCTGACCCAAAATTTTTTGTGAGCTTACCGACCGCATCGGGCACCGGCCCACCGGGGGTAAAGCTTTTGTACTTGAGTTTTTTTGCCTTCCACCAAAACTTCCCGAGATCAGCAGTCAGAGCCGCGTCAATCGAGTTCCGCAACGTAACCTCTGCCGCGCTGAGCAGGGGGTAGAGAACGCCACAAACGTGCGAGTTCCACAGGTAGGCACCCACTAACTCAGCATCATTGCTGGTCGAAAATACCTTGCTGTAGCTGGCGATTCGGTGGGAACTAATGAGCTCGTCGATCAACAGGGGTCTATACTGGATGGTGTGCGGCATGCTCAGCTTCCTTTCGGCAAGGCGCCTGTATAGATTGTGGTTGACATAGGTGTCAACCACTCGTAGGATTAATGCACAGGTTGGCACTGAGCTCCAATGAGCGAAAGCTTACGACTCTTTGCAAAGACCACGAAAAACCCGCCCCGGCCTTGAGCCGGGGTTTTCGTTTCTGGGCGATACATAACCTCGTCCTCTCCCCCCATCTCCTGCCTCCTCCTGGCGATTTGTTCTTCTCCTGCGCCTCCACACGCGACGCCCGTTTCCTGCGCATCAGCCGCTGAGCTACCATCGAGATACACCTGATCAGCCAAGTTCCAGGGAGGACACACATGCCGAACGTTTGGTCGAAGCTGCTAGAGATCATTGGCGCTTGGATTAGCCTGGCAATCGGACTGTTCCTGATGCCGCTCTTCGTCCTGCCCGCCTTTCTGTTCGGCTGGATCGTGTGGGACTGGGCTTCGCCGGCAACTATCTATTCGCTCCTCTACGACAAGACCTTCATTATCATCATCGGGCTGGCCTTGCTGCTTCTCCTAGTCTGGACTGAGGGCTTCAAAGCGTCTTTAGCTGAAGCGCCCTTCCTAGCTAACCTTAAGGCAACCGGCACGGCTCCCGGCTGGCTTTGGCGGGTATTTCTCTACCGGAACAGCAAGCTCGCTCAGGCGTACAGGAACATCGACGACTTCGAGCGATACCTTTTACAGGCTGACCCAGACCTCTACAGGCATCATACCCAGGCCATGTCCTTCTTCCCTGCCTTGCTCGAAGAATATGTAAGTGGGCACACCCGGCGCGGACATATTCGCTATACGCGAAATGGGCCAGTGAACGTCAGGTCGCACGATGTCAGCAGCCATTTCAGATCAAGACATTGATGAAGCCACGGCAGTCCAGACCGATATGATTGGCCAATGTTTTCACCACATGTGGATTAAAAGGATTTTTTGATGCCTGCTCGAAAATACATACTTGAACGCTCACTGCTTGAGCTTGCTGACATCATCCTTACCGGCGACAAGGGCGGGGTAAGTCTCTCAGTAAGGGCAGCCACGATGAGCAGATATTCACATGCTGCCATTTATGTCGGAGACACTACTATCGAAGCTACGATGGCTGGCGTTTTCTCAAAAAATCCCCAACGCCTGATATTCGACAGACCTACGGATGTACTGGTTTTACGTGCGAAAAGGCCGCTATCTGAGCTTGAGGTTCGCGCAATTTGCTCCTATGCCCAGTCAAAAGTTGGAAGCCTCTACGCCCTCAATGAAGCGATTACCATCAGGCTGAGGACGCTGTTAAGACATCAAGATTCAAAGCAGCAGTTCTGCTCAAGGTTGGTTGCAAAATCTTATGAGCATGGTGAATTTGATCTGATGAACTTGAGAAATCCTGCATTCTGCACGCCCAAACAATTGGCGCTATGCAAAGCGTTCGAGCCGGTTAAAGGGGTTGTCAGGCCTGCTAGCGAGGCGGAGATTAAATTTGCAGAAAGCGATGATCCTGCCCAAGAAAATCTTCGTCGGCTTTATGACTGGCTTAATAAAGTAAGAGAGCTAGTCAGCCAGGAGAAAGAGCTAAATGGGAAATGGGACATTCAATCCCTGCATGAAGTGGATGGTTTTCTTTTAGCACACCCTGAATATGACATCCAAATATCCAACTACGTGGAGAGCAGCGGGTATTTAGAGTTCTACACCATTGAGTCGCGCCAGAATCCCTACCGTTACAAAGTCGAACTATTCATGCATCTACTTTCCCAAATCGAAGAGCAAGACGAATTCATCGACGCCGAACTGTCCAAAGAGATAAGCATCTTCCAGCGCTTCGCCACAATGCAGAACTACTATGCTGAGCAATACGAAACTAAAAAACTAAGGTTCTTCAAGCTGCAGATACAACTTTACAATAACATGCTGTCAGAAATATTTGTTCGCGTATCTGTTGTACGAGAGGCCCTTATAGAACTTGGGTTAATTGATGAGGCTGAAAGCCTTGAAGCATCGATTGATGCCGTAGCATCAGTAGTTCGAGAGGGGCATGAGGCTCTCAGGGGAGCCAGCTGACTTCATGACATACCTGCCAATGAGCATAGGGCGAAGGGTATGCACACGGCCACACCACTGCATGACCTTCCCCCCCAACTCACCTGACCCTAGACACTCGCGAAGCCAAGATGATAGCTTTGCCGCACCTGATCTTCCTGGATCAAACGGTCGGCTCGTGAAGGCTCAAGTGCCACAGGTTGTAACACCTCTTTATCGCACGCATTTCGACGATAGTCAGCGGGCAGCCGACACCCTGGCGCTCGGAGATTCGCATGCGCATTCCTGTTTATCCTGACGATCTAATCAGCAACCGAGGCTTCAAAAGCTTAGCCAAACAGCTACGCAATTTGTTGCACGGCCCATCGAGAGTACAACTCGCGTTCGCTCAAAGCCTTCTGGCTAGGGGCTTGGGTTATCAGGACTATCACGATCTCGAACAGTGTGCGAAGTCCGGCTCGCCCGAGTCGCTGATGGCTACGCCAGATACTGCAAAACTCGCGATCCTCTCAAGTATTCAAGCTGCGCTTGAGGCAAGTGAGGTGACCACCGACGAACAACAACTCAGACATTTTGTGGGCTCGTCTGCTTTCTCCTATCTGATGGCGTTCAAACGGAACCGGAGGGGCCGCCTGCCACTGCCAACTAGAGGCGTTCCAACGAGCGAGGATTTGCAGGCGTTGGAGCGTGCTATCAACGCCTCCGTAAGCTTGCGAGACCAGGCGCTGTTTTCATGCATGCGGGCGGGCGTGCGCCCAATAGAGTATCTAAGCTCGATTTGTCACAACGGAGGCGGCGCTTACCGGATTTACAAAACTTGGCGCAGTGCTGGCAGAAACTTCAGCTATGTAGGTCTGCCCGCAACAACTCACGGGTCAGTCGCTCGGTATCTAAATGCCGAAAAACTCTCAGAAGGTGACTGGCTTTTCCCTTCTGCTCGACGCCCAGAGCACCCTATGTCTTTATTTGAGCTCGCTAGACTGCTGTCTAAGTGGTCTCGGGATGCTGGCATCATAGATGGGGCTGTCACTCTTGGAGGCATCCGGGTAACCAGTGATGCATTCCAGCAGATGTGGGAAGCTCGAAAACCTCGTTAACTCGTATCTCATCCGGACAATGCTGCAGATCGAAGCTTGTGTCAGCGAAGATCAACTTAAGTCCGGCTCCAAGGAATGCTCATTATGACCAGTGCGCTAGCTCTGCAATTGAGGAAAGCTCAGCACGTTGTTGTCTTCACAGGCGCTGGTGCATCAGCTGAGAGTGGCATCCCGACTTTCAGAGACGCATTGACGGGACTATGGGAGCGCTTCGATCCAGCGCAGCTCGCCACCAGCGAAGCATTCCGAGCTGATCCATCACTGTGTTGGGGATGGTACGAATGGCGCCGGCATAAAGTTCTGCAGGCGCAGCCAAACGGTGCTCATCTCGCTATCGCCGAACTAGCTAGGCACGTGCCCAAACTGACCGTGGTGACCCAGAACGTTGATGACCTCCATGAGCGCGCTGGTAGCCAGGATGTGATTCATCTGCACGGCAGCCTGCATTCGCCTCGGTGCATCGATTGTGGCCTGGCGCATACCTTGCCTCTTACGTCTGATGCCCAGCCTGAAGATGGAAGTCGGATTGAGCCGCCGCGATGCAGTGCGTGTGATGGGTATGTTCGACCTGGCGTCGTTTGGTTTGGTGAGATGCTGCCAGAGGATGCATGGGGCGCAGGGCTCGCAGTTGCGCAGGAGTGCGATGTGTTCCTGTCGATTGGAACGTCCGGGGTTGTCTATCCGGCAGCAGAGCTTCCGTTACGCGCTTTGGGACAAAGGGCGACTGTCGCACACATCAATCCTGTGCGCTTCGATGTCAGCAGCCAAGAGCACTTTCTCGAAGGCCCCGCCTCTGTGATGATGCAGAGCCTTCTTAGTGAGGCGTTCGGCAACCATCCTGATTCGTAGTCGCCGGCGATCCACATCGTTTTTGCTTGGGCTTGGCCCTCTGGGCACGGCTGACGTGAACCAAACCCTGGCTGCGCCAGGTTTCGGCCCTGCGGGCTTACATCCTCAAGTCTTGGGCCCAGAGGGCCAGCGCGCTCCGCTTGCGCTCGATGCTTATGCTACTACTTGGGAGGAGCCACTGCGTGCCTACAATGGCTACTTTCGACTGGTTGCGTTTGGTCAGTGCAGGCAGAAGTCGACCATAGTGGCCGTCATCTGGTGCTCAAAGTTCGCCCACGGCCTGATTAGCTGTGAACTGGGCAACCACTTCTGGATAGATTTTTTGAACCTCTGTGATCTTCAGATTAAATTGTCCCAAGGTCGAGTAGGGGTACGGTTTGCTGATGCCCTCAAACCAAGTGATCACAAAAGGAGCATGAACCTTTAGGCTCTGGTCATGCCCTGAGTCTGAGCGGGAAACGGAGGCAAAATTGTACTTTTCCAGGATTGCCCATTGCTCGCGTGTGGTATCAAAGGTGGCATCTGGGTCTGGGTGATAGCCGCCAGTTGCAAGGAAGAGCACCGAAAGCGTTTCACGTGTCTCGGCCAGATCGGCCCCGTAATGGCGAGACGCAGCCTCCAAAATACCGGTAATCACTGCTGCGCCCTCTGGCGTGTACTTAACTACGTCAGATCCATAGGAAAGGTCGTTAGAGATGGGGTCATGGAGGTAACCCATCCGAATGAGGTCATGCTTCGCAGAATACATGCCATCTGGGCATGCACTGGTCATGGAAAAGCGCATGCAGTCCGATTCTAGGCTGTACAGCAATAACCCAAGGGCCAAGCAGGAAATCTCCTGCTTCGGAGGCGGCGTTTGTACTCGATCTGGAAAACCAGCATCAGGAAATCGCTCGGGTGCCACCAGTGAAAGGCTGGCGAGACCGCGTGCACTGGGGCGAAACCGCCTACTGATGCCCGGGCCTTTGAAGGCTTCTTCAAATTTTTTCTGACCGTAAAGTGTCATCTCCATCAATCCGGCTTTTACCATGTACTGGAGTTCTTCACCGTAATAGGAAGCAGAAGCACCTTGAGTAAGGATATTAATCTGCGAATCGGTTAGCGGCTGTGTCTTGACGTAATGCTTGGTCATACGCAGAAGTCCTTGGAGATAGGTTCTTTACATTAATGGTGATTTTGCGTTCATTGCTGCTCAATTGTTACTTGAGTGGATGGCATGTCTCAATCATCGGCAAATGCATCGAGCGCAGCGAGCAGCTTGGCTAGCTCAGCCAGGTTGGCCGCCGTCACGATGTCATATTCTCCTCGACTACTCAGCCGATATACCTCTCGAGCCTTTTTGACCCGTTCCAGTAGAGGAACAACAATGCCTGAAGCCCTTTCAAGAAATTCGTTAATGTCTGCCCGTGTTTGAGGGATCTTGTAGCCTTTGGCCGCGCTTGTGATGATCACGTTCGAATCGCGAAGCTTGGCGATGCCGCTGGAGCGGATTCTCTGGTCGTTGATATCTCCGAAACCGCTATCTTTTAGGTGGGCGACTATTTCTGCAGTTGGTACGTAGTCTTTAGTGACGAATTCACTTTGGAATCTCAAGAACCGCAAGATGCTCAGCTGCAGTCGCTCATCTTCATCGGGGTGCTTACCAACGCGCTCGCTAAAGCGGTCGGCCTGGCGGAGAGCTTCTTGGTGTACCTGGTAGTCTGCATACCCAGATTCATCCGTCGGCGGCGGCAGAAGAGACTGGTACTTGGATGGCCACTCAAGCATTCCAAGAGTCAGGCTGCGGAGGATTTTCTTGTAGGCAAGAACTGCTTCTTCCGAAGCTTTCTCTTCGTAGATCTGAGCGACTGAGCCAGCGAAGAAATCTGCAACCTGAACCAAAACGTTGTCCTTGCTGGCCATCGTCTGGAACGCATCCTTATCGCCAAATAGGTCGTCCACGAATCGTTCTGCAACGTAGCTTTTGAGGCTCTCCTGAAATTCCTGGCCACCATGCTCGTCTACGATCATCTGGAGGTCAGGGTATGCGCGAAACAAACGTTCATAGAGCAACCCGTTCACATATTTTATGAACGAGGTCTTGATACGGAGGCCGCCGTCTTTGTGAATTCGGGACTTATCAACGATGGTGAAATAGAGCTTGAATGGCAGCTCAGCTAGCTCGTTGAGGATTCGGGCACGGCGATCTGAATCTTTGGGCTTCAGATTGCTAGATTTGATCTCGCCTGTTTGAAAATGCCGCGTGCGGAGTGCTTCAGCTTGGACATAAGCAGCTTCCAGATCTTTCTCTGCCACCAGAATGGAGCACACGATGAAGAATCCCGAGCTTCCTCCCTTTGACGTATCGAGGTCGGAATTCCCGGACTCATCCACGAAAGCATATGTTCTGTCCAAGAGCTTGCTCCATCAACAACGTACTGAGCGCGGTGGGTCGCAATGGCAAGGTGGCGAACTTAGTTCGTCGCAGTGGTACTGCCTGGAGCGGGGCCTTCGCTGAACGTGTAGTTGATGACCACGTCATTTCGGATCAAGACGTCGAGAGTCTTCTGAGTGCCCGTTGTCGTCACCTTCATGGTGACCACGTAGCTTTGGGCATGGGCTGAGCCATTGGTGTAAGTGTAGATCCACTTTTCGTCAGTCTCGCTGACAGCACTCTTGGCGTAGGGCTCACCAAACAGGGACTTCAACTCAGTAGTCGTCGTTTTGCCTTTGGTGATGCTCGCTACACTGGCCGACGGAAAGTCTCGTCCTGCGGTGTAGTGGGACGTAGCGCAACCGCCAAGTGCGACACAGATTCCCATTACTGCGATGAGCTTTTTCATATCCTTCCTTGATCGTAGAAAGCTCCAAATCTAGCTGGCATCGAGGCTAAAAGCCATCACCAAGGTGATCAGCTACTTTCGCGCATTCGCAGACAATGCCTTGCACATATAGCAAGCCGAGCCAGGGCAAAGCCCCCTGAACTGCTCCGTCTGAGAAATAAGAGGTGGCGCAGAGCCTCGTTGATTTACTGCATAGCCCTGCCGCTCAAAAAAGCCTGACGCAGTTGTTGTCAGCAAATGAAATCGAGCGATTCCCTTCTCGGCGGCTTTCGCTTCAACGACCCGAAGCACCGCGACACCGACCCCCTTCGATCTGTATGTCGACACTACGACCAGAGAACGCAACAACGCGTCCGTACCATGCGTTTCGAATCCACCCCATGCGACCGTCTCACTGTCCAGTGTGAACTCAAAAAAGGTTCGGCCTGGAAGATCAATATCGTCTGCTGGAAGGTCAGCAGATTTCAGCGCATCGCGAAAGCGCTGCGACTGGCCTTCGGCTATTTCCTTTGCCTGAATCATCATGTCCTTGCCCATCCCTTTATCTCCTCTGTGCCGCTTTTATGGACTGTCACGGCTCAAGCCGAAGCAGCAGTCATGATATTCGCTTTACCGAATATTCGCCAAAGCGTATATTCGATTTTCCGTATGCATTCCCTAGCAACGACCCCGCTGCATTTCGCCACACGCTCCACGACATCCACGAGCGCATCAAGCTCTTCGTTTTGGTGAAGACCAAACACCTGGAGGATCTATGACAGAACCCATGAACCCCACCACCTTATTCAAGTGCCTGGCGGATGACACCCGAGCGAAAATTTCGCTGCTTGTCGTGAGTGAAGGTGAGCTGTGTGTATGCGAGCTAACGGCAGCACTCGACCTGAGTCAGCCGAAGATTTCTCGTCATTTGGCGCTGCTGCGCTCTGCCGGTTTGCTGCTGGATCGTCGCCAAGGCCAATGGGTGTATTACCGACTGAATCCTGATTTGCCCGCGTGGGTGACTGCAGTTTTGAAGGAAGTGGTAGACGCCAATCAGCAATGGCTGGAAACCGAGGCTAAGCGCCTTTGCGGCATGAACGACCGTCCGATCAACCAAGCCGTGTGTAGCTGATTCACGCCCAACCGGATTAATGAAATGCTGATTGCCGTATTGATCTTTATCGCCACCATCGTCCTTGTCATCTGGCAACCCAAGGGGCTTGGGGTTGGCTGGAGTGCGATGTTCGGTGCCATCGTGGCGTTGCTGGCAGGTGTCGTTACCCTTGCCGACATACCAGAGGTTTGGCGCATTGTCTGGAATGCCACTGGGACTTTTATCGCGGTCATCATCATTAGTCTGCTGCTTGATGAGGCAGGTTTTTTCAAGTGGGCTGCGCTGCATGTGGCCCGATGGGGAGGCGGGAGCACCCGCAAGCTGTTCGCATTTATCGTCCTGCTGGGCGCAGCGGTGTCGGCCCTGTTCGCCAACGACGGAGCAGCATTGATCCTCACACCCATTGTGATCGCGATGTTGTTGGCGTTGCGTTTTTCTCCTGCGGCTACTTTGGCATTCGTCATGGCAGCCGGTTTTATCGCCGACACGGCGAGCTTACCGCTGGTGGTTTCCAACCTGGTCAACATCGTTTCTGCCGACTACTTCGATATCGGCTTCAACGAATATGCATCGATCATGGTGCCGGTAAACATCGTCAGCGTGGCGGCGACATTAGCCATGCTGCTGTGGTTTTTCCGCAAAGATTTACCAAAGACCTATGACCTCAACCAACTGGACAATCCGGACGAGGCAATCCACGACCGGGCCACTTTTGTAGCCGGTTGGTGGGTGCTGGCACTACTGCTTATCGGCTTCTTTGTCATTGAGCCATTGGGGGTGCCAATCAGCGCCATTGCAGCGATCTGTGCATTCATTCTTTACGTCATCGCGGCTCGTGGTCACGCCATCAACACAAGCAAGGTGCTCAAAGAGGCGCCATGGCAGGTGGTGATTTTTTCTTTGGGTATGTACCTGGTTGTTTATGGCCTGAAGAACGCCGGCCTGACCGACCACGTCGCGCAAATCCTGAACGTGTTCGCCGGTTACGGCGTTTGGGGCGCGTCCCTAGGTACAGGGCTGCTAACAGCGTTGCTGTCATCGATCATGAACAACATGCCCACCGTTCTGGTAGGCGCCTTATCCATTCATGCCGCCGAAGTCGATGGTGTAGTCCAGCAAGCGATGGTTTACGCCAACATCATCGGCTGTGACCTGGGCCCGAAGATCACCCCAATTGGGAGCTTAGCCACTCTGCTGTGGCTGCACGTGCTAGCCCGGAAAAACATAACGATCAGCTGGGGTTACTACTTCAAGACCGGGATCGTGCTGACCGTGCCCATCCTCGTCGCCACATTGTCCGCCCTGGCACTGCGTCTCAGTTTCTGAATCAAGGAATCGTCTGATGAAAGTCTTGTTCATGTGCACCCACAACAGCTGCCGCAGCATTCTGTCCGAGGCGCTTTTCAACCACTTGGCGCCCAAGGGTGTAGAAGCCGTCAGTTCAGGAAGCTTTCCCAGTGGCCGGGTGAATCAACGGGCATTGCAAACGCTGGAGGCGGCGGGTATTTCCACGGTGGGCTTGAGCAGCAAGGCTTCGGATGCTTTTGAGGGCTCGCCTCCAGACATCGTGATCACTGTCTGCGACCGCGCAGCGGGTGAAGCATGCCCAATCTTCTTTGGGCCAGCTTTGAAGGCGCATTGGGGGCTGGCCGACCCGTCTGAGGCTAGCGGGTCGGAAGCCGAGATCACCGCAGCGTTTGAAGCCACACTGGCCAAAATTCACGAACGCGTGAGTGCGTTTCTTGCACTGCCGCTCAAGACCATGAGCCCTGACCAACTGAAAGCTGAACTGAACCGCATCGGTTCGCTTTAAAGATCAACCGAGGCGGCGTCCTAGCCGGCGCCGTGGTAGGAGTTTATATGCAAGATACATTGCCGAACGTACACACCGACCTGATCGACATTCCGTCGTTGGAGCAACTGGAGCCGCGTACACCGTCACTCCATAAGCCTCGAATTCTGCTTTTGTACGGATCGACGCGAGAGCGCTCTTTCAGCCGGTTAGTCACGCAAGAGGCGGCACGCCTGCTGAATGAGTTTGGTGCTGAAACCAAGATCTTTGACCCATCGGGTCTGCCGCTTCCGGATGACGCTCCCGATACACATCCCAAGGTCGCTGAGCTGCGCGAGCTGATGCAATGGTCTGAGGGACAGGTGTGGTGCTCCCCTGAGCGTCACGGCTCCATGAGTGCAGTATTCAAAGCCCAAATTGACTGGGTTCCGCTGGCGATTGGCGCTGTACGACCTACGCAAGGCAAAACCCTTGCTGTGATGCAGGTCTGCGGCGGCTCGCAATCTTTCAACGTGGTCAATCAGCTGCGCGTACTGGGTCGATGGATGCGGATGTTCACCATCCCAAACCAATCTTCGGTGGCAAAGGCGTTCACCGAGTTCGACGAGGCAGGTCGTATGAAACCGTCCTCGTATTACGACCGACTGGTGGACGTGATGGAGGAGTTGATGAAGTTCACGCTGCTCTTGCGGGATCGCCAGGATTATTTAGTTGATCGGTACTCCGAGCGTAAAGAGTCAGCCGAAGAGCTGTCCAAACGCGTCAACCAGCGCTCCATCTAACGTCAGCACGAGGAAGCGATATGAGCCAGATCACGATCTACCACAACCCCGAATGCGGCACCTCTCGCAACACCTTGGAGTTGATCCGCAACAGCGGAGAAGAGCCGGTTGTTATCGAGTACCTACAGACCCCACCTGACCGCACCACGCTTGTCAGGTTGATCAAGGATATGGGTATCGAGGTGCGAGCCCTGCTTCGTATCAAAGGCACTCCCTACGAGGAGTTGGGACTCGGCGATACGTCACTTACTGATGATCAGCTCATCGATGCCATGATGGCTCATCCCATCCTGATCAATCGCCCCATCGTCGTGACGCCCTTGGGTACACGCTTGTGTCGTCCGTCAGAGGCAGTCCTCGACCTTCTGCCGCAAGAGCAGCGCGGCAGCTTCGTCAAAGAAGACGGACAAGTCGTCATTGATGAGCACGGTCGCAGAGTCTGATACGACGACGGTGAGGTGCCGCGATTGAGCCTGGAGGATGCTAGTGGGTCAGAATTCGAAACTTGATGTTGTGGTCATTGGCGGTGGTCAATCTGCGCTGACAATCGCCTATTTTTTGAAGCGGTCAGGCTTGTCTTACGTGCTGCTCGATGCGGAGTCGGCACCAGGAGGAGCCTGGCGGCATGGCTGGGACTCGCTGCGACTCTTCTCTCCATCGGCATGGAGCTCGATTGCGGGCTGGCCGATGCCTGCCGTATCAGAAGAA
>Ga0308163_10001510_pt1 | contig 25042 bp, 27 predicted proteins | sample PhyTR1_FD_201037 | JGI IMG/M metagenome (GOLD analysis project Ga0308163, IMG submission 201037) | Phyllosphere microbial communities from UC Gill Tract Community Farm, Albany, California, United States - DLSLT.R1 | ecosystem: Host-associated > Plants > Phyllosphere > Unclassified | place: USA... | reverse complement strand
AGGTCTTTTCCTAATAACCTTACGGCCGGAATGTTTGGCTTCAAGCAAAAAGCTGGTTTCAAAGCTGATGCAGGTGCAGAAAATGCTCCAAAAGTTGAGTTTTAAATTTAAGAGATCAACAAATAAGGGTATAGGGTGTTGTAATTCAGACATCCTTTACCCTTATTTGTTTAAATAAATATTATGTCATTGCTGACTGAACACGAACAAGACCTGATTACAGGAGCCATAGGCGAAGCTGAAAAATTAACTTCAGGTGAGATCCGCATTGCAGTAGAGAAAAATTGTAAAGGTGATGCCTTTGACCGCGCCACAGCTTATTTTAGTAAACTGGGTATGGACAAAACATCCTTACGAAATGGTGTGTTGATTTACCTTGCTTATGAGGACCACAAGTTTGCCATTATTGGCGACAGAGGTATTAATAAGGTTGTTCCCGACGACTTCTGGGAAACTACTCAAATAGCCATGAAAGCTCATTTTGCCGGTGGAAATATTGCTAACGGCCTGATTGCGGGTATTACCCTTGCCGGAGAGAAACTGGCAATCAATTTCCCTTATCAGGGTGGGGACATTAACGAACTACCGAATGATATCATTTTTATGGATCAACAACCCAAGCCGTAATGAACAAACTAATCTTAGCGTTTTTCTTCAGTTTTCTTTGTATTACTGCATTTGCACAGGACTATCCTGCCAAGCCAGGTACGCTGGTAAATGATTATACCAATACCCTCTCATCATCACAGAAACAGCAGCTAGAAGATAAACTGAAAGTTTTTGACGACTCGACTTCTAACCAGATTGCCATTGCAATTGTAAAAACTGTGGGTGATTATGACATCAATGAATATGCACTGGGCCTGGGCCGTGCATGGGGTGTAGGATCTGGCAAGAAAAACAATGGTGTTATGATTGTTGTGGCTCTGGGCGACCGCAAGATAGCTATCCAAACAGGCTATGGTCTGGAGGGTGCATTACCAGATGTTATTACCAAAAGAATCATCGAAAATGAAATCAAACCTTCGTTTAAGGGAGGTGATTACTATGGAGGCCTTGATGCAGCCACCACGGCCATCATTAAATACACCAGAGGTGAGTATAAAAACGACACTCCAAAAGCTTCGAGAAAAGGCGGAGGCTCTGGCAGCATAACGATCATCATTATTATCATTGTTATTATAGTACTCATCATCAAAAAAGGTGGCGGCGGCGGTGGTGGCAGCCGGGTACTTGGCAGTCGCGGCGGGGTTGGCGAAGCTTTGCTATGGGGTGCACTATTTGGTTCTGGCGGAAGAAGTTCTGGCAGTAGCTGGGGCGGTGGAAGCGGCGGAGGCGGCGGGTTTGGCGGCTTTGGTGGTGGAAGCTTTGGTGGCGGCGGAAGCAGTGGGAGTTGGTAAATTCATACTATGTACAGAAGAGATCTTTTAACTGCAGAAATACAGCGCCTCACTCAGGCACTGGCACGCATCATAGGCCTAAAACAACAAGGTAAAACTGAAGATGTTGAAAATGCCCTGCATGAAGTCTTTGAAAAGGAATTCGGTATTGAGTTCAAAGACCTCCTGAGCAGCGACCTTACAACTTTTGAGGCATTCATGAATCAAAAGCAATTCCCATCCGAAAAACTCGACTTGTTCTCCCAATTTCTTTACCTTACATTCAATACCGGTAAATCTCCGGTTGAAGATAAAGCCATTGCACTCAAACTGCAGTGGCTTTACCAGACACTGGAACAAAAGCACCATATTATTAATATGATCAATCTAGATCGCCAAAAGACGATACAGCAATACATCAATTCAAATCCTTAGCAATAAATGGAGATCTTAAAATGGCAAAAACTCTCATCCAGATACCTGGTGAAGGAGAAATGGGCTACCCTACGCGTAGATACCTGTAAATTACAAAACGGAACTGTAAAGGACGACTACTATGTCTTGGAATATCCAGAATGGGCAAATGCCATTGCCCTTACAGCCGATAACAAAATCGTTATGGTGCGCCAATACCGTCACGCTGCCGACATTATATCCCTGGAAATACCCGGCGGCGTAATTGAGCCCGGTGAAGAACCTGAAACCGGAATGAAGCGTGAACTACTTGAAGAAACAGGATACTCATTTGATACCTGCGAACTCATCGCTACCCTCTACCCTAACCCGGCAACCTCAACCAACAGGACCTTTACGTATCTGCTTACCGGCGGCATAAAAACCCATGAACAACATCTTGACGAACACGAAATCCTCAATGTGGAAGTTTATACCATAGATGAGGTAAAGCAACTGCTGGCCGACAATAAGATAGACCAGGCACTGCACGCATCGGCCCTCTTCTACGGCTTATTGAAAATTGAAGCAATAAAGTAATTAAAATCAATACATGTAGCTATCCGTTATAGGCCTTCAATCGTACCCGTTTGATAGATTCTTCTGATAATACATAACACGACATCTCTGATTAAACATAGAAATTTATTCATGACAACATAAGGAGATATCCAGTGTAGTAATAAAGAATTTATTCAGCTCAACGTAATCAGGTATCCAAAGTTGACATAAAGACTTAATTCAGCTCAACTTAAATAGATATCTGTAGGAAGTTTTAGAGATTTTACTCATCTGAACATAGAGATGTCCAAAGTAGTAATAGAGCCTATATTTTGCTGAATATAAACATATAACCTTGGTAAGCATCAAATCTGTTTATCTCTGTACGCAGGAGCGAGTTGCAGAGAAGGTAATCTTTTTTTAAAATACATATATTCTTTAAAGGCCTTCCAGGTTTTGTTCTTCACAAAAGCTGGGCAGCCGTAAAGAGTATATGTATTTTCAAAAGCTAATTTTTCGATGAAACGAGTGACTAACTCATTTTTAGTTTCTTTTGAATATCATGCACATACCCTTTAAACTTCTTATCCGTATCAATCAGATCTTCCACCGTCTGACACGCATAAATAACTGTTGAGTGGTCCCTCCCACCAAAAAACGCCCCTATATTCTTTAAAGAAGACTTTGTATGGCTCTTAGCCAGATACATTGAAATCTGACGTGCCTGTACAATTTCCCTTTTTCTGGTCTGTGATTTCACCATATCAATGGGAACTTCAAAATACTCACATACCAGTTTCTGAATATATTCCATTGAGATCTCTTTGGTTGTATTCTTTATAAAGTTCTTGAGCATCTGTTTTGCCAGGCCAAGATCAATATCCTTTTTATTGAGAGTAGACTGAGCGAGGAGCGAAACCATTGCGCCTTCAAGTTCCCTTATATTATTATCAATGTTATTTGCTACATATTCGACCACTTCGTGCGGCAGTTCAATACCATCAGCATACATTTTCTTTCTTAAAATGGCGATGCGTGTTTCCAGATCAGGAATCTGAAGATCAGCCGACAGCCCCCATTTAAACCTGCTTAGCAAACGTTCCTCCAGTCCGGCAAGGTCTTTTGGTGCCTTATCTGAGGTAAGGATCACCTGTTTACCCGATTGATGCAAGTGATTAAAGATATGGAAGAAGATATCCTGTGTTTTCTCTTTACCTGCAAAATTATGTACGTCATCCATGATGATCACATCCATTGCCTGATAAAAATTGACAAAATCATTGATAGTATTATTCTTTAGAGAGTCTACAAACTGCTGACAGAATTTCTCACAGGAAACATAGATAACCAGCTTATCAGGCATGGTTCTTTTTATTTCGTTACCAATAGCCTGTGCCAGGTGCGTTTTGCCCAGACCTACACCACCATAAACAAGCAGTGGATTAAATGAGGTACCCCCTGGTTTTGCAGCCACGGCATATCCTGCAGATCTGGCAAGTCGGTTGCAATCCCCTTCAATGTAATTCTCAAATGAGTAATTAGAGTTTAGCTGCGGATCAACATTAAGCTTTTTGAGTCCCGGAATAATAAAGGGGTTCTTAATATCCTTGTTAATTGATACCGGGACAGGCATCGATTGCATTTTCGCTTCAGCACCATTACCATTAGAAGGCATATTTGTAGTATAAGGCGAACCATTCCTCGAAGAATTATCCACTACAATATTATATTCTAGGCGGCCTTCCTCACCCAATTGTTTTTTTACAGTTTTTCGGAGCAAGCCAACATAATGTTCTTCCAGCCATTCATAAAAGAACAAACTTGGCACCTGTATAGTTAAAACTTTGCCTTCCAGCTTAAGGGCAGATATCGGCTCGAACCAGGTTTTGAAACTCTGGCCAGGGATATTATCCTTTATTATCTGTAGACAGTTTTTCCATACTTCGGTACAAGTTTTTTCCATAGGGAGAGACAAATTATTATGTACTGGCCTCGAAAACGGCATGTTAGAAATGCTGTATCGTGGTATCGAAGATTCAAAAAATTATCAACAAAAAAAACTAAATTTTGAATTATTTGGTAAGTACCTAACTCGCAGAACCCTATACCCTTTAACCTCAATTTTTTGTGTTGATAACTCTATTAATGAGATGATATTAATACTCACCAAAAACCTCGCGCAGCACATCAGCGATTTCTCCGAGCGTAGCATATACACCTACTGCAGTAAGGATATAGGGCATCAGGTTGTCAGTTGAATGTGCAGCCCTTTTTAGAGCATCCAGGGCAGAAGCTACGTTAGCGCTGCTTCTTTCCGCTTTTAAGCGATTTAATTTATCCGTCTGGATAGTCCTGATCGTTTCATCTATCTGCAAAGTATCTGTAATACCCTCTTCTTTCTGGGCAAATTTATTTACGCCGACAATCACCCTGACATCGTTTTCAATATCTAGCTGATAATGGTATGCGGCATCAGCAATTTCATTCTGGATATATCCATTTTCTATGGCGTTGACTGAACCGCCCATAGCTTCAATTTTATCAATGTATAACTGTGCGGCAGCCTCCATTTCATCAGTTAATGATTCTACGAAGAAGGAGCCTGCCAGAGGATCGGCAGTATCAGTTACACCACTCTCAAAGGCAATAACCTGTTGAGTGCGCAGTGCAATTTTAGCAGCAGCTTCAGTGGGTAAAGACAGTGCTTCGTCAAAACCATTAGTATGCAATGACTGTGTACCACCAAGTACTGCAGCCATAGCCTGGTTGGTAACCCTGATTATATTGTTCATTGGCTGCTGCGCAGTAAGCGTAGAACCGCCAGTCTGAGTGTGGAAACGAAGCATTTGCGCTTTTTCATCCGTAGCCCCCAGGGAACTGGTAATTTTTGCCCACATCCTTCTGGCAGCACGGAACTTAGCAATCTCTTCAAAAAAGTTATTATGGCAATTGAAAAAGAAGGAAAGCCTTTTAGCAAAAACATTAATATCTAGTCCTTTTTCAAGAGCAGCAGTCAGATAAGCTTTACCATTGGCCAGAGTAAAGGCAAGTTCCTGAACTGCTGTTGAACCGGCTTCACGAATATGGTAGCCAGATATTGAAATGGTATTCCATTTTGGTACCTCTTTACTGCAATATTCAAAGATATCTGTGATGATACGCATAGAAGGCTTAGGCGGGTATATATAGGTACCCCGGGCAGCATACTCTTTCAAGATATCATTTTGTATGGTTCCTGAAATCTTTGTAATATCTGCGCCCTGCTTTATAGCCAGTGCAATATACATTGCCAGTAGAATTGATGCCGTGGCATTGATGGTCATTGAAGTAGTGATTTGTTCAAGATCAATGCCATCAAAGAGAGTTTCCATATCTTTGAGTGAGTCTATTGCCACACCTACCTTACCTACTTCACCTTCAGACATTTCGTGATCAGAGTCATAACCGATCTGAGTGGGAAGGTCGAACGCCACAGAAAGGCCCATTGTACCTTGCTGTAAAAGGTAATGATACCGTTTATTAGATTCTTCGGCAGTACTGAAACCCGCGTATTGCCGCATGGTCCACAACCTACCCCGGTACATATCCTTCTGTATACCTCTGGTAAAGGGATATTCTCCAGGCAGCTCGTTCATAACTCGTCCTTCAGTATAACAAGGTTTTACTTCTATACCAGAACTGGTTAGCTTTTTCTTCTGTTCCATCTCAACTAAGCATTATTTATTGGTGATCTGAGTCACAAGGTAGATCTTGCAGCCGGTTAAAATAACTGATGGATATCTTTTTTCAGTAATGCCAAGGTAAGCTCGTAGGGGTTATCCTTTATCTCAGCCATATGCTCAAGTACTTTACGGCTTAGGTCTACCCCAGTTGCATCTACCGGGAGTGAAGCTGTTGCATTATTGATCATAGCAAGTGTATCTTCCTTTAATTTACTTAAAACAGTCCAGTTTTCGGTACTTACATATAATTGCTGGGTTACGTTATGCTGGTATTCCTGCCTGATTTCATTTAATATAACAGACTGCAGTTCTGCGGCACTAATTCCTGGACGAAATAAACGAAGAAATAAATTTGAAGGGTTTAGCCTGTCTGTAAATACAACTAACCTTTCATGTGCCTGTAAACGTAAAGTAAGCAGGGTATTATCATCTGTCTTAACTTCACTCTGCTTTGCTATGGAACTTTCTTTTTCAGGTATATCAGCTGGTTTTAGTAAACCTGCCAGATCCTTTTTAATAAAAGACCAGGAAATAAGCACTATGGCCACTACAGTCAAGATCTGTAGCAGGAAGGGAAGGATAAAGTAAATGATGTTCATTTGAATTTTTTTATAAGAGCAAAAATGGATTATTAAATTGAATAAATTCAATTCTTTACGTCAAATTGACTGTAGCGGTTTATTATCTCCTTAGGATAAACGATTTGTTCTTATCTTTGTTTAGAATCAAAACCTTAACCAGATGAATCTGTGTTAAGCGTGTTTTTGTTATCGTTAAATAGAATTATCATGAGTACAGTTGATACAGCATTTGCACCGGTTTCATTCACTGAAACTGCCGTTAAAGAGCTTATAAAATTAAAAGATCAGCAGGAAATTGCTGATAACTTCGGTTTACGTGTTGGCGTTGAAGGCGGCGGATGTTCTGGAATGAGCTACCTGCTGGGCTTTGATCAGAAGAAAGAAGGAGATCAGGAATTCTCGATTAATGGCATTAAGGTATATATGAACAAGGCACATCAGATGTACCTGATCGGGATGCAGGTAGACTGGCAGGATGGTTTGAACTCCAGGGGCTTTACCTTCAGCAATCCAAATGCTGACAGCACCTGTGGCTGCGGAACCAGTTTCTCAGTATAATATAAAATTACGTGTAACATTTTTCGGGTCCCGTTGTCAAAACAGCGGGACTTTTTATTTTTATAGCTCCCCGTAAATATACCCAGAACCAATGACCTATACAGAGAATGTCAGACTTGCCCTGCAGGCTATAAAAAGTAACCGGCTTCGTACCATGCTTACCGCATTAATTATTGCTATTGGATTATCTGCTTTGGTAGGAATTTTAACTACACTTGATGCAGTTAAGACCAGTATGACCGAGGCTTTCTCAAATATGGGCGCCAACTCCTTTACAATCAGGAACCGTGGAACCGGAATCAGGATAGGCGGACAGGGATCGCGCCCTAAGCCATTTAAGTCTATTCGTTATGAAGACGCCATGAGGTTTAAACAAAGGCTTAAAGCCCCTGCACAGGTTACCATCAGTGTATTTGCTTCGGGAGGTGCCACAGCTAAGTATAATCAGGAAAAAACAAATCCAAATATCAATATTCAGGGTATAGATGAGAATGGATTAAAATCGCAGGGCATAGACCTTGCGCTGGGCCGCAACTTTAGTCCGGCTGAGTCTGAACAGGGCAGCAATGTCTGTATAATAGGCAGCGAAGTCAGCAAAAAACTATTTAAAGATGATAACCCACTGGATAAAGTTATTACTGCCGGAAGCAGCAGAATGAAGGTAATCGGTGTACTGGCAGAGAAAGGGTCGAGTATGGGATTTAGCAGCGACAGGGCAATCTATATTCCATTATTTAAAGCAAAGGTGATCAACGCTAACGGCAACCCCTCTTATACGATTACGGTAATGGCAAATAATGGGGATCAGATTGAAACTGTTATTGGAGAGGCCACTTCTGAGTTCAGAAATATCCGTAAGATTAAAATAAAGGAACCTAATAACTTTGAGATCGCTAAAAGTGATGCTGTAGCCCAGACCTTGTTTGAAAACCTCGCTTTTGTGGCCATTGGCGGTATAGTAATTGGTGTGATTACGCTGGTTGGTGCCTCTATCGGGCTAATGAATATTATGCTGGTGTCGGTTACAGAAAGAACGCGGGAAATAGGTATCAGAAAAGCTATTGGAGCTAACCCCTCAGTAATCAGAAAGCAGTTTCTTATTGAGGCAGTTGTAATCTGTTTAATGGGCGGCGGCATGGGGATACTCTTTGGGATACTACTGGGCAATCTGATTTCATTTGCTATGGGCGGTTCTTTTATTATTCCATGGTTATTTATTTTCGGAGGCTTTGCATTATGTGTAATGGTTGGCATTTTATCAGGGTATTATCCGGCCAGAAAGGCTTCCAGGCTCGATCCGGTAGAGGCATTACGCTACGAATAGCGGTGCAGATACCTTTAAAAAATCCATATAAACAAGAAAAGGCTGCAATGAATGCAGCCTTTTCTTGTTTATATATCTAACCAGCTTATCTGGCGCTATACTGTGTTTCATAGTATTTCTGATAGTTGCCGGATGTAACGTTTGTTAACCATTCCTCATTTTCTAAATACCATTCAACCGTTTTTTCCAGACCTTCCTCAAATTGAAGGCTTGGTACCCAGTCTAGTTTTTCCTGTAATTTGGTAGAATCAATGGCATAACGCAGGTCGTGACCAGCCCTGTCTGTTACGAAAGTTATCAGTTTTGCAGAATCACCCTCTGCACGGCCTAATTTTTGATCCATAATTTTACATAATAAATGAATCAGGTCTATATTCTTCCATTCGTTGTGTCCGCCTATATTATAGGTTTCACCGGTATTAGCATTATGGAAAATAACGTCGATTGCACGTGCATGATCTTCCACCCATAACCAATCGCGGATGTTCTCTCCTTTACCATAAACAGGTACAGGCTGGTTATTTTTAATATTATTAATTGCCAGCGGAATCAGTTTCTCTGGAAAGTGGTGTGAACCATAATTATTTGAGCAGTTAGATATCACAACATCCAGACCATAAGTATCATGATAAGCTCTTACAAAATGATCTGAAGAAGCCTTGGAAGCAGAATAAGGACTGTGTGGATCATAAGCAGTAGTTTCCGTGAACATACCTGTATCACCTAAGGCCCCATAAACCTCATCAGTAGATACATGATAAAAACGTTTGGTAGCATAGTCACCTTTCCAGAATTCACGTGCAGCATTTAACAGGTTAACTGTGCCGATTACATTGGTCATTACAAAAGCAGAAGGGTCAGAAATTGAACGGTCTACATGAGACTCTGCTGCCAGGTGAATAACCGCATCAAAGTTTTCTGTCTTGAACAGCTCATTTATTTCATCAGCATCTGTAATATCTGCTTTTACAAAACGGTAGTTTGGTTTTGCCTCGACATCAGTAAGATTGGCCAGGTTACCTGCGTAAGTTAACTTATCAAGGTTGACAATCTGATAGTCAGGATAATTGTTAACAAATCTCCTCACTACGTGAGAACCGATAAAGCCTGCACCGCCTGTTATTAAAATCTTCTTCATTGATATTAGTTTATTTTTTCCGGAATCCCCAATCCGAGGGCTTCTTTTGATAATTTATGTTCGTTAATCTTTTCCAGTAAAGCATTAAAATCATCTTTTAAGTCGTACTGTAAATCTTCATGTAATTTGATGAATTTTTTATATAAAGACAGCGTTGTTCTTAAAAAATAGGTCTTTAAGCGTTCATTGAATTTTGCCAGCGGAGAAAACAACCCCTCGTTATAACCAATTGGCAATTTATTAAGTAAATACAGACGAAGGTCTGCTTCGGTAGTAAGGTCTTTTGTTACTTTATAATGGTGGTTTACTTTTCCATTAAGCTTTCTCAGGATGATCAGTGCATCTTTTGAGCCAGCTTTCCTGGTGTCTTGTAAATGCCTGACCGCTTCATTGATCTCATTCTTCAGCAATTCATGCCTTTGGGTAAGATCAGATTCATCTTCTAATAATTTAAAATGAAGGTGCTCAGTGAGCACCTTATCTTTTGCAATTAACCGCAGCAATAACTTATCTTTCTCTTTTGGAGGAATGGCTGTTATAGCGGCTTTTAGATCTTTATGATCTTTTAACAACATTTAAAAAGGGTTGTCTTTAATATAGTTCTCCCATTTCCAGGCAGAAAGCATCATCTCTTTGATACCAAGTTCAGCTTTCCAGCCTAACAGTTCGGTAGATTTAGTTACATCTCCCCAAACCTGTTCAACGTCTCCTTCTCTTCTTGGACCGATAGAGTAATTGAGCTTTTCTCCGGTAGATTCTTCAAATGCATGTACTATCTCTAATACAGAAGATCCTTTGCCGGTACCTAGGTTAAATACTTCGTAATTTTTATCTGCTTTTGCTTCTTCCAGTCTCCTGATGGCAGCAACATGAGCTTTAGCCAGATCAACAACGTGGATATAATCTCTGATGGCACTGCCGTCGGGCGTATTATAATCGTCGCCATATACAGTGATTGGTCCACGTTTTCCAATAGCAGACTGCGTAATAAAAGGCACCAGATTTTGTGGCACACCTATAGGCAATTCTCCAATTAACGCAGATTCATGTGCGCCGACCGGGTTGAAATATCTTAGTGATATTACCTTAAGTTCAGGTGAAACAGCACAGGTATCAATTAAAATTTCCTCAGCAATCTGCTTGGTATTACCATATGGAGATTCTGCTTTTTTTACTGGTGCATCTTCTGTTACCGGTAATTGATCAGGCTGTCCGTAGACAGTACATGAAGAAGAAAAAACAAGATCTATTTTGCTTTCAAATGCATTGATCAGATTAATCAGTGAATAGAAATTATTTTTATAATACTTTAATGGCTGCTGAACAGACTCCCCTACTGCTTTGAAAGCAGCAAAGTGAATCACACCTGTAATATCTGGATAATTGCTCACCAGTTCTTTCACTTTCGCCTCATCACAAAGATCCATTTCTACAAACTCGGGCTTCCGACCAGTAATGGTTTCAATTTGCGTAAGGATTTTGATACTGGAGTTTGACAGGTCATCAACCAGTATAACTTCGTATCCTGCATGTACCAGTTCAACTACAGTATGGGAACCGATAAAACCGGTCCCCCCTGTAACTAATATTTTTCCCATCTGCTTTTAGCGGTTATAAGTGGTAAAATCTTTATGCTCATTATTCGTCAGCGCCTCATCAGGTAAGCTTTTGAAATACTCATAAGTAATTTTCAATCCTTCGGCACGGTTCACCTTAGGCTCCCAATTTAATAATGCACGTGCTTTGGTTATATCTGGCTGGCGTTGTTTAGGATCATCAACCGGCAGGTCTTTATAGATTACCTTTTGGGTAGTTCCTGTTAATTTGATGATTTCTTCTGCAAACTGACCGATAGTAATTTCATCAGGGTTACCGATGTTTACCGGCTGTGCATAATCGCTTAACAACAATTTGTATATACCTTCTACCAGGTCATCCACATAACAGAAAGAGCGGGTTTGTGAGCCATCACCAAAAATGGTCAAGTCTTCTCCCCTTAAAGCCTGACCAATGAAAGCTGGCAATACACGCCCGTCATTAAGTCGCATTCTCGGACCATAAGTATTAAAAATACGTACTATACGTGTTTCTACACCATGGAAGGTGTGATAAGCCATTGTAATAGCTTCCTGGAAGCGTTTAGCTTCATCGTACACCCCACGTGGGCCAACAGGGTTTACATTGCCCCAATATTCTTCTGGCTGCGGGTTAACATTAGGATCACCATATACTTCGGATGTTGAAGCAATGATCATTCTGGCTTTTTTGTTTTTTGCCAGACCTAATAGATTATGTGTACCTAATGAGCCAACTTTGAGGGTCTGTATAGGGATTTTCAGGTAATCAATAGGACTAGCCGGTGAAGCGAAGTGGAGAATATAATCCAGTTCACCCGGTACATGTACAAATTTAGATACATCATGATGCGCAAATTCGAAATTCTCCAGAGAAAACAGGTGTTCGATATTTTTAAGGTCGCCTGTAATCAGGTTATCCATTGCGATTACGTGGTAATCTTCTTTAATAAATCTGTCGCAAAGGTGCGACCCTAAAAATCCGGCAGCACCGGTTATTAATACTCTCTTACGCCCCATGCTCTACCAGTTTACGTCCAATACTGTTATAATAATATCCTAAATCAATCATTTTCTGAAGATCGTAAAGGTTACGTCCGTCAAAGATCACTTTATTTGCTAATTTTTCTTCCATTCTGTCGAAATCAGGATTACGGAATAACGACCATTCTGTAGCGATCAATAAAGCATCAGCACCAGTTAAAGCTTCATATTGGTTTTCGGCATATTTTACTTTATCACCAATTAACGCTTTTACATTTTCCATTCCTTCGGGATCGAAAACAGTTACTGTTGCACCTAACTTTACCAGTTCATCGATAATATACAAGGCTGGCGCTTCACGGATATCGTCAGTTTCTGGTTTGAAGGCTAATCCCCACAGGGCGAAATGCTTGCCTTCAAGCTTTCCTTTGTAATAAGTTACCAGTTTATCTACGATCACTGTTTTTTGTTTCTCATTGATTTCCATTACTGCTTTCAGGATCTGGAAATCGTATTTGTTCTCCTCTGCAGATTTAGCCAGCGCCTGAACATCTTTCGGGAAACAAGATCCACCGTAACCAATTCCAGGGAAAAGGAAACGTTTACCAATCCTGTCATCAGAACCAATTCCTTTACGTACTGCATCAACATCAGCCCCAACAAGTTCACAAAGGTTGGCTACTTCATTCATAAAAGTAATTTTTGTAGCAAGGAAAGAGTTTGCCGCATATTTGGTCAGCTCAGAAGATTTCTCATCCATAAACAGGATAGGATTTCCCTGGCGTACATAAGGACCATACAATTCTGCCATTAACTTTTGTGCACGTTCGCTTCTTGTACCAATTACCACACGGTCTGGTTTCATGAAGTCATCTACCGCCACACCTTCACGTAAAAATTCAGGGTTTGAAACTACATCAACTTCTACGGTTGTGTTTTCTGTAAATACAGCCTGAACTTTATCTGCTGTTCCTACCGGTACAGTAGATTTGTTTACAATTACTTTGTAATCTGTAACGAGTTTAGAAATATCTTTGGCAGCACCTAAAATATATGATAAGTCTGCAGCACCATCTCCACCCGGAGGGGTAGGTAATGCCATAAAGATAATCTGCGCGTCTTTGATAGCAGCTGCAAGATCAGTAGTAAATGTTAACCGTTTCTGAACGATATTTCTTAAGAACAACACATCTAGGCCTGGTTCATAAATAGGTATTACCCCATTTTGCATCTTAAGCACTTTGGCTTCATTGATATCTACGCAGATAACAGTATTACCCGTTTCCGCGAGACAAGTTCCGGTTACAAGTCCGACATAGCCTGTTCCAATTACGGCAATTTTCATATGATATATTTTAATTTAAGTAGGGTTCTAAATTTTAAGTGCATCACATCACGCTAACACATACCATGTTAGCAGATAGGCGAAACAATTTAAAATTAATCAAGTATCTTCGGCTAAGATAATAAATAAACATACAAAATGCTTTGGCTTTATAATATTGGTATTCTTCTTTACCGATTTGTTCTCAGTTTTGCTTCGAATTTCAATAATAAAGCCAAACTTTTCAGAAACGGAAGAAAAGATATATTCTTAACGATAAATAAACAGATAGATTCGTCGAAAAGGCATATATGGTTCCATTTTGCATCCCTGGGAGAATTTGAACAGGGACGACCCGTTTTAGAAGCACTTAAAAATATTTACCCGGAAAAGGGTATAGTGGTCACTTTTTTTTCGCCTTCGGGTTATGAAATTCGCAAAAACTATGCACTTGCCGAGGGGGTATTTTACCTACCGCTGGATACAAAGGATAATGCAGCGGAGTTTATCAGGTTAATCAATCCTGAAATTGCAGTATTCACGAAATACGAATTCTGGTATTATTATTTCAAAACATTACATCAGCAGCAGATCCCGCTGCTGCTCATCTCGGGCATTTTCAGGCCAGACCAGGTCTTCTTCAAATGGTATGGCGGTTTTTACCGTCGCATTTTAAGTTATGTATCGCATTTTTTTGTACAGAATCAGGAAAGTGCCGACCTGCTCAGAAGTGTGCAGCTTAACAATGTGAGCCTGAGCGGAGATACCAGATTTGACAGGGTTGCTGAAAATGCTGAGAAAATAAATGATCTGCCTTTGGTTGCAAATTTTTGTAAGGGTTCTAAAGTCTTTATTGCCGGTAGTACCTGGATGACGGATGAGAAAATTATTGTTGCCTCTATTTTGAATACCATAGACTGGAAGGTTATTATTGCCCCTCATGAGATTGATGAAAGCCATATTTCGCAGTTGATGGAGCTGATACCGGCGGCCTATAGGTACTCAAAGGCAAAAAGTGGAATAATTCCAGAAGACACCAGGGTACTGTTAATAGACAATATAGGGATACTATCATCGCTATACAGGTATGCAGACCTGGCTTATATAGGTGGGGGTTTTGGTGCAGGAATACATAATACGCTGGAAGCTGCGGCTTTCGGTATTCCACTGATATTCGGCCCAAGGTATCAGAAATTTCAGGAAGCAAAAGATCTTATTGAAATTGGGGCGGCAATAAGTATTCAAAATGAAAAAGATCTTTCTACAGCTTTTGAGAAACTGCAGAAAGATCAGACAGCCGGCCCTAAGGCCAGGCAATATGTATCAGACAAAAAAGGCTCTACAGCCCAGATTGTTAAATTTATTAACAATATTTAGGCAGCGTGCTCGTCGAGCACCATTTTTACCATCGCAGCAATCCACTGCGGATGATCATTTAAACTGGCCACAAGCTGAACTTCTTCGCCTCCGAGCTTTTTGAATTCTTCACCATATTCTACGGTAACCTCGTAAAGCGTCTCAAGACAGTCGGCCACAAAAGCTGGACAGAATACCAGCAGGCGTTTCTTCCCTCTACCTGCCAGGTCTTTTAAAACGTTACTGGTATAGGGTTGTACCCAGGGGTCTTTACCTAACCTGGACTGGAAACAAACAGAATAGCGTTCTGAGGGAATATTTAGTTTGGCGGCAATAAGTTTGGCAGTATCATGACACTGCGCAGAATAGCAAAATTTATTAACATCCGTCAGCGTTTCACAACAGTTATCCGTTTTTAGACAGTACTTACCAGTATGGTCACATTTCTTTAACTGACGCTCAGGTAAACCATGAAAGCTAAAAAGGATCTGATCATACGTCTCCGGTTGGTATTTCCTTGCATTATCTGCAAAAGTTTCGATCATCATTTCATTATCGTGAAATGAATTGACAAAGGAGACAGGCGGAATAGTTTGCCATTTGCTTACAATTTCCATAACCTTCTGTATTACAGAACCTGTACTGGCAGAGGCATATTGAGGAAATAACGGGATCACCTGAATGCTTTCTACTAATCCTGCCTTCATGTTTTCGAGTGCAGCAGCAATAGAGGGCGACTGATAACGCATGGCCAGTTCTACATGATAGTCCGGTCCCAGCTTTTCCTGTACCAGGGCAGCCTGTATTTTACTGTAGTATAATAAAGGTGAACCATTTTCATCCCAGATTTCTTTATATAATTTAGCTGTTTTGGGACTGCGAAAGGGTACAATTACTCCCTTGACCAGCAACGTTCTGCTAACAGCATTCACATCGATTACACGCTCATCCATCAAAAATTCATCAAGATATTTACGTACATCTGGTACATCCGGGCTATCCGGAGTTCCTAAATTCACTAACAATACACCCTTTTTTCCCATAGTTATAAAATGAGGCCAGCCTGATCAGGTCAGGAACTGAGCTTCGGCACAAATATACATTAAGCTGCTGCCGGTATAAAACGGCAAATCAATAATTACTTTTGAATGATTAACAAAAAAGGCCTTAAAAAGATTCTAAATGAACTTTTACCTGCTCCATTAACCACATCGGAGTAGAGGTGGCACCTGCAATACCGATCTTATCATGAGGAGCAAACCAGGTAAGATCAAGTTCATCTATGCTTGAAATAAAGTATGAATTATCATTAAACTTCTTGCAAACATCATATAATACCTTACCATTAGAAGATTTCTTTCCAGATACAAAAATAATCTTGTCAAAGTTTACCACAAACTGTTCCAGATCACCATAACGGTTAGATACCTGCCTGCAGATTGTATCATTAGCTTTAACTTCATATCCTCTGCTAATAAGCTGATCTTTAATATGATAAAATTTGTCAGTGCTTTTTGTAGTTTGGCTATATAGTGTAAATCTCGCCGGGAGATCTACATCATCAAGTTCTGCAAGATCCTGAAATACCAGGGCATCACCATTGGTTTGGCCTTGTAATCCAATTACTTCTGCATGGCCATGTTTACCAAAAATCAGGATTTGTTCCTTTTCATCATATGATGTTTTGATACGGTTCTGTAATTTTAAAACTACAGGACAGGAAGCATCAATGAGGATCAGGTTATTTTTCAGGGCAAGCTCATAAGTAGAAGGTGCTTCACCATGTGCACGGATCAGTACTTTCTCATTATGTAAATGCTGCAGTTGTTCGTGATCAATAATTCGCAGGCCCTTATCTGTAAGCCTTCTTACTTCTTCATCATTGTGAACGATATCACCAAGGCAGTAAAGATAATCTTCTTCGGCAAGGATATCTTCGGCCATTTCAATAGCATAGACTACCCCAAAACAGAAACCTGAAGCCTTATCTATAGTTACCGCCAAATCGTATTTCATATACATATATTTATAATGCCCGCATGAGCATATATCTTACAAAATTACGTAAAAAGTGTTTGACTTTTTAATCAATTAGCTTAAATAGACAGCATCTTCATAACCCTCTACATCGAGTACCACATCTACATGTTCTTTTAAAACGGTAGCCATCTGGAGGCCTACAAAGTCTGTAGCTACCGGATAGATTTTGTGGCTTCGGTCTACCAATACCACAGTGCGGATCTTTTTATGAGGTGTATTAAGGAAAACGCCAAAACCATAAGCAAGGGTTTTACCACTGTTCAGCACATCGTCTACCAGGATAACAACTTTATTTTTAACCTTGGCAGGATCAAGATCCGTAGTAGCGGTAAGACGGGTGCTTTCCTTCTCCAGGTCGATCTTTAACATTACTACCTTTATTTCAGAGATTTCCTGCAAGATGGTTTTGAGCCGTAAGGCCAGTTTATAGCCTCTATCCCAGATCCCGGCCAGTACCACTTCCTTTTCATTGATATTATCTTCCAGTATCTGATAAGCCATACGGTTAATTTTCTGCTGGATCTGTTTTTTATCTAAAATCAATAATCTTGAATCGGCCATTTATGAATTCGTTGTTAGGATACAAAAAGAAGAATTTTTAGGTTCTAAATCAAATATCTGAAAAATATTTTCAATACGCTGCAACGTTTTCATGCTTGCTACGTCTAAATATTATAAACTTAAATCCAATATTATGAAAAGATTATCCTCACTCAAAGCCCTGTTAATACTGCTGGTAGTTACGGGTTCATCATACACCAGTGTACTGCAGGCCCAGGAATCAAAAACCGTGGCCGTAAATAATTTTTCTGAGCTTAGAGTAAGTGCGGGAATAGACCTTTTTATTACTCAGAGCGGTACTGAAGGTGCAAAAATTGTGGCGCAGGAGGATTATATTAATGATGTACTGATCGAAAAAAATGGGAATAGCGTGCATGTAGGCTGGAAAAAAAGCGAGGGCTTTATGAATAGTTTTAGAAACAGGAAAGCCAAGGTATATATCAATTACAAAAAGCTAAACAGCATTGCTGCAAGCAGCGGCAGCTCATTGGTAACAGAAAACATGCTGACTACCGATCGCTTAACTGCGAGGGCCTCGTCGGGAGCCAGTATCAAAGCAAAGGTATCATGCGCGGATTTTGAGATTCATACCAGCAGCGGTGCATCAGCTGATATTAGCGGAAAAGCTGATAATATGGATGCCAGTGCCAGTTCTGGTGGCAGTATAGATGCATATGAGCTGGTAACTACCTATGCAAAGGCACACGCAAGTTCTGGCGGTGATGTAGATGTAAATGTGGCAAAGGGCCTTGAGGCTTCAAGCAGCAGCGGTGGCAGTGTATCATATAAAGGAAATGCTGCACTAACAGTAACCTCTTCAAAAAGAAGCGGCGTGAGGCACGTTAACTAGCAAAGAGTTTTTGAGTTAATCCCTGCCCGGTTGCCATGGGGCAGGGATTTATTTTTAGCGTTTAGCCTGATAAGGATAATAGATAAAATTGGCACCCTCAGGTACAATTACAAATACACACATATACTCCTTTGGATTTTTATAGTTTTTGAGAAATAGCTCTTGGAGCTCAGGCTTGATAATTCCTTTTTCCACAAACTCCTCAAACATAGAAGCCTGCACACTCCAGAGCGTATTTAATTCATCCCTGTTTAATATCAGCTCACCGATAGAAACTGTATGCTGATGCGCTACAAATATCGGAGTTGCAGAAAGGCCTTCTGCAATTATCTCATGGGCAATTTCCCGAATGGATTCTTTGTACAATTCAAGATCTTTTTCCAGGCTTACCAGCGGACTCACCTTCTTTTTATCTTTATTATCTTCTGGCTGCTGGGGCAATAATTCTTCAATATCCATAGCTGTAATTCTAATTTTCTGCTGAGAGTGTTCTCAGGTTTAACAATACTACATTTTCAACATGCTGTGTATGCGGAAACATATCAACCGGTTTAATACGGCTTACTTCATATTTTTCTTTGAGCAATGCCAGGTCTCTAGCCTGTGTAGCTGCATTACAGCTTACATACACTATTTTCTGAGCTTCCATTTCGAGAAGTCTCTCAACCACATCTGTATGCATACCGGCTCTTGGCGGATCGGTTATTACTACATCAGGCTTACCATGCTCAGCAATGAATTCCCTGGTAAGGATATCTTTCATATCACCGGCATAGAACACTGTGTTGTTAATACCATTCAGCTCGGAATTGAATTTGGCATCTTCGATTGCTGTAGGAACATATTCTACTCCAATTACCTGCTTCACACTTCCTGCTACAAAATTGGCAATAGTTCCGGCACCAGTATATAAATCATAAACCAATTCATTACCAGTAAAGCCTGCAAAATCTTTGGTTATTTTATAAAGTTCATGCGCCTGCAGTGAATTGGTCTGATAAAATGACTTTGCCCCTATTTTAAATTTCAGGCCGTTCATTTCTTCAAAAATGTGATCTCTACCGGCATAGGTGATCACCTCCTGGTCAAATATCGTATCGTTCTTTTTCTGGTTAAGGATATATAACAAAGAAGTAATCTCAGGAAAGTTAACCTTCAGATACTCCATTAACCCATCTACAATTTCCTGTTCTGCATAGGCAAAAACAACCACTACCATCACTTCTCCGGTAGAAGATGTACGAATAATAAGGTTTCTGAGGTTACCTTCATGGTTACGTAGATCATAGAAGGTTAATCCCTTCTCCAGCGCATACTCGCGCACTTTATTTCTAAGTGTATTAGAAGGTTCTGCCTGGAGGTAGCAATGCTGAACGTCAAGGATCTTATCAAAACGCAGCGGAACGTGGAAACCAAGGGCATTCATCTCCAGATCGTCACGATCTGTCATATCCTGCGAGTTTAGCCAGCGCTTGTTAGAAAAGGTATATTCAAGTTTGTTACGGTAATATCGGTTTTCTGCAGAACCCAGGATAGGCTCCATAGCTGAGGTATCAATTTTTGCGAGACGCTGTAATGCTGCCTCCACATTTTTCTGTTTGAAATGTAACTGTGCGTCATATTGCATATGCTGCCATTTACATCCACCACATGTACCAAAATGCTGACAGAAAGGGTCAGTTCTCAATTCTGATGCAGTGTGCAATGTTTCTATAACAGCTTCTGCGAAGTTCTTTTTCTTTTTTACAATTTTGACATCAACGATATCGCCAGGAACGGCTTTATCTACAAACACCACCAGCTCATCAGCTTTGGCAACACCTTTGCCTTCTTCAGCAATATCAATAATACTTAAGTTGGGAAGGATAGTGACCGTTCCAGATCTTTTATTTCTACTCATTCTGCTGCAAAGCTAAAGCTTGTTTTTAACTTTCCTATTAATTTTTTAGACATAATGCTTCTAGCGGGGAGCTAAAATAGGCCCGCTAAGTGTTAAACAGGATATTAGCCTTTACTTACCAAAAACTTTAAGGATTACACCAAAAATGCCCTCAATAAGGTTAAAGCTTATATCAAATTTCTCGTCTACTAAAATAGAAATCTCCAAAACCTCTTTACTCATTGCGAATGATCTTATACAGGTAAATATAACCCTTTATAGACCAAAAACCAAATCGGTATATTACCTGATTGTAAATAAATGAATAAGATATTTGAAGGTCTTTACAAGGCCGCTTTAACCAGGAAAGGCAATAGTTCTTTCTGGAAGCTGACAAAGTTTTTACGTACATCTGAATCGCTTACTGAAGTGAAGGCGAATGAAAAGACGATACTTTTACTGGCTTTTAACAAAAAGGCCAGTCCTTCCCTGCGTGACGGATTATTCTTGAAGTGCTCAAGACCGAGATAGGCGGACAGCAGTAATGATTCAAGCTGATCAGAAAGATGTTTGAGGAATTCCTGCGAATTGGCATTTTCACGCACAAAATCCCAGCCGATGAACTCGTTGCACACTGTGTAGGTAAGCCGGCAGGTTTTCATGACCAATGCTTTCAGATGCTCCTCTTCATCAAGGAATTGTGCTTTATTTTTTAAAATTTCCTTAAGATTCGTATCCAGGTAATCCATCAATATGGCATCAAGCACCTGTTCTTTGCTTTCAAAGTATTTATAAATAGTTGCCTTGGCTATCCGGGCTTTCTTTGCAATTTCGTTTACACTTGTTTTGTGATAGCCATATTTTCTAAACAATTCTTTAGCAGCCCTAATGATGCTTTCTTTTATCTTTTCTGGTTCCATCAATTAGTTACTTGAAAATTATTGTTTGCGGTTACAAGTATAGTATAAGTTCTTAAGGCAATCTTGGCGGGAGCTTTTGAAGGAGTTCCGTCCAGCAGTGAATATTTAGCACCGCTGCATGGATCTGTGGCCGTATAAGCATTATCGAGCGTAATTGCACATCTTTCTTGTGGGTTAACGGTACTGCAGCGGTCGTAAGCCTTATAACCATTTAAAGGATTATAGGCAATAATTACCCCTGCAACTCCCCCATTCATAAATATGGCACCATTTGCTTTTAATGCAGATAGCTGGTCAGGGCTGAAAAAGCCAACCAGGTTCACTGCTACATTGGGTACCTGGTTAGTTTCCTTTCCACAGGCAGCAAACAAAAATAAAAGCATTATAACGCCTGTAACCTTACCCATATCAGATAAACGGAAATTAGATCAATGAAGTTTTGAACTGTTTAAGGAACCTGGCATCATTTTCAGAAAACAGGCGTAAATCCTTAATTACAAACTTCAGGTTGGCAATTCTTTCAATTCCCATCCCAAAAGCGAAACCGCTGTATTTTTTACTGTCTATACCACAATTCTCCAATACATTTGGATCTACCATGCCACAGCCCAATATTTCAACCCAACCACTGTGTTTACATAACTGACAGCCATCACCTTTACAGATTGTACATGATATATCCATCTCTGCAGAGGGTTCGGTAAAAGGAAAATATGAAGGACGGAACCGTACTTTAGTACCTTCACCGTATAATTCCTGTACAAAATAGAATAGTGTTTGCTTGAGGTCTGCAAATGACACATTTTCATCCACATACAGTCCTTCTACCTGGTGAAAAAAACAGTGTGCCCTTGCGGATATTGCCTCGTTCCGGTATACGCGGCCTGGCATCAATGCACGGAACGGCGGTTGTCCGGCTTCCATCATTCTTACCTGCACAGATGAAGTATGAGTTCTTAAAGCTATATCGCCCTGCTCACCACCTTTTTTAATAAAAAAGGTGTCCTGCATATCTCTTGCAGGATGTTCTTCTGGAAAATTCAGTGCCGAGAAGTTATGCCAGTCATCTTCAATTTCCGGTCCTTCTGCTACTACAAATCCTAATTTACTGAAAATATCAACAATCTCTCTTCTTACCAGGGCTAAAGGATGGCGTGCTCCAACTTCAAAACCACCACCCGGAAGTGTAAGGTCTAGTTCAGCATCTTTCTTTACCTGTGTACCCTTATCACTTTCTTTGAGTGACTGATATTTTGCCTCTGCAAGCTGTTTAAATTCATTCAATACCTTACCAACCGTTCTCTTTTCTTCCGGAGAGACAGCCTTGAATTCATCAAAAATATCCTTTATGATCCCTTTTGTACCAAGGAATTTGATTCTGAACTGCTCCAGTTCATCTGCACTCTCAGTAGAAAATGCATTGATCTCGGCAGTATATTGTGTGATCTTATCTTGCAGCATGATGCCAAATATACAGCTATTTCATTAATATATTAATAAACCCTTAACATGGAAAACACGCATATCTTTAATAAATGCAGCAGGCCGGCTCCCGAAACTAAGAAGGCCGGTCCTATTTTGATCAGTACCGGCCTTTAACATTCACATTACGTTTAGATTACCTTGAGTTCCTTGCCAATTTTAATAAATGCGGCTATTGCTTTATCAAGATGGTGCTGCTCGTGTGCTGCTGAAAGCTGGACACGGATGCGGGATTTACCTTGTGGTACCACAGGGTAATAGAAACCAATTACATAAATTCCTTCATCCAGCATTTTTGCTGCAAATTCCTGAGCAAGTTTTGCATCATAAAGCATAACTGGTACAATCGGATGCACTCCTGCTTTGATATCAAAACCAGCCTCGGTCATTTTCTTCCGAAAATACATGGTATTATGCTCAAGCTTGTCTCTCAACTCAGTAGTTTCGCTTAACATATCTAATACTGCTACTGAAGCACCCGCAATTGCCGGCGCCAGTGTATTAGAGAACAGGTATGGTCTCGATCGCTGGCGAAGCATATCAATAATTTCTTTCTTTCCGGCTGTAAACCCTCCTGAGGCGCCACCTAATGCTTTACCTAATGTGCCTGTAATGATATCAATACGATCCATAACGCCACAGTGTTCATGTGTACCCCTGCCTGTTTTGCCCATAAAGCCAGAACAGTGAGATTCATCAATCATCACCAGTGCTTCATATTTATCAGCAAGGTCACAGATTTTATCCAGCTGTGCAATTGTTCCATCCATGGAGAATGCACCATCAGTAACGATAATGCGGTGCCTGCAACCTGCTGCAGCTTTTAATTGCGCTTCCAGATCAGCCATATCACTATGTTTATAACGGAACCTTTTAGCTTTACATAGTCTCACACCATCAATAATTGATGCATGATTAAGTTCGTCAGAAATGATCGCATCCTGATCATTGAACAAGGGTTCGAACACACCACCGTTTGCATCAAATGCTGCTGCATAAAGAATGGTATCTTCAGTGCCCAGAAAGGTTGACAATTTGGCTTCAAGTTCCTTATGCACATCTTGTGTACCACAGATAAATCTTACTGAAGACATTCCATAACCATATTGGTCTATTGCTTTTTTTGCAGCTTCAGTAACTCTTGGATATGATGAGAGGCCCAGGTAATTGTTTGCACAAAAATTTACTACTTCCTGTCCGGTGCTAACTTTAATATCTGCACCTTGTGGCGTTGTAATTACCCGCTCACGCTTATATAATCCGTCTTTTTCTATTTGTTCCAGTTCCTTTTGCAGAACCGGCTGTAAGGTTTTAAACATAATTATTATATATATTAATGCAACCAAAGTTAGAAAAATATCGTCTCTTGGTTACGAAATTAAATTATTAACGCTTTTTCTGCCCTTCATGAGATTTATCCACGTTTTAGCGCTGCTCCTGTTTGTAATCTCATGTCCGGTTTTAGCTCAGCAATTAACTATAAGTGGGAATATTACAGATACTGAGGGCAAGCCACTGCCTTTTGTATCCGTCTATCAGAAAAATACTACAAAAGGAACCTCTGCAAACATTGATGGACTATACAATTTTAAAGCAGATCATGGACTAGTTGTATTAATTTATCGTGCAATCGGGTATCGAACAGTTGAACGCAGCATCCAGCTGCAGGCAGATTATACCGAAAATGTAATGATGGAAGCAGAATCTTTCACCCTTAAAGACATCATCATCAGAGCAAATGCTGAAGATCCGGCCTTTGCCATAATGCGGCAAGCAATAAAAAAACGTAAACACCACTTGAATGAAATAGAACAATATTCAGTTGCAGTATATATTAAAGGTATGCAGAAACTTGTCAGTGCACCAAAAACTTTCCTGGGGAGGGACATGCGCAAAACCTTGGACCTGGATAGTAACAGAAAGGGTGTGCTGTATCTGTCAGAATCACAGTCGGTATTTAATTTTAAGCGTCCCGGACATATTCATGAGGAGATGATCTCTTCAAAAATTGCGGGAAGGAACAATGCATTCAGTTTTAATAAGGCATCGGATGTTAATATAAATTTTTACGAGAATATCATGCTGGAAAATACCCTCAGCGCAAGGGGATTTATATCACCAGTGGCGGATAATGCGATGTTTTATTACCGGTATAAGCTGCTGGGTATAACAATCGAGAACGGAGAAAGCATCAATAAAATTGCAGTTATTCCCCGAAGACAAAACGATCATGTATTCCGTGGTATGATTTATATTGCGGATGATAGCTGGAGACTGCTGAGTGCGGATCTGTACCTGACAAAAGATGCGGGCATCAACCTGCTCGACACATTGAACATTGCACAGCAGTTTGCCAGAGTAAAGAGCACTTACATGCCCTCAAATATCACTTTTCGTTTTAATGGGGGTTTGCTGG
>Ga0308163_10001506_pt1 | contig 25077 bp, 25 predicted proteins | sample PhyTR1_FD_201037 | JGI IMG/M metagenome (GOLD analysis project Ga0308163, IMG submission 201037) | Phyllosphere microbial communities from UC Gill Tract Community Farm, Albany, California, United States - DLSLT.R1 | ecosystem: Host-associated > Plants > Phyllosphere > Unclassified | place: USA... | reverse complement strand
GCGTAGGCCGCAACCCAAAAACCGGCCAATCCGTCAGCCTTGATGGCAAATTCGTACCCCACTTCAAACCGGGCAAGGAATTGCGCGATCGGGTGAACGAAGAAGAGGAAGAAGGCGTCTGAGTGTCTTTGGGGAAGGAGAAGGGTATGCGTGGGGTTAAGCGCGTTGTTGCGGTATTGATTGCAGTGCTTGCAGCGTTGGTGGTTCTGGCGTTTGTGCTGGAGAACCAGCAGGGCGTGGCACTGTCGTTCCTGGGGTGGAGTACTGCGCAGATGCCGGTGGCGGTGTTTGTGGTGGTGGCTTTGATTGTGGGGATGGTGATTGGGCCGGTGTTGGGGGTTTTTGTGCGTAGGCGTCGGGGTAAGGCGGTGGTTTAGGGTTTAGTTTTAGGAGCATGGGAAGGGCGGTATTGGCGACCGTTTGTCAGAAACCATGCCATGTCACGCGCTTTGAACTGCCTACCTACCTAGCCCTGTTGGTTGCGACAGTTCTCCTAGAAAATCAGAATCGCCTGACAGACATGTCAAGACTTGTAATATGCCAAAGAGATGGCAGAATGGAATCTGTTCTCGATAACAGGCATTTTGTGCGCTCAAAATTTGGCAGAGACGCTGGGTTTTGGCGGTCAACCAATTAGAATAAAAAAACGCAATTTTGTCTGCATAACGAGCCCGCAGTTTCTCTTTGAAGGCAGGTTTTTGTTGTGAGTAGTAGCTTCCGCGTTCCTTCTGTACCTCCCTCTGGCGAAGTTGATATTGCCGCAGTTTTTCAAGCTGTTTGGCAGCAGAAATTCCTTGTTTTATTTGTGTCCGTGGGGGTAACACTGGCTGCGGCAGCCTATGCCTTCACTGCGAAACCTGAATACCAAGTAAGTAGTGTGTTGCGTCCTGCGGCCATTAACGAACTGGATGCCTTGAATCGGTCGGAAGTCTACCAATTGCCGCCAGGTGATGCGCTCATCAAAGTAGGTGCGTCGTTAGAGTCCTATGAGACCCGACTCAATTTCTTCAGGGCCAACCAGGCGTTGTTCAAGCCTTTCGAGCGACCAGGGCGCACGCTTGAACAAAGCTTTGATGCCTTTAATCGCGACTCCCTCAAGTTGGTTCTGCCTGACCCGAAAAAATCTGATTCATTAAGTGCGTACATTGGGCTTGGACTCAACTACCCGAAAGGTATTGATGGCGTCAGCGTGCTTAACAAATTCGTTGATTATGCTATCGATGCCGAGCGTGAACAGATCGCCGCTGATTTGCGGGTAATTGTAAAAAATCGCCTGACCGAGCTGGAAGGAAAGATCGAAGCTGCCCGGTCCAGCTACAAGACAGATAAGGATGCGCGAATTGCGACGCTCCAAGAGGCTGATAATCTTAAGCGAGCACAGTTGCAGGACGAGTTGAAAGCCTTGCGTCAGCAGATCAAGACTGCGCGGCAAGACCGGATTGCGCAATTGGGCGAGGCAATCGCGATTGCCAAATCTCTCGGCATCGAGAAGCCGACGACACCGTCCGCGCTGGGTGAAAAAACGGGTGGTTCCAGCGAGAGCAGCAGCGTGATGCGAACAGAGATTAATAACCAGCAGATACCGCTGTATTTCATGGGTGTCGAAGCACTGTCGGCTGAGCGCACGGCGTTATTGCAACGCAAGTCTGATGATTTTACTGAGGGCCGAATTGCCCAAATTGCTCGTGAGTTGCAATTGCTGCAGAGCAATCGGGAAATTGAGGTGTTGAAGCAGCGTCAGAACGAAGACCTGTTTCTTTCGGGGGTCGAGCCCCTGAGGGCCGAAGTCGTACGCCTGAAAAATTTGGGCAATCTCGATATCAGCAATATGAAGCTGGTCACAATAGATCGTAAAGCGCTTGAGCCACTCAGGCCTGTGAGCCCCAATAAAATATTGATACTGGCCATTGGAGTATTGGTGGGGGGGATCCTGGGTGTTCTAGCCGCACTGATCAGGCATTTTATCATCAGTGGTCGTCGCGCCAAACAGCAAGAGGTCACGCCTGTGCTTGCTGGTGCTGCAGGTAAGTCATTGCACGAGAGGGTGATATCGTAATTGCGCCCCTCGCGCACCTAGCAAGCCATGATCGTAGAGGTCATGGCTCACTATTGACCCCGGTCTAGCTTTTACTGGGTACCTTCATTTGCGATTCAATAACAACTCATCTCCCTGTGTTTAGCCCTTGCTGTCCTCCAAGGCGTTTTTGGTCCGGCATGCGTGACCTGTGTCACGCCAGGAGATGGCATATTGCCATTTGTTCGGTCGGCCTCTACCCCCTACAAGACTTTTCACTGTTCGTTTTGTTGGTGGGGGGGAGCGCTGTATCATCACGTTCTTTGTGGCGCTCGTGAATGCTGTGTCGGTATAGGAAGGACTTGCTCTGACATGGTGTCAGATGTGGCTTGGGATGAGTCGTATTTTGTCGGTAATAATCGAGTAAACCTCTGCCCGAATGGGGGGGATCTGAACGTTAAGGATGTGTTTTAGATATGACAATGTTGAAGCGTAAGGGGATCATTCTTGCCGGAGGTGCGGGTACCCGTCTGTACCCACTGACGCTGGGAGTGTCTAAGCAAATGCTCCCCATTTATGACAAACCGATGATTTTTTATCCGCTGTCGGTGTTGATGCTGGCAGGCATCCGTGAAATTTTGATTATCTCGACGCCCGATGACCTGCCAGGATTCAGGAAATTGCTGGGTGATGGCAGCCAGTATGGTGTGCAACTAAGTTATGCAGAGCAACCCAATCCCGATGGCTTGGCACAGGCGTTCATCATCGGCGAGAAGTTTATCGGCACAGATCCCGTATGCCTGATCCTTGGCGACAATATTTTCTACGGCCAGCATTTTTCCGACAATCTACGATCTGCCATGTCGCAGACATCCGGCGCCACGGTCTTTGGCTATCACGTATCAGATCCAGAACGCTTTGGCGTGGTTGAGTTTGACCAAGCCGGGCGTGTACTCAGCATCGAAGAGAAGCCCGCCAAACCCAAGTCGAACTATGCGGTCACGGGGTTGTATTTTTACGATAACCAAGTGGTGGAGGTCGCTAAAAGTATTCGCCCCTCATCACGTGGTGAACTTGAAATTACCGATGTGAACCGTGTTTATCTTGAGCAAAAAAGTCTGACTGTTGAAATGTTGGGCCGAGGCTTTGCTTGGCTGGACACTGGGACACATGAGTCACTGCTGGAAGCGAGTCAGTTTGTGCACACTATTGAGCACCGGCAGGGCTTGAAGGTGGCTTGCCTTGAAGAAATCGCTTTCAATGCCGGCTGGATCTCGCCAGAACAATTGGCGACCCAAGTGCAGCACTTGAGCAAGACGGGATACGGCCAATACCTGCGGAACCTTCTGACTGAGCATAAGAGCTGATGAAGTTTATAGAAACCAAGCTGGCCGGTGTGGTTATCATTGAGCCCAAAGTATTCGCGGATGACCGTGGATGGTTTATGGAAAGTTTCAATGAGCCGTTGTTTCATGAACAACTCGCCGAGTTTGGTCACCCCATCCCGCGACCATTTGTGCAAGACAATCACTCCTGCTCAAAAAAGCACGTCTTAAGAGGGCTTCATTTTCAGCGTGATCCTCATGCCCAGGGCAAATTGGTACGAGTTACCGCAGGTAGCGCCTATGACGTGGCGGTGGATATCAGAAAGGGCTCGGAAACATTTGGTCAGTGGCTGGGGGTTGAACTCTCCGCAAAAAATGGCCGGATGCTTTGGATTCCAGAGGGGTTTGCACACGGCTTTTTGGCGTTGGAGGACAATACTGAGTTTCTCTACAAGACCACAGATACCTATTCCAAGGCTTGTGAGCAATCGATCAACTGGAATGACCCCGCCATTGGCATCCAATGGCCAGTGACTGAAGGGTTGATCATCAGTCAGAAGGATGAAGAGGCACCGTTGCTCTCGCAAGTAGTGTGCTCTGTTTCGGCACTGACGGGCAATGTGACGTCGAGTGAGTTGCAAGTAATTGGAGATGACCGTGGCAGCCTGATTGCCCTGGAGCAAGGGCGTGATATCCCGTTCGACGTCAGGCGAGCCTATTATATTTTCAATACCAAGGCGGGCATCAGCAGAGGCTCGCATGCGCATTTCAGGTTGGAGCAGTACATTATCTGCTTGTCAGGCAAATGCAGAATTCTGATCGATGACGGCGTGAAGCAGGAATCGATATGGCTGGATGCCCCGAATAAGGCCATTCACATCAAGAAACTGATTTGGCGCGAGATGCACGACTTCAGTGAAGATTGCGTTTTGCTGGTATTTGCAAGCAATCATTACGATGAAGGCGACTATTTGCGAAATTACGATGATTTCATGCGTGCGGTGAAACGATACGCTTGATTGAGCAAGACGCTTGATGCGATCCGGGGTTGGAAAGCCAGCCTTAAATAACGCGGGCCCATCAAGCGGCTACAGATTGCGGGGCGCAGCAACCGCTGCGCCTTCATGCACCCATAACGAAGCACCGACGTCAGGTATTTTTGATGATTCCATTTCTCGATTTAAAAGCATTGAACGCGGCTCATCGTGAAGAGCTCATTGAAGCGGCGACACGTGTCATTGATTCGGGTTGGTATATTCAAGGCGAATGCCTCAAGCGCTTCGAGGAAGAGTTCACGGCGTACACCGGTGCCCGTCACACGGTGGGGGTTGCGAACGGTCTGGATGCATTGATTTTGACCATCCGTGCGTGGAAAGAGCTGGGGAAGCTCAAAGATCACGATGAAGTGATAGTGCCAGCCAATACCTACATTGCCACATTACTGGCCATCACCGAGAACGAGCTGACGCCGGTTTTGGTTGAGCCTGACGCAGACACCTATAACTTGTGCCCCAAGAATATAGAGCGAGCGTTGACTGACAAAACTCGATTGATCATGCCTGTCCACCTCTATGGACAGTTGGCTGACATGCCCGCAATAGATGCAATTGCCAAGCGTGAGAACCTGCTGGTACTAGAAGATTCTGCTCAAGCTCACGGAGCGCAAGTGGCAGGCAAGAGTGCGGGCAATTGGGGTGATGCGTCAGGATTCAGTTTTTACCCGGGCAAGAACCTAGGGGCGTTGGGAGATGCAGGGGCCATTACCTCCAGTGATGCCGAACTGGTCAATATGATTCAGGCACTTCGAAACTATGGTTCTCATGAGAAATACAAGAATCTGGTGCAGGGCGTAAACAGCCGGCTGGACGAGATTCAGGCTGCTATGTTGAGCGTGAAGCTCAAATATTTGCAGGGTCAGATCGAGGCGCGTCGACGCGTTGCCGCTATCTACATGGCGGGAATAAAGAATCCGTTGATCAAACTGCCATTGGATTCCAGTGTTGATGTGATGAATCATATCTCGCACGTGTGGCATCTTTTTGTAGTGCGATCCGAGGTGCGAGAGGCGCTGCAGAGTCATTTGACTGAGTCAGGTGTTCAAACATTAATTCATTACCCAATACCACCTCATCAGCAACAGGCTTATGCGAAGTCGGACTTTTTCAATAAATCATTTCCTATCACAGAACGTATCCACCGGGAAGTATTAAGCTTGCCGATCAGTCCGGTGATGACCGACGCTGACGCTCAGCGTGTCGTTGAGGCCTGCAATAGCTTTTCTGTAGACGCCTGATATGACGCTGCTTCGAACTAGCTTCCTCAACGGTATTGCCGTCATTATCAAGATGCTCACGTTGCTGGGCATTAACAAAATGCTCGCCATTTATGTGGGACCTTCCGGGTATGCTGCGTTAGGCCAGTTTCAAAATGCTGTGCAAATGGTAACGACGTTTTCGACGGGCGCTATCAGCAATGGGGTGACTAAATACACTGCTGAATATAAAGACGATGAAGACGCACAGCGTCGGGTGTGGCGTACTGCGGGAACGATTGCGTTAATCGGCTCGGTTGTAACTTCCATAATGATTGTCTGTTTCAGCAAGCCGCTGGCGGTGTGGTGTTTTAATGATGAGTCTTTGTACAGCGTCTTTATTTGGTGCGCTGCTACAGTTGTATTTTTCTCGTTCAATACCTTGCTGCTCGCCATTCTCAATGGCAAAAAGGAAATCAGCCGATATATCCTGGCCAATATCGGCGGGAGTCTCCTTTCCTTACTGGTCACTATCATCATGGTCGTACAATACGGTCTCTATGGTGCATTGATCTCCCTAGTGCTCTATCAATCCATCGCCTTTTTTGTGACGTGTTTACTGTGCTATAGAACACCGTGGTTTCGGTTTTCGAATCTGCTCGGTCGGTTGGACAAGCAAATTGCCATAAATTTGACCAAGTTTACCGCCATGGCACTCACTACGGCGGCATGTGTGCCAGTCAGCCATATTTTGGTGCGGAACTATCTCGGATCGGAGTTTGGTTGGGAGACCGCTGGATATTGGGAGGCCATGTGGCGTCTCAGTACCGCCTATCTGCTGTTGGTGACAACAACGTTGGGCTTGTATTTTCTGCCTAAGTTGTCAGAACTGATCAATCCGGAGGATATCAGGAAGGAGATCGTGCAAGGCTATAAGCTGATTTTGCCCGTTGCGATGATCTGTGGATTGGTGATTTACCTCTTGAGAGACTTCATTATCGGCTTACTGTTTACCAGTGCATTCAGCCCCATGAGAGACTTCTTCGCATGGCAGATGCTGGGCGACACGCTGAAGATCGCTAGTTGGATACTTGCCTACCTGATGCTGGGCAAGGCGATGGTTAAGATGTACATCGTTACAGAAGTGATTTTTGCGTTCGGGTTTTATCTGCTGACAATCGTGTTGACAAAGGTAGGTGGGCCGATTGGCGTAACGTGGGCTCATGCGGTTAACTACGGTTTTTACTTGGTAGTCATGTACTTTCTTATTTATAGAAAGCTAAATCAAAATAATGCTGTATGAGGTCTTTTTGCCCATGAGTCGCTTGCTATCCTCACTTCGCGATTTAATTTTAACGCAAAAAGATATCAATAAGAGTATCGAGTTGGCCGAGGCCTATGGCGCCATACTTTGGGCGGTTGATAAAGGCATCTACGATGATCCAGAACTGGAGATTTTACTAGCCGGCAGGTGCATGAGCTTCGTTCATGAAGATGACGTTGACGCACCTTCGAAAGATTGTATTCATGTGATATCCGAGCCTTATTTGATCGGAGGGCATACCCGGCTGATGGAGCAGCTTGCTACGATGCACTCGGAAAAGCCTGACCTGTTGATAACCCGCCAAAGTGATGAAGCTGCGATTGAGCGTACTCGTGTCTTTTTTAATGAGTGCACTGTCTTACAGTTTCATACGCCGTTGCAAAAAATCACTGAAATTATCGAGTGCCTGAAGGCCTATAAGCGGGTGGTGTTGCATATCCATCCGGACGACATGACTACGGTCATTGCCTGCAATATTCTAAAAGGCATGACGAATGCAAAAGTCTTTTTTGTAAATCATGCGGATCATGTATTCACTTACGGCAGTTCGGTTGCTGACGTCTATTTCGAAATCAGCACGTTTGGCCAGCAGCGGGATAAAAAGAAAAGTATTTCAGGATCGAAGTCCTTTTTGGGCATCCCGTTGAACACTCGCTTAGTCAAAAAAGCACATCGTCTGCCTGCGAAAGGTGATGCATTGAACTTTTTTAGCGCGGCGTCCCCCTTCAAATTCAAACCAGTCAAACACTATGATTCAAGGCCGACGATTCACCGGGTTTTATCAGAGTTTAAAAGCGCCACTTTCTGGATAGTTGGAGCTAATCCCTATACCAATATTTGGTGGTGGCCGTTAAAGCTTAAGTATTGGCGGCGCTTTAGAATTTTATCGTCAGTGCCGTATGAAAATTATCTGAAACTTCTGGAAGGCGCTGACTTTTACGTGGATAGCTATCCTACACCCGGCGGTACCGCATTTGCGGAGCAGCTCGTGAGCGGTCGTCGCTGCGTGGGTCTTCGCGCGCCGATACAAGGTTATTCGCCTGCGGACAATCTTAAAAGTAAGAACGTAGACGATTTAATGACGAGTATTCTCCAGTGTGACAATGACCCTGCGGTAATTGAGTCAGTTTACGCCGTGAATGGCTATGACGCCGTTAAGGCCCGCTACCTAGCGTGTCTCTATGACGATGTGTTATGCGCTAACGAGATGGAGCACTATGTTGCATGGTCGGGGGATGTTGCTGTCTATGAACAGGCAGGGAAAATTACCACAGCTATTCCCCCAGTGGTAATTGCAAAGTTGATAAGTTTCGATAAGGGATTTTTGTTGGCTGTGTTGCGTGAGTTGAGTGCAGTGCAGAAAATTAAGATGGTATTTAAGTTGTTAATTTTGAAGATTAAAAGTTTAGCCGGGAAAGCCGTAGGGTCGGTTAAGGTATGAGGGCGTTAGCGCTGCGTTTTTTTATAATATTGCTCTTGTTTTCGGATTACCTTATCTTGACCTTCCATGCGCCTGCTGTTTTTGCGGCCTGGCGCGAGGGCGCGGTACTGTTCTATATTCTGCTAACAGTGCTGATCGTGTTTTTTCAGGCCGGTACTCAGCATTCGATACCGCGCAAGTATAAAGAACAGTTGCTGATATTTGCTTTTTTTCTCATGTTCTATGTGCTGTGCGGTGAGCTTACCGATGGATCATTTCGCATGTTTCGCTCCTTTGCCATGCCTATTATTTTTGCGCTGATGGTGAATGCGATATGTCGGGATTTAGAGCTTGAAGTAAAACTGAGGTTGATGTTTTCCACGCTGGTGGCCATGACTTTTGTTTGTGGTGGTTATGCCGTTTATCAATTTCTCACTATCACTGATGCTGAGCAGTTCTGGTATTGGCCACTGCTAACGGAAAAAGGATTTGAATTGGAGGCGTACAACTCCATGAGGGAGGGGAGTGCTAGGATGTCCGGGTTCTTTACCGGTACCCTTGAATTCAATGCCTTTGTTTTGAATACTGCACTATTTGCCAGCTGTCTGCTCGTGCAGGCAATCAGGAAACGAAAGTACACCTTAAGTTTAATCGGGTATGTGCTGGTCGCTGTTTTTTCGACGCTGGTGATTTGTTACGGCTCAGTCAGAACTGCCGTTATCGGAATGGTATCTGCGATATTCTTTTTGATCGTATTACAGTTGTTCAAGCGGAAACGGCTTATTAGCGCGTTGGGCTACAGCTATTTCGTGATGTTTACAAGTTCCATATTTCTGTACCTGGCCTTGGGGTACACAGACGATTTATCCGCCTTGGACCGCGTAAGGCAGTGGTACGTGGTTCTCGAATCATTGGGCTCCATGCCGTTGGGCCTGGGCTTCGGTGCCATAGGACCTGGTCAGGCACACTGGTATGATTCGTTGTGGTTGAATCTCCTGGCTTCCGCCGGCTATCTTGGTCTGACTATTATGATCGGCCTGATCCTATTTTACGCTAAGGTCGTCGCGGTGACGCAGCAGTTACGTGCAGGAGGAAGCGCGTTTATGTCTGGCGTCGCTGACTATCTAGTGATCAGCTACCCATTTTTCCTTAGCAGTTTCTTCTTCCAGTCCTACACCAATAGTGTCGTATTGTATCTATTTGTGCTGGTTATAGTGGTGGTAATGTATGACTCAAAATATCGTAAAATCTAAGCTTTCGATATTGATTGTTCTTTATAAGCGGCATTATAAGGATTCGTCTGCTATAACAACATTGCTGCAGAGCGCCAGCTATTTTTGTGAAAAAGGCATTGAAGTTGATTTTTTTGTGTGGAATAACACGCCACAGTGTTCGCCCTGTTTGGTTAGGGATGGGTTGACTTGGCTGGAAGGTAATAATGAAGGGTTGTCTCATATCTATAATCGTGTTGCCGCTCAGGCGTTTGCGGCCGGTGCGACACATTTTATGATTTCAGATGATGATACTGATTATTCCGCGGAGAATTATGTTGGCGAGATTGCCAGTGCAATTGAATTTGAAGCGAAGTCGGCACCGGATGCATTTGGTGTAATTCTGCCAAAGATTTACTCAGGGTTAAAACTGGTGAGCCCAGGTGAGCGTTTCTGGTTTTTCGGTCGCTTGTCACCAGGCGTAGAGAGTGGCTTAAACGCTTCTGCTAATAAGCTTGCGATAAACAGTGGGGTAATATTCACAAAAGCCTGTTATATGCGAATGACGCCACTCTTTGATGAACGCCTTAAATTTTATGCTACCGATACCGAGTTCTTTGTGAGGTATGAGACGTATTACCCGCAATTTTATGTGTTGGGTACAGCGCTACAACATGATCTTTCTGAGCACACGTCCGATAACGCCGGGCGTGCTGTTTTTCGGTTCCAAGAAATGATTCGTGGTTTTCGGGTGATCTTTGAACGTAAAAATTACTTGTTTCGTCTAGTCATGGAGGCTTATTTGTTGATTTCTTCCTTAAGGAAAAGCGTTTCGTATAAAGAGGCTGAATTTTTTCGTTCATATATTTCATCTTTTAAAGAGAGAAAATAATGTTAATAGAATTGGTTGAGTTTCTTTCTTTGAAAATTAGGAAGCGAGGCATCAAGATCGATAGGCGAATTCCAGATAGTTATCTTTTTGATTTCGTTCTGTCTAAAGCGTTTATGCTCATAAATGGCTTCATGAAATTCAGGCGTCTTTCGGTCATCCTAGTAGGCAGGCGCGTTACCGTAAAGGCACGCTCATTGATCTTCGGAGGCAAAGGCCTCGTGATTGATGAGGGATGCTTTATCGACGCTTTGGCAGTCAAGGGCATTACCTTGGGACGCGGGGTTTCCTTGAAGAAAAATGTTATTATCGAATGCACGGGGAGTCTGACCAAATTAGGTGAGGGGCTTTCGATCGGTAACAATGTTGGCATCGGCAGCGGCAGCTTCTTGGGCTGCGCAGGTGGTATAACTATAGGCGATGACACGATCATTGGTAACTATGTGTCGTTCCATTCGGAGAATCATAATTTTGCTGACCCTGCAACCCCTATCCGTCTTCAAGGGGTAAACAACACAGGCATCCATATTGGTAGTAATTGCTGGATTGGTGCCAAAGTGACAGTGCTGGATGGTGTCTTCCTCGAGGATGGTTGTGTGGTCGCGGCTGGAGCAGTTTTAAAGGCTGGACGATACGCCTCAAACTCAATTTATGCGGGCGTCCCTGCGAAGCGAATAAAAGAACGTAGCTAAAAGGATGTGTAGTGAAAAAAATTATATTTTTTCATTTGCTGAATGATTATAGCGGGAGTCCAAAAGTTCTCTCTCAGGTGATTGAAGCTGTATCGAAGAAAGGTGTTCAGGCCGAGTTGTTTTTGGGCGGGAGAGGTAGCGCCGGCTTTCTTTCTTCGGCACCTTGCGTCCAGCGCCGCTACTTTTACAAGCGATTTGATAATAAGTTTTTAACGCTGATAAGTTATAGTTTTTCGCAACTGGTGTTGTTTTTTAAATTGTTGAAGTACAGACGGTCCACGGCAGTTTTCTATGTTAATACGTTATTGCCTTTTGGTGCGGCGTTGGCAGGAAAGCTGCTGGGGATCAAGGTTGTTTATCATATTCACGAAACGTCGATACGGCCATTGCCTTTAAAGGTGTTTTTGCGTTTGATAGTTGAGAAGTGCTCAAGCGTTAATATATTCGTTTCTCACTTTCTTGCGCGCACGGAAGGCTTTGCCGCGATTGCAAGCAGTGTTGTTTATAATGCTATCCCCCCGGAAATGAGCCGCATCGCCGAGCGTCATGTTTATCAACCCACGCCAGATGGAAGGTTTGGTGTGCTGATGATTTGTTCTTTGAAAGCTTACAAGGGTATTAATGAATTTGTAAAGATTGCTCGTTTGTTAAGCGCGCATCCGCTCTTTAAATTTACTCTGATTCTCGGGGCCACTGAAAATGAGGTGACCGAGTTTTTTTCGAGTACAGTTATTCCTGACAATCTAACTATTGTCCCCGGTTGTGCAGACGTCGTGCCTTATTACCAAAAGGCAAGTGTTTTACTCAGCCTTTCGAAGCCGACTGAATGGGTTGAAACCTTTGGCCTGACGATTCTTGAGGGGCTTTCATTTGGCATTCCATGCATCGTTCCCCCGGTAGGAGGGCCCGTTGAACTAGTATCCGAAGACTCTGAGGGGTACTTAATGGCTTCTGATCGAGTCGAAGATATTGCTGCCAAACTGGTATTTCTCCAAGAAAACCCGGATGTTTGTTACCGCCTATCTGAAGCGGCGAGGGTGAAGTCACTTAGTTTCTCAAGTGAACAATTTGAAAGTGGTGTGCTCGGGGTGTTTGATGAGATTTAAATTTGCAGTCATTGGCACGGTTGGCCTTCCCGCACAATACGGTGGGTGGGAAACGCTGTCAGAGCAACTAGTGACCTACCTGGATCGTGAGTACGAGATTTCGGTGTATTGCAGCTCGAAATCCTACGTGTCTCAACCGAAGAAGTACGGCAATGCTGATTTGATTTATGTACCGTTGAAGGCCAATGGTGTGCAAAGCATTCCCTATGACATAGTCAGCATGTTGCATGCTTATCGAAAAAATGATGTGTTGGTAATTCTCGGGGTTTCCGGTTGTATTGCACTTCCATTCATCAAAATGCTGACGAAGAAAAAGATCGTCGTCAATATTGATGGCTATGAATGGAAGCGGGCAAAGTGGTCGCCCCTGGCCAAGAAGTTCTTGAAGTTTTCGGAGGCTGTGGCAGTCAAGTATTCTGACGCCGTGGTCACTGATAATCAGGTTCTTCAGGACTATGTGCGTAGCGAATACGGTCGAGAAAGTACCCTTATTGCCTATGGTGGTGATCAGGCCAAAACTCGTGCATTGACTGACGAAGATCGGGCACGCTATCCGTTTCTAAAAAATCCCTATGCGTTTTCTGTCTGCAGGATTGAACCTGAAAATAATATCCATATTGTTGTCGAAGCCTTCCACACGAGCGGACTTCCCCTGGTCATCGTCGGCAATTGGAAGCAGAGTGAATATGGCAAGGCGCTCCAGGATAAATACTCAGGCGCAGAGAACCTCCACCTGCTGGACCCCATCTACAACGGTGATGAACTGAGCCCGTTGCGCAGCAATGCCACTATTTATATTCACGGTCACAGTGCAGGTGGAACCAACCCGTCCCTGGTGGAGGCAATGTGGTTGAGCCTGCCGATCATCGCATTCGATGTGTCGTTCAACCGTGCATCTACCGAGGACGGTGCCAAGTTCTTCGCTTCCAGTGAGTCGCTTATAGATCATGCTTCCATGCTATTCGCTGACGAAGCGGCGCGGGCAGAGCTGAGTAAAAAAATGCATGAGATTGCAGTTCGTCGTTATCGTTGGGAAGGGGTATCTTCTCAATACGATAAATTATTCAAACAACTGCTGTCATCCGATAGGGCTTGATCATGTCCCATGGTTTGAGTGGCACCCCAATTTCTCAAATGCCGAAGATTCTTCTAACCGGCGGTACAGGTTTTGTAGGACGCCCCCTGCTTGAGGCCTTGGTCAATGCCAACTACCCGGTTGTCAACGTGACGCGAAAACATGCGGCCACTGTGCTCCCAGGTGTTCAGCATTGCATTATCTCATCGCTGTCAGAGGACAACGACTGGAGTGTCGCATTGCAGGGAGTGGAAGTTGTAATCCACTCCGCGGGTCGTGCTCACATCATGAACGAAACGCATAGCAATCCGTTGCAGGCCTTTCGACAGGTGAACGTTGATGCCACGCTCAATCTCGCCCGGCAGGCCGCGCAAGCTGGCATTAAGCGGTTCATCTATATCAGCTCTGTCAAGGTCAACGGTGAGGAGACCGACGGCCGCCGTGCTTTCAAGCCTTCGGATGCCCCCGCACCGCTTGACGATTATGGCGTGTCCAAGCTCGAGGCCGAGCAGGCATTGATGGCGCTGGCGGGGAAAACCTCAATGGACGTGGTAATCATCAGGCCTGTGTTGGTGTACGGCCCGGGTGTAAAGGCAAACTTTGAAAAGATGTTAGCTACCGTTAGCAAAGGCCTTCCTTTGCCACTGCGTACAATTAATAATCGTCGGAGTCTGGTGTTTATCGATAATTTGATCGATTTGATTTGCGTGTGCATTCATCACCCCAAGGCAGCTAATCGCGTCTTTCTGGTCAGTGATGGTGAAGACTTATCGATAGGCCAGATCCTGGAAAAGCTTGCTGTGGCGATGAACAAAAAATCCCACATATTTGCGTTCCCGCAATCTCTCTTGGGGCTGGCCGCATCGATGGTGGGCAAGAAAGAATTTTTTCAACGCCTGTGCGGGTCGCTTCAAGTAGATATTACGGATACGCAAGAAATTTTGGACTGGGTGCCGCCTGTCAGCGTTGATGAAGCCTTTGCTATTACGGCTCGTTATTATCAAGATGCGCATAATGGAATCTCCCATGGCTAATCTAGAAGAGAGCCTCAACGACAGGCATAATAACTTCAATTTTATCCGCATGGTTGCGGCCTCTTTTGTTCTGGTTTCTCACGCCTATCCGCTTTCGCGTGGGCCCGGCGAGGTCGAGCCGCTGGTAGCTCAACTTGGTATCTCGCTTGGAGGGCTAGGCGTATTTACCTTTTTTTGTATTTCTGGATTTTTTATATCGCTGAGTTATCAGCGATCAAAAAGTGCGGTTGATTTTGTCGTTGCGAGATTTTTACGGCTGTATCCAGCGCTGCTGGTGGTGCTGGTTTTAAGCGCCTGTGTCATAGGCCCGATTTTTTCAACTCTGAACGCCCATGATTATTTCTCCTCATCGGAAGTCTATAGTTATGTGACGGCCAACTTGAAATTGAAGAGTATTCAGTTCCAGTTGCCTGGCTTGTTCCAGGACAATCCATACCCGGGGATCAATGGGTCGTTGTGGACGCTGTATTATGAAGTCTTGCTGTACGCCTTGGTTTTGGTACTGGGGATCTTGGGTCTTTTGAAAAGGCTACGCCGTATTTCAGTGTTTTTTGTGGTGTACTTCTTATTTTATTTTACATTTAAATTTTTGCTGCAGGCGGAATTTATCAGTCCAGGTTTCCAGACGCGTACATGGGTGCAGTGGAGTTTCGCATTCGTGATAGGTATGCTGCTTTATGCATACAGGTTCAATATTCGCCTAGATTATCGTATAGTCGGCACCTGTTGGTTAGTGACGCTTTTCTTATACGCGTCGCCTGTTTTTGTTGAGGCTTTTGTAGCGGCCTGGAGTTACTCAGTATTCTGGGTCGCCTTCAATACGCAATGGTTTGCTCGTCAGTTTAATCGGTGGGGAGACTATTCTTATGGCCTTTATATCTACGCCTTTCCAACGCAAGAGATTTTAGCGCACGTCTGGAAGGGTATATCGCCAGTGACGATGATCCTGGTGGCTTTGCCACTAGCGCTTATTCCCGCAGTACTTTCCTGGCACTTTATTGAGCATCCTTGTATTTTGCGTAAAAAGGCAATCGCCGAGCGATTGTCTCAATCACTCGCCAACGTGGCGAGAATGGTTACTCAGTACTCAACTCGATAGCTCTGAATTTAAAGGTTGGTGTTCAACATGAAGCGTTTTTTTGATCTTTTGCTGAGCTTTTTTGCATTGCTCATACTCCTCATCCCGATTGTACTTGTTACCGTCGCGGTAAAGTTGACGTCAAAAGGACCTGCTCTGTATTGGTCCGATCGGGTGGGGATGAATAATGCCGTCTTCAAGATGCCAAAGTTTCGCTCAATGCGCACGGGAACCCCAGCGGTCGCCACGCATTTGCTGCAGGACCCGGCTCAGTACCTTACGCCGATTGGAAATTTCCTAAGAAAGTCCAGTCTGGATGAGTTGCCTCAGTTGTGGAGCATCATTGCGGGTGACATGAGTTTTGTCGGGCCTAGGCCGGCGCTTTTCAACCAGGCAGATCTTATTGCCTTGCGTACCGAACAAGGCGTACATCTCATCCGGCCGGGTCTCACAGGCTGGGCGCAGGTGAACGGACGGGACGAGTTGCCGATACCGGTTAAGGTTGGCTATGATGCCTATTACGCCAAAAATATGGGTTTGCTTTTCGATCTGAAAATTCTGTTTTTGACAGCTTTGAAGGTGCTCAAGCGCGATGGCGTTTCCCATTGAAGCTGTAGGACGTATATGGCTGGCTTGTTCAGGCAGGCACCGTACAGTGTGTTTTTTGTTCTGCGTTTATTGCGCGGTCGACAAGAATTTTGATCTAACGCAAGGACCGTAGGTGAATCATGATTAACCGGTTGCGCACTTGGCTATTGAAACTGCCTCGTCACAAGAAACGACTGATACAGGTAGTTGCGGACGTTGTCCTGGTTTTTCTGGCGCTGTGGATGGCGTTTGTTGTTCGCCTCGGCATTGATGAGATGATCAACCCGGTCAAAATGCATCTTTGGCTGTTCTTGGCTGCACCGGTGGTGGCTATTCCGCTTTTTATTCGCTTTGGTATGTATCGTGCTGTCATGCGTTATTTTGGCAATGATGCACTGGTAGCGATTATCAAGGCTGTCAGTCTTTCATCACTGATTCTAGGTGTCGTGGTCTATTGGTATAGCAACCATCAAAATGTCGTGCCCCGCTCGATCATCTTCAACTATTGGTGGTTAAGCTTGATCATGGTCGGCGGTTTACGCTTGACCATGCGCCAATACTTTTTGGGCGATTGGTTTGCGGCGGCACAACATGTGCCTTTTACCAACCGTGAAGACGGTCTTCCGCGTGTCGCGATCTATGGTGCAGGTGCGGCGGGCAATCAACTGGTCGCAGCATTGCGCATGGGGCGCGTTATGCGGCCAGTGGCGTTCATCGATGACGATACCACTATCTCCGATCGTGTCATTTCCGGGCTTCAAGTCTATAAGCCCAAGCATATCCAGCGCATGATTGATGTCACGGGAGCGCAGGAAGTTCTCTTGGCCATTCCATCGTCAAGCCGCGGGCGGCGCCGTGAGATTCTTGGTTTTCTGGAGGGCTTCCCCCTCCACGTTCGCAGCGTTCCCGGTTTCATGGACCTTGCCAGCGGCCGAGTCAAAGTTGACGATATTCAAGAAGTCGATATCGCTGACTTACTCGGCCGTGATTCGGTGCCTGCTCAAGATGAACTGCTTGAGCACTGCATCAAAGGGCTGAATGTGCTTGTAACTGGGGCGGGCGGGTCAATTGGTTCTGAGCTGTGCCGGCAAATTCTCGAACTCAAGCCTATGACCCTGCTGTTGTTCGAGCACAGTGAGTTCAATCTCTACAGCATTCTTTCTGAGCTGGAACAGCGTATTACCCGCAATTCATTGCCGGTCAAATTGCTCCCTATATTGGGGTCCGTGCGTGATCAGGCAAAGTTGCTTGACGTGATGAAGACCTGGCGTGTCGACACGGTTTACCACGCGGCGGCGTATAAGCATGTACCCATTGTCGAGCACAACATTGCAGAAGGTGTGTTGAATAATGTTATTGGCACACTGAACACCGCCCAAGCGGCACTTCAGGCTGGCGCATCGAATTTTGTCCTGATCTCGACGGATAAGGCTGTTCGACCAACCAATGTCATGGGTAGCACCAAGCGTCTGGCTGAACTCACCCTTCAAGCTTTGAGTCGTGAGCTTGCCCCCGTGCTGTTCGGTGACAATTCCAATGTCTCCCGGGTGAATAAAACCCGCTTCACGATGGTGAGATTCGGCAATGTCCTGGGCTCTTCCGGCTCTGTAATCCCGTTGTTCCACAAGCAGATCAAATCTGGCGGTCCGTTAACGGTTACCCACCCGAAAATAACCCGCTACTTCATGACCATTCCCGAAGCGGCGCAACTGGTCATACAAGCTGGCTCCATGGGCCTTGGAGGGGATGTGTTCGTCCTCGACATGGGCGAACCCGTGAAGATTGTCGAGCTGGCCGAAAAGATGATTCATCTGTCCGGGTTGAGTGTACGTTCCGACAAGAACCCTCACGGGGACATCGCTATCGAGTTCTCGGGCTTGCGTCCTGGTGAAAAACTGTACGAAGAGTTGTTGATCGGTGACAACGTGGTGGCAACGCAGCACCCAATGATCATGAGCGCCAACGAGGATCATTTGCCTTGGGAGGCGCTAAAGGTCAAGTTGACGGAGTTGCTCACAGCAGTTGAGCAGGATGACTATGGCCGGGTCCGCCAGCTGTTACGTGACACTGTCAGTGGCTATACTCCGGATGGTGAGATTGTTGATTGGATTTACCAGCAGCGGCGATTGGACCCCTAGTGTTTTAGCGTGCAATGCTTAAGCCAGGCGTGTGTCTACACTAGTGTTCCAGTAACATACGCCTCTCAGGCGGGTATCTTGAATTACCCGGTTGTCGGAATTACATGTACATCGCTGGCTCCAATTTTTATTGGTCATTAAAAGAATTTATTTTTGCGCAGTTCAAGTGCTGTGCTTCACAGATGGGAGTCTCAAATGTCTAAAATACTTATCGCAGGGGCCGGTGGCGCACCTTCTGAAGGCGTTATTAACTCCCTTATGATGGGCCGCAAAGGCGAGACTGTCATCGGTATGGGATCCGAACCTTCTGATCTTGCATTATCCAAAGCGAGCAAAAAGTTTTATATTCCATACGCCAACTCTCCAGAGTACAAGCAGAAGTTGCTGCAATTGCTTGAGGCCGAAAAGCCTGACCTAGTGCATTTCCAGAATGATTTAGAGATCTTTCATGCCTCTTTGATACGCGATGATATATTGGCAACGGGCACCAAGCTTTTCATGCCAGACCACGACGTCATTGATACCTGTGTGCATAAGCACAAGTCGTATGAAGCATTCAAACAGGCAGGCGTGCCTGTACCTCGTAATATTATGATCAATGACGAACAGGATCTTAAAGAGGCATTTAAAGCACTGGGTAACGCGGATGGGAAAATTTGGTTGCGTGCATCTTCTATCGGTGGTGGCGGTAAGGGGGCCATACCTACCAATGACTTTACACTGGCGAAGGCCTGGATTGATCATTACAAAGGGTGGGGCGACTTCGTCGCCGCTGAGTTGCTTACACCAGATACTATTACATGGCTTTCTATATGGCATGAGGGTAACTTGATTGTTGCACAGTCTCGTGAGCGTCGCAGCTGGACACACGGCAACCGAAGTATCTCCGGTGTTACTGGCGTCACCAAAGTCGGAGTGACGTGTACCAATGACCAAGCCACTGACATTGCTATTAACTGTGTCAAATCGGTTTCGAAAAAACCACATGGGATATTCGGTGTTGACATGGCTTACGGGTTTGATGGTGTTCCAAACCCTACAGAAATCAATATTTCACGATTTTTTACAACGGTTCAGTTCTTTACAGAAGCGGGTTTGAATATGCCCGAGATCTTTAAGGACATCGCTCTGTATAATGAGTTTCCGCAGCTCGAAACGAAGATCAACCCTTTACCCAATGACTTGATGTGGCTCCGAGGTATGGATACTCGCCCGGTATTGACGACTGAGCAGGGCATTCGTGATGAGATCATATTCTTATGAAAGTTCTGATTACTGGATCGTCAGGCTTTATCGGGGGACGTCTGCTGGATGCTGCCATAGCGAAATGGGGCAGTACGCACGTAATCGCATTCAGTTCGCAGGCCACCAGTAAATGTCAGAGCGTCGTCTATGACGCGCGGTTGCCTGACTTTGGTCTTGGTCAACAGGACTTCGCCAAGATTCAAGATGTCGAGGTTGTCATTCATGCTGGTGCTTACACCCCCAAGAATGGGGGTGAGGCAAATGTCATCGCAGCCTGCAATGAAAATATCTCATTCACTGAAAAACTGCTGAACCTGCCTTTTAATGCACTGCGAAAAATAGTATTTACGAGTACGCTCGATGTTTACGCTGCAGACACGGTTATCTCTGAGGCCACAGCGACTGTACCTGCTACTTTATATGGCTGGTCGAAGCTGTACTGTGAGCAGATGATCTCTGGATTTGCACGAGATCAACATATTGATCGGCAAATTTTGCGTGTTGGTCATGTGTACGGCCCGGGTGAAGAGAAATATGAAAAATTTCTCCCCAAAACCATCAAGCGTATCTTGGATGCTCAACCTGTCGAGCTGTATGGTGACGGTGCCGAGTTAAGAAGCTTCATTTATATTGATGATGTTGTGCAGTCAATTCTTGCCGCTGTTGAGTTAAATGAGAATGTGGGTGTGGTGAACCTCGTCGGAGGTCACGCGGTGTCAATCAGGGCCGTATTGGATCAGTTGATCCTGCTCAGCGGCGCGCAGGTTGAGATTGTGCAGCGTGAGTTCAACGGTACCAAAAGAGACTTCGTTTTCGATACAACGCGCTTGAAGAAATATTTGTTGCCCGAAGAGATTGATTTTACATTGGGCTTGAGTACCGAAATTGCCTACTTTAAGAGTCTCATGTGAATATAATCTTCGATCTCGATGGAACGCTAATCGATTCCAAGCCGCGTCTGCATCAGCTTTTTCAACACTTGGTTCCTGAGTCCAAACTCAGTTTTTCCGAATACTGGGAACTTAAGTTCGCTGGGCATTCCAACGAAGCGATAGTGTCAGATCAATTCGGTTTCAATGCGGGCGCTGTCACTGAATTTAGGCGTGATTGGATGGCGCTGATCGAAAGTCCTTCTTTTCTAGAAATGGACGCCAATTTTACAGGCATGCATGAAACATTGGAAGAATTAAAAGAGTCAGCGCGGTTGTATGTATGTACGGCTCGTCAGTTTGTCGACCCTGTTTATGTGCAGTTGGAAACGTTGAATTTACTCGAGTATTTTGACGAGGTGATGGTGACCGAGCAGAGAAATACCAAGGAGTTTCTGATTGCTCAAAAGGTGCCCAATTTAACTCCGAATGATTGGGTGGTGGGCGATACAGGAAAAGACGTCCAGGTGGGTATGGCCCTTGGAGTCAATACCTGTGCAGTCCTAACAGGATTTATGACAGCGGACGCTCTGTCGCGTTACTCTCCTAAAATAATTCTCGAGTCCGTTATCGAATTCAAGCTTTAGCGCTCCTGTATATGTTTGGCTTGCGACTCGCACAAAGATGGGCAAGGCTAAGTTACACGTTGTTACCCACTCGCTTTTGACTCTCTCCCAGCATCATCTAATTTTGAAAAGCAGCTTCGGAAAAGCTGCTTTTCCCTCACCGATGTCATGGAGCGTCACCAATGCAAAACCTCTACCTCTCATCCCTCATCTTCGCCTTCCTCACCAGCCTCTCCGTCGCCACCACCGCTGCGCCGTCCATCAAGCCAGAGCCCCCAACCCCCATCTCCACCCAGATGACCAAGACCGAACAATCTTCCAAGGTCAACCTCAACGCTGCCGACGCCGAAACCCTGCGTCGCGATCTGTTCGGCATTGGTGCTTCCAAGGCGAAGGCAATCATCGCCTATCGCGAGAGCAACGGCCCGTTCACGGCGGTGGATGAGTTACTGGAAGTGAAAGGCATCGGCAAGGCATTGCTGGAAAAGAATCGCGACAGGCTGGTTATTAATTGAGGATCTGAAAACAGCGCGGAGGGCCGGTCATACACCGGCCTTTCCTTTAATTAACGGACCTTGCGATTTTCTCACTGACGCAGCATTGGCACGAAACGTGGTTACCTCTTGCTCGGTGATTGTTCAACAATCTTGAGGTAACGATGCCACTCACCCTATCTTTAGCCGACCAGATCGCCCTGGAACTACGCGCCGACATCATCGGTGGCCGCTTGTTACCAGGCATGCCGCTGATCGAGGTGGACCTGGTCAAGGTCTACAGCGCGTCCCGCAATACAATTCGCGAGGCGCTGCATCGTCTAGGCCAGGAGGGCCTTACTCGCTATGTCCGCAACAAGGGCGTCATGGTTCGGCGCCTGGAGCGAGCAGAAGTACGCGACCTCTTCGTAGTCCGCCGCACCCTGGAATTGCAGGCCATAGCCCAAAGCGGCCCGCTGACGGACGCTCAATCGACACGTATGCAAAACGCCATCGACGCCACCACCCTGGCCCGGGAGCGCGAAGATTGGCGAGCCGTGGCCACTCACAGTTTGATGTTTCACCAACAGATCGTCGCGTTGATGGCCAGCCCGTTGTTCGACGAGTTCTTCGCCCAGGTAATAGCCCAGCTGCGTCTGGCGTTCTGCGCCGCGCCGGATGAGCAGCGGTTTCAGTCACCCTGGCTGGAGCGTGACCATGAGATATACACACTGCTAACCCACAACCAAACCCAGGCCGCCAGCGAGGCGATGAGTCTGTACCTGGATGACTCGGAACACCTTTCCCTCGCCCTGTTTGATCACCCATGATGGAGGATTGCCCCATGTACAAAGACTATCCCGCCGCGTACCAGGTCAGCAAAGGTTCGGCGTTGCAGGTGGATACGGCGTTTTATGAGCGTATTCGTGATCAGAAAACCCAGCGTACGTTGATCGAACAGTTCGAGGTGCCGATTCGAACGGGGAGAGCGTGGAAGGTGCCGGCCGGTCATGTGTTTCGTGTGATCACGCCGGTGGGCCCGCAGGTGGGGGATTTTAATGTCTGGAACGCCAACGACCCACGCGAACGCTTGTGGGCCGCGCGCACTCGGCAGCTGCAAGGCGCCCATGTCAGCACCCATGATCGGCTGTGGTCGAACCTGCCTTTTCTAAGGCCCTTGGTCACTATTACCGATGACAGCCTGGCCAGCTACGGCATTGATGAGCACGGTGGGCGTTTGCACGATTTGTTGGGCACGCGGTGCGACCCCTATGTGAACCGTATGTTGACCGGGGAGGACTTTCACCACCATTGCCACTCGAACCTGACCCGTGCGGTATTGCCTCATGGGCTGACGGAGTTCGATGTGCATGACGTGTTGAATATTTTCCAGTGCACTGGCCTCAATCACGATGACATGTACTTTATGAAGGCCTGTCCGGCGCAGAAGGGCGATTACCTGGAGTTCTTTGCCGAGATTGATCTGCTGTGTGCATTGTCGACGTGCCCTGGCGGGGATTTGTCGTTGCCGATGTGGGGGCCGGAGGCGCAGGACCCGTTGACGGTGTGTCGGCCGTTGGGGGTTGAGATCTATAGGCTGGAGGATGAGTTGCTCAGTGGCTGGAGCCAACCGGAACGTGCGGCCTATAAGGGGCAACATGGGTTGCATATTGCCAAGGCGGCATGGGAGTAGGGGGGCTGCTTCGCAGCCCAGCGGGAGCAAGCTCCCTCGCCACGGGGGAATAAGCGTTTATCTGTCTTGTGCATCCTTGGCATCTGCCTGGGCATTGCGCTCGGCTACGCGTTTACGTTGTTCGTCGGTGAGTTCCACCTTGTTGGCGCTGTCACGCAGCATCATCAGGCCACCGACGATCGACCCGATCGCTACTACCATAATCAACCATGCATACCACGGCATAAGGCTCTCCTTGAGGCAGATGTCCGTGGGAGAATTTCCCACGGTAATCACTGCTTTGAGTGACGGGCTTTCTGAGTAGTTCAGTGTAGGCCCGTTCTGCCTCATAGGCGCTATTGTCCGGTCAACATTGCATCCGCCGGTGCATCGACGCGGTCTTGTGCGGTCATCTGGAAGTAGATGAAACCCACCGCCATAAAACCCAGGAAGATCAGCCCGATCAAGGCATTGAACCAGGCCATTGCCACCAGGCACACCAGCGCCAGTACCAATGCGATGCCGGGCACGATGGGGTAGCCTGGCGCGCGGAAGGTGCGTTCCAGCAGTGGCTCGGTCTTACGCAGTTTGAACAGGCTGAGCATGCTCATGATGTACATGACGATGGCGCCGAACACCGCCATGGTGATCATCGCGGCGATGCCCACCACGCCGCCGGCGAGGATGGCCCGGTGCGGCGTCTGGAAGCGTGAGAGTTTGGCCAGGAAGGACGGCAGGTAACCGGCACGGGCCAGGGCGAAGAACTGGCGCGAGTAGCCGAGGATGATGCCGTGAAAGCTCGCCACCAGACCAAACAGGCCAATCCATACCAGCATGTGCAACCACCCGGAGCTGTCGCCTACCACGGTTTTCATCGCCTGGGGCAATGGGTCGTTGATGTTCGACAAGGTGCGCCAGTCGCCTACGCCACCGGCGAAGAACATCACGCCCATGGCCAGGATCACCAGGGTGAGGATGCCGCTGATGTAGGCTTTTGGAATCGTGCGCTTGGGGTCCTTGGCTTCTTCGGCGGCCATGGCGGCGCCTTCGATGGCGAGGAAGAACCAGATGGCGAAGGGGATGGCGGCAAACATCCCGGCAATCGCCGGGGCACCGAAGGTGTCGGAACCGGCCCAGCCGTTGAGGGCGAAGTGGCTGAAGCTGAAAGCCGGGGCGACTACGCCCATGAACACCAGCAGTTCGGCGACGGCGAGTACGCACACCACCAGCTCAAAGGTGGCGGCGAGTTTCACCCCGAGGATATTCAGGCCCATGAACACGATATAGGCGCCGACAGCGGCGTGCTTGGGGTCGAGTGCCGGGAACTGCACGTTCAGGTAGGCGCCAATGGCCAAGGCAATCGCGGGCGGGGCAAAGACGAATTCGATCAAGGTGGCCAGGCCGGCAATCAAGCCACCTTTTTCGCCAAAGGCGCGACGGCTGTAGGCAAAGGGGCCGCCGGCATGGGGAATCGCGGTGGTCAGCTCGGTGAAGCTGAAGATAAAGCAGGTGTACATCGCGGCGACCATCAACGAGGTCACCAGAAAGCCCAGGGTACCGGCGACGCCCCAGCCATAGCTCCAGCCGAAATATTCGCCGGAGATCACCAGCCCCACGGCGATGCCCCATAGGTGCAAGGTGCCCAAGGTGGGTTTGAGTTGTGTGTTCATTGTGCTGCGCTCCCTGAACCGTTTGGAATGATTCAAGGTGTTGCAGTGGCTATGCCAAGCCTCAGAACTATGTCGTAAAGCAGTGCCTATGTCGCCGGGGGGACGGTTTGGCGTTTGAATGTGGCATGAGTTGCACCACATAAGTGCGGTGGTGACTTGGCGGGCGCATTCGCGGGCAAGCCCGCTCCCACACTTGACCGAGTGTTAACTGAAAAGAACGCAGTCGAATGTGGGAGCCGCTCTTGATCTTGCTCTTGATCTGCTTGTGATCTTGATCTTAAGCGCCCCGTTAAACCACGCTGGCCGGAATTCGACAGGGATTTGGGGGGTAAACCGGCAGGGATGCCGGTTTAGCCGCCCCGCGCCATGGATGGCGC
>Ga0308163_10001502_pt1 | contig 25142 bp, 25 predicted proteins | sample PhyTR1_FD_201037 | JGI IMG/M metagenome (GOLD analysis project Ga0308163, IMG submission 201037) | Phyllosphere microbial communities from UC Gill Tract Community Farm, Albany, California, United States - DLSLT.R1 | ecosystem: Host-associated > Plants > Phyllosphere > Unclassified | place: USA... | reverse complement strand
GACGGGTCAGGCGTGCTGCTCGTCGTGCTCGCCCTCGGCGATCTCCTCGATCAGCTTCGCGTTGAACGCGGGCAGGTCGTCGGGGTTGCGGCTCGTGACGAAGCCGCTGTCGACCACGACCTCCTCGTCGACCCACTCGGCGCCCGCGTTCCGCAGGTCGGTGGCGAGGGTCGGGTACGAGGTCATGCGGCGGCCGTCGACCACGCCGGCCTCGATGAGGATCCACGGCGCGTGGCAGATGGACGCGACGGGCTTGCCCGCCGTGAAGAAGGCCTTCGCGAAGGCGATCGAGTCGGCGTCGACGCGGAGGTCGTCCGCGTTCACGACGCCGCCGGGCAGCACGAGGCCGTCGTAGTCGGCCGCGTCGGCGTCCGACACCCGCACGTCCACGTCGAACGTGTCGGCCTTGTCGATGTGGTTCAGGCCCTGCACGGTGTCCGCCTTCGGGGACACGAGCACGGGCGTGCCGCCGGCCTCCTGCACGGCCTTCCACGGCTCCGTCAGCTCGACCTGCTCGAAGCCGTCCGTCAGCAGGAAGGCCACCTTGCGGCCCTGGATGCTCTCTCCGGTCATGTGCGTTCCTCCTCGTGAGAGTGTCGCCGCCCGGTCGGACGGCGCTCTCGACGCTACGCTCGCCAGGCGTCGCCGACCACGGTGCGGAAGACGTTCACGGGTCGCCCGGAGACGGCGGTGTCGATCGCGAAGACGGCGCCCGAGAGCGGGTGCTCCTCGAGCTGCTCCTCCGTGAGGTTCTCGCGCGCCGTGCCGATGACGAGGGTGCGGAGGTCGGGCCCGGCGAAGGCGACGGACGTGACGTTCGGCGCCGGGATCGCGATCTCGAGGTCCTTCGTGCCGTCGGGCGCCCAGCGGATCACCTTGCCGGCGCCGTAGATCCCGTTCCACGCGTAGCCGTCGGCGTCGAGGGTGAGGCCGTCGCTCATCTCGCCGTGGATCCAGTGCTCGAGGTCGCCGAGCTCGCCGTCGGCCGAGTACGGCGCGCGGTAGACCGTCTCCTCCGACGTGTCGGTGAGGATCATCGTGCGGCCGTCGTCCGTCCACTCGAAGCCGTTGGTGATCGCGAAGCCGCCGAGGAGCGTGCGCAGGGTGCCGGACCCGTCGATCGAGTAGACGGCCGCGTCGGGCTCGCCGTCCGTCACGTCCATGGATCCGATGACGAAGCGGCCGGCGGGGTCGACCTTGCCCTCGTTCATGCGGATGCCGCCGTGCGCGTGCTCCACCCGGGCGAGCTCGCGCGTGATCCGGCCCTCGCGGTCCACGAGAACGATGCGGTCGCCGAGCCCGGCGACGTAGCCGCCGTCGTCGGCCGGCTGGAAGGACGCGAGCGGCGGCGGCAGCTCGAGCACGGTGTCGTCGGATCCGTCGACCGCGCCGGTCCACGGGCTCCGATGCAGCGTGCCCGCGGTGATGTCGTTCCACATCACGTCGCCGGCCGGATCCCACCAGAGGCTCTCGACGAGGATCGCGCGGGCGTCGCGCAGGACGCGGAGGTCGGAGGTGAGGGCGGTCATGGATCCAGCCAAGCACCGGAGCGGCGGACCGTCCGCCGAGCGAAGAGCCCGCCACCGTGCCTGGACGCAGACTGTGAGCGCACTCACCCTTCGTGCGACGACGATGCGGCGGGCGTACCGTCGAGGAGAGGCCGGACGACGCGCGTGAGCGCGCCCAGCCCGCGGGGCCCCGTCCCACCGGACGCCGCCCCGCACGGATCGGGAACCCCCGACCCCACGACGCAACAGAACGAGGAGTCGCACATGACCACGACCGTCGAACGCCCCACCGCCACCTCCGAGAAGGCCACGCAGCCCGAGGGCTCCAGGAAGACCAAGCGCCAGAACGTCGAGCGGGGCTTCACGGCCTCCGAGCAGCTGCACGAGAACATGCAGAAGGTCCTCGTCGACCTCATCGAGTTGCACATCCAGGGCAAGCAGGCGCACTGGAACGTCGTCGGCAAGAACTTCCGCGATCTGCACCTCCAGCTCGACGAGATCATCGAGTCGGCGCGCGAGTTCAGCGACGACCTGGCCGAGCGCATGCGCGCCCTGCACGCCACGCCGGACGGCCGCAGCGACACCGTCGCCGAGAACACGACGCTCCCCGAGTACCCGCAGGGCGAGGTCGACACGGCCGAGACCGTGGACCTCGTGACCCAGCGCCTCGAGGCCGCCGTGCACACCATGCGCGAGGTCCACGACGACGTCGACGAGGAGGACCCGACCACCGCGGACCTCCTCCACGGCTTCATCACCGCGCTCGAGCAGTACGCGTGGATGGTCTCCGCGGAGAACCGCCGCGTCGGCTCGGCCGCCGAGTAGCGCGAGCAGCACGCACGTCACGACCCGAGGGCCGCGCCGCCAGGTGCGGCCCTCGTCGTGTCCGCGAGGGCACGGCAGACACACCACGACGCCCCTCGCGGGGCAGTGAGGAGACCGAGATGGACCTCGGGATCACAGGCAGGACCGCGCTCATCACGGGCGCCGACTCGGGGATCGGGTGGGAGACCGCCCGCATCCTCCTCAGCGAGGGCGCGACCGTCGTCCTCAGCGACCAGGACCAGGGATCGCTCGACGAGGCCGCCGCGCAGCTCGACGGCGGCGACCGCGTGCACGCGTTCGCGGCCGACGTGACGAGCGTCGAGTCGCTCGCCGCGCTGCACGACAAGGTGCAGGAGGCGGTCGGCGACATCGACATCCTCGTGCAGTCCGCGGGCATCACCGGCGCGCAGGGGCTCTTCCACGAGATCGACGACGCGGGCTGGACGAACACGATCGAGGTCGATCTCCTCGGTCCCGTGCGGCTCGTGAAGCGGTTCCTCCCGTCGCTCCGCAAGGGCGGCTGGGGCCGGATCGTGTTCCTCGCCTCCGAGGACGCCGTGCAGCCGTACGACGACGAGCTCCCCTACTGCGCCGCCAAGGCCGGGATCCTCGCGCTGTCGAAGGGCCTGTCGCGGAGCTACGCGAAGGAGGGCCTGCTCGTGAACGCGGTCTCCCCCGCCTTCATCCACACGCCCATGACCGACGCGATGATGGAGAAGCGCGCCGACCAGCTCGGCACCTCGACGGACGACGCGATCGAGTCGTTCCTCGACGAGGAGCGCCCCTACATGGAGCTCAAGCGCCGCGGCGAGCCGGCCGAGGTCGCGAACGTCGTCGCGTTCCTCTGCTCCGACCTCGCGTCGTTCGTGAACGGGTCCAACTACCGCGTCGACTCCGGATCGGTGGCGACGATCTGATGGCGGACCTCAAGAAGGGCGACCACGTCACCTGGAACACGCCCCAGGGCGAGACCCACGGGAAGGTCGTCGAGGAGAAGACGAAGGACTTCCAGCACGACGGGCAGCACTTCACCGCGTCGAGCGACGAGCCCGCGTACATCGTCGAGAGCGACAAGTCCGGCAAGACCGCGGCCCACAAGGGATCCGCGCTGACGAAGAAGAAGTAGGTCGCGCCTCCCCCGCGGGTACCGGTGACCGGTACCCGCGGGGGGCGACCTGCGCGGATCCCCGCGCCTAGGCTGTGGCCGATGGACACCGGGACCGCCGAGACGACGCGCGCGCGCACGCCGCGCGCGCGTCGGCACCTCGACGTCGCCGAGATCGCCGTCGACGCCGTCGTCGGCCTCGTGCTCGCGGGCATCGCCATGAAGCCGCCCTTCGACGTCCAGGAGGCGGGCCTCCCCGTGGCCGCCCTGGTGGTCCTGGCGGTCGTCGTGCGTTCGGCGCTCCCCGGGGTGGGGCTCGCGCTGGCCTGGGTGATGGCGCTGGCGCAGTGGCAGCTGGGCGAGCGCCCCGGCTTCGCGGACCTCGCCCTCCTCCTCGTGCTGTACTCCACGGCGCGCCGGGGGTCGCGCCCGACGGTCATCCTGGGCGGCGCGTCCGCGGTCGTCGGCGGCGTCATGGCCACGATCTACCTGCTGCACACGGGCGCCCGCTACTCGCTCCTGACCAGTCCCGGCGGCCTCGGCGCCATGATCTTCGTCGCGGCACCGGTCCTGATGCTGCTCCTCGCCTGGCTCACCGGCCTCGTGGTGCGCGTCATCCGCGCCCGCTCGACCGAGTCGCGCCTCCGGGTGCAGGCCGAGGACACCGCCGTCAAGGCCGTGGACCTCGCGCAGGCCGAGACGCTGCGGGCAAGCATGGCGCGCGACGTGCACGACATCGTCGGGCACTCGCTCGCGGTGATCATCGCGCAGGCCGACTCCGTGCAGTTCCTCGACGACGAGGAGCGCATCCGCGGCGTCTCCGCCACGATCGCCGACACCGCGCGCCGGTCGCTCGCCGAGGTGCGCGAGGTGCTGAGCGGCACGAGCACGGCCGAGTCCGACGACGGGCCCGAGGACCTCGATGCGGTCGTGGCGCAGGTGCGGGCGGCCGGGGTCGACCTCGCGCACGAGGTGCGCGGCCAGCGGCGGCCCGTGGATCCGGCGCGCCAGGTGGTCATCCGCCGGGTGGCGCAGGAGATGACCACGAACGCGCTCCGGCACGGCGCCGCGGGCGGCCGCATCCGGCTGCGCGAGACCTGGCGCGCGGCCGACGTCGTGCTCGAGGTCGAGAACCCCGTGGTGGCGCCGGGCGCCGCGCCCGACCGCGCCGGCCCGCTCGGCCTCGACGCGCTGCGCGTCGGCACCGGGGTGGAGGGCATGCGCGCGCGGCTCGCCGCCGTCGGGGGCGACCTCGAGGCCGAGGCCGTCGACGACCTGTTCACCGCCCGGGCGCGCATCCCGCTGCCGTCCGTCCGCTCCGTCCCCGTGCCGGGAGGCCGCCCGTGATTCGCATCGTGCTCGTCGACGACCAGGAGCTGTTCCGCGGCGGCGTGCGCGTCGCCCTCGACGCCCAACCCGACCTCGAGGTGGTCGGCGAGGCCGGCGACGGGCGGGAGGGCCTCGCGGTGATCGACGAGCTGCGGCCCGACGTCGTGCTGCTCGACATGCGGATGCCCGTGATGGACGGCCTCGAGACCGTGCGCGCGCTCTTCGACGGCACTCGTGACGCTCCGCCGCGCGTGATCGTGCTCACCACGTTCGCGCTCGACCGCGCGTCGGCCACGGCGATCCGCGGCGGCGCGAGCGGCTTCCTCCTCAAGGACGCGACGCCCGCGTTCCTCGCCGCCGCGATCCGCGCCGTGCACGCCGGCAGCGCCGTCCTCGCGCCCGACGAGCTCACGCAGCTGTTCACCTCGGACGCAACCGCGGCCCCCGCTCCTCCCGCCCCGCCCGCGTTCCGTTCGCTGAGCGCGCGCGAGAAGGACGTCTTCGGGCACGTGGCCCGCGGGCTGTCCAACGCGGAGGTCGCGGCGCTCGAGTTCGTGAGCGAGTCGACCGTGAAGACGCACGTGAGCAGCATCCTCGCGAAGCTCGCGCTCCGGGATCGCGTGCAGCTCGTCGTGTACGCGCACGACCACCGGCTCGTGGAGCGGTCGGGGGCGTAGGGCCTCTCCCGGCCGGTGCCGGGTCGGTCCGCTCCCCCCGGGGTCAGCCGCCGAGCGCTCCGCCGCAGCGGTACAGGTCGGTCGCGACGGCGTCGATCTGCGCGCGGGCGGACTCCGCCGACGCGGATGCGGGCACATCCTCCGCCCAGATGGTGAAGGCGACCTCCGTGCCGTCCGTGGCGTCGGCGATGCCCGTGAGCCCGTGCATCCGCTCGAGCGTGCCCGTCTTCCCGCGGATGCGCCCGGCCGCCGCGCCGGCCTCGCCCGTGAACCGGCCGTCCTCCGCGAGGGTGCCCGTGCGCCCGGCGACCGCGAGCCCGGCGTCGACGACGGCGAGGTCGCCGACGTGCCGCGCGATCCGGGCCATCAGCCGCGTGAGCAGCGCCGCGGGCACGCGGTCCTGGTCCGAGAGGCCGGATCCGTCGACCAGGACGACGCCGTCCATCGGCAGGTCGAGGGCCGCGAGGGCCGCGGGCGTGCCGCGCTGGATGTCCGTGGCCGCGCTGCCGGCGCCCGTCTCGATCGCGACCAGACGGGCGAGCGTCTCGGCGAGCGTGTCGTCGGAGTGGGTGAGCATGTGGCCGACGAGGTCGCGGACGGGCGCCGACTCGACGGTGCCGAGCACGGCGGATCCGGGCGCCGCGGTCACGAGCGGACCGCCGGCGGCCACGTCGTCGCCGAGGAGCTCCGCGAACGCGTCGGCCGCGCGCGCCACGGCCGCGTCGCCCCGGCGGGAGTACGCGACGGCGGGGTCGTCGCGGTCGCCGTCGACCATGAGCGCCGTGATGTTCGACATGGATCCGCCGCGCCTCGCCGCGAGCGGCCACTCGGGCAGCCAGGCGGGCCCGGTGAAGAGGCTGCTGTCGACCTGGAGGCGGCGGATCGGGACGCCCGCGGTGTCGGGGTCCGCGCGACGGGCCGCGAGCACCTGGCGCGCGAGATCGTCGAGGTGCGGCGCGCCCGGGTAGACGCCCTCGGCGCCGGTCGGCAGGCGGCTGAGGGTCGGATCCCCGCCGCCCACGAGGACCACGGTGTCGGCGCGCGCGCCCGCGACGACGCGGGTCCGGATGCGCAGGTCGGGACCGAGCGCCTCGACCGCGGCCGCGGCGGTGAGGACCTTCATGGTGCTCGCGGTCGGCGCCGGGACGTCGCCGCGCACGTCGATCAGCGGTGCGCGCGCGTCGTCGGCCGCGTCGGCGGCGCTCAGGTGCAGCGTCCCCGTCGACCAGCCGGCCGTGAGCGCGTCGACCGTGCAGGTCGCCGGATCCGCCGACGCCCCGCCCACGGGCGACGGCAGGACCCCGGCGGCGAGCCCCGCGCCCACCACGGCGGTGGCGACGACGGCGGCGATCAGCGCCTCGCGGCGGCGCGCGGCGCGCGTGCGGGGACGCGGCCGGGGCGCGGTGGCGGCGGGGCGGGATCCGGTCATCTCCCCAGGGTAGGAAGCCCCGGACGCGAGCGCCTCCGCCGCGGGTGCCGGTCGCTCCCCCGCGCGGACGAGGCGGGATCAGCGCAGGATGCCGCCCGTGCGCCCGGACTCCGCCCAGGCCAGCGCGCGCGTGACGACGCGCTCGCTCACGTCGAGCACGCGCGCGATCTCCGCCGTGTCGCGCCCCTTCGACCGCTCCTCGACCGCGATCTGGAGCTTCCGCCGCGTGATGCCCTTGGGGAGCGACGGCAGCTCGGGCGCCGTGGGCACGGGTGCCGGCGCGGCGTCGGCGGGCCGGCGGCGGCGCTTCTCCTCGGCCGTGGTGGCATCCACCGTGGCGAGCGCGAGCGTGACCGCGAAGAGGCCGCGGCCGGCGGCGGTGCCGGCCTCCAGGCCGTCGCGGATGGCGCGGAACGCGATGCCGCGCGCTTCGAGCGCGTTGAGGATCCGCACCACGTCGGCCGATCCCGGGCCCAGCCGGTCGAGGCTCACGACGAGCAGCTCGTCGTTCTCGCGGAGGTAGTCGAGGGCGTCCTGGAGGCCCGGACGCGCGGCCTTCGGGCCCGCGGCGACGTCGACGAAGATGCGCTCGCAGCCGGCCGCGTCGAGGGCATCGACCTGGTCCTGATAGGACTCGTCGGCGCGCGCGACGCGCGCGTACCCCACCAGCGTGGTCATGCGCCCTCCCTCACGATGCCTTCCTCCTGCTCCCTCGCCCCCGCAGATGAACCGACGACGGGCGGACGCCGCTCGGCGCCCGCCCGTCCGTCCACGCGCGGATCAGCTCGCGTCGTCGGACTGCGGCGACGCCGTGTCCTTCTTCTCCTGCAGGCGCTCGATCTGCTCGCTCGCCTCGGCCTTGTTGAGGTCAGCGGGGATCTCCTCGCCGGCCTGCGTGGCGAGCGAGTCGAGGTAGCTGCGCTGCGCACCCGTCATCGGCTCGTCGCCCGTGACCCACGTGCTCGGGTCCTTCTCGGCGCTCTGGGGCGGCGTGGGCGTGGAGGAGCCGAGCATCTCCTTGTCGCCGGTGGTGTCCTGGTCAGCATCGCTCATGGTGGTGTCTCCTCGTGGTCGTGGATCCGACGCTACTCGCGACCCCCGACGCTCGACCGACCACGAAGCCGGCGATCGACACCGAGCGGCCATCGCGCGCAGGAGGAGCGGGACGGCGAGGCCCGTGCTACCGCAGGCCCCCGCCGAGCAGCGCCTCGCGGTGGTCGGTGACCGCGCGGAGCAGCCGCCGCTCATCGTCGAGGTGCCCCGCCTCGGAGCGGCCGGATGCGGCGGGCCGCTCGGAGAGCATCCGCTGCCGCGCGAAGGCGAGCCGCGTCGCGTCGCGCGTGAAGAGGCTCATGGCGCGGCCGGCGTCGCCGCCGCGGGTGCGGGCCCAGAGTCGCGCGCGACGGCGGCCCTGCCAGGTGCTCAGCATCTCGACCTCGGCGGGCGTGAACCAGCCGACGGCCGCGTACTCGCGGAGGCGGCGGCGGGTGAGGTGGATCTCGTAGCGGCGCAGCAGGATCACGACCATGACGAGGAAGGCGAAGATCGGAACCTGCAGCAGCACGTAGAAGGAGAGGAAGTCGCCCGTGATGGTGACGCCCGTGTTCCAGAGCGCGTGCAGCACGATGGCGCCGACCAGGCCGATCGCGCCGAAGCCGAGGGCGGCGCCCGGGCCGCGACGGGCGCCGTAGCCGATGGCGATGCCGGTGATCATGGTGAAGGTCACGTGCGCGAACGGCGAGAACAGGCCGCGCATGACGAAGGTGCCCACGAGGGTGCCGGTCGTGCCGGAGACGAGCGGGCCGCCGAAGTAGACGATGTTCTCCGTGAAGGCGAAGCCGGCCGCGATGGTGGCGCCGTAGACGACGCCGTCGACCGGCCCGTCGAAGTGGCGGCGGGCGACCCAGAAGATGAGGAGCAGGCCGACGGCCTTCGCCGACTCCTCCACGAGCGGCGCCTGCACCGACAGCTGCAGGAACTCCGTGTAGCGCGTGGGCACGCCGATCGCGAGGCGCGCGTACTGCGCGACGAGGTCGAAGACGAGCGCGATGGCGACCGAGGCGGCGGCGCCCCAGAGCAGGGCGAACAGGAGCGCGAGGCGCGGCTCGGGCTCCCAGCGGTCGACCCAGCGGATCGCGAGCAGCACGCCGGCGAGCGGGATGAGGGCGAGGAGGGCGCAGATCGCGACGGCTTCGATCCCGAGGCTCAGCACGAGGTAGGCGGCGACGACGAAGCCGACGAGCACCAGCACGGCGACGCCCACGACGCCGAGCAGGGCGGATGCGGTGATGCGGCGTGGCGCGTGCGGCGTCGGCAGCTCCATCGCGCGCGGCGGCGACGAGGGCGAGGGGCGGTTCACGGTCACGGGGACGGACGGGTCGGTCACGACGGCCCTCTCTTCGGCGGATCGGCGTCGCCAGCCTACTGGCGGGATCGGCGGCCGTCCGCGGCGGCGACGCGCTCGGACACGCGGACGGCGGACGGCGACCGGCGCGTCCGCCGCGGTCAGGCCGCCTTGCCGGGGTTGAGGATCCCCTGCGGGTCGAACACGCGGCGGATCCCCGCGGCCAGGCCCATCACGTCGTCGCCGAGCTCGTCGGCGAGCCAGCGCCGCTTGAGCAGGCCCACGCCGTGCTCGCCCGTGAGCGTGCCGCCGAGGTCGACGGCCGCGCGGAAGAGGAGGTCGGCCGCGCGCCAGACGTCGTCGGGGATGCCGGTCGCGTCGCCGTCGGGCGTGGTCGGGTCCTCCGGGATGCAGAAGTTGGGGTGCAGGTTGCCGTCGCCCGCGTGCGCGACCGTGGGGATGCGCAGGCCGGTCTCGCGCTCGATCGCGCGGATCCGCGTGAGCATGTCGGCGAGGCGCGAGCGCGGCACGGCCACGTCCTCGATGAGCACGCGTCCGCGGGCGGCGAGCGCGGGGTGGAACGCGCGGCGGATCGCGAGGAGGCGCTCGCCCTCGTCGGCGTCGTCGGTCACGTCGGCCGTGCCGCCGCCCGCGACGACGACCTCGACCACGCGCGCGGCCTCCTCGGCGGCGTCGGGGCCGTCGCAGCGGACGAGCAGGTGGGCGGATCCGCGGGAGGAGTGGTCGGTGCCGAGGAACGCGTCGATGGCCTCGAGCGCACCGGCGTCGAGGAGCTCCATGGCGGCCGGGCGGATCCGGGCGGCCGTGATCGCGGACGACGCGGCCGCCGCCGAGGTGGAGTCCGGGAAGAAGGCGGCGACCGTCGACGGCGTCGCGGTCGGCAGCGGGCGGAGGCGCACGGTCGCGCGCACGATGACGCCGAGCGTGCCCTCCGAGCCGATCATCAGCGCCGTGAGGTCGTAGCCCGTGACGCCCTTCACGGTCCGGTGCCCGGTCTCGATCACGCGGCCGTCGGCGAGCACGACCGTGAGCGCGAGGACGGCCTCGCGCGTCACGCCGTACTTGGCGCACAGCAGGCCGCCCGCGTTGGTGGCGATGTTGCCGCCGATGGTGGAGATGGCCTTGCTCGCGGGATCCGGCGAGTACCAGAGGCCGAGCGGCGCCAGACGGGCGTTGAGGTCGTCGTTGAGGACGCCGGGCTCGACGACCGCGAGCTCGTCGGCCTCGCTCACCTCGAGGATCCGGTCCATGCCCCGCACCGACAGCACGATCTCGCCCGCGGTCGCCGTCGCGCCGCCCGCGAGGCCCGTGCCCGCGCCGCGCGTGACGACGGGGGTTCCGGTGGCGCTCGCGATGCGGAGGGTGGCGACCACGTGCGCGACCTCGGTCGCGCGGACGACGGCGATCGGATCCGCGGGGCTGCGGTAGCCCGACCGGTCGCCGCGCGCGTCGTCGAGGGAGGCGGGGTCGGTCGCGACCGCGTCGCCGAGGACGCGCACGAGCTCCGCCCGGACGGCGTCGGCGGAGGCGGGCGTCGGGGCGGTGCGGATCACGTCGTCGTCGATCATGCGATCCACTGTAGGTCGCGCGCCCGCCGCGGTCGGCGGCGTCGGGCAGGCTGGGCGCATGGACTCCCCAGGCGCCGCCGCGCCCGCCGACACCCGCCGGCCGGCCGACGCGCACGTCGCCCGTACGTTGCTCGACGTCCCGGCGCCCTTCGACGGCGGCGGCGTGATCCGCTTCCTCTCCTGGCACGCGGTGGCGGGCGCCGAGGAGGGCGACGACACGACGTTCACGCAGTCGGCGCGGCTCGCGCACGGCGCGGGGACGGTGACGCTGCGGCTGCTCGACGCCGAGCCCGGTTCCGACGCAGCAGACGCGCCCACGCGCCTGGAGGTGACCACCCGCGTCGAGCACGCGGCCGACGCCGCGGAGCTCCTCGCGGGCACGCGCCGCCTCCTCGGCCTCGACGTCGACGCCGCGCGCATCGACGCCGACCTCGCCCGCGACCCGGCGCTCGCCGCGGCCGTCCGCGCGACGCCCGGCCTCCGCATCCCGGGCACGCTCGATCCGTGCTCCACCCTCTTCCGCACCATCGTCGGCCAGCAGATCTCGGTCGCGAGCGCCCGCGCCACCCACGGCCGCATGACCGCCGACCTCGGCGACGACCTGCCGGCGTCGGTGGCGCACGGATCCGTCACGCGGCTCATGCCGTCGGCCGCCCGCATCGCGCGCGACGGCGCCGAGCTCCTGCGCGGACCCGCGCGACGCACGGCGACGCTGATCCGGCTCGCCGAGGCCCTGGAGACGGGCGAGCTCGTGATCGAGCACGGCATGCCGCGCGCGGAGCTCCGCGCCGCGCTCGTCGCGTTCCACGGCGTCGGCCCGTGGACCGCCGACTACGTGGCGATGCGCGCCCTCGGCGAGCCCGACATCCTGCTCTCCGGCGACCTCATCGTCCGCCGCGGCGCCGCCGCGCTCGGGCTCCCCGACGAGGCGCGCGCCCTCGACGCGCGCGCCGCCGCCTGGTCGCCGTGGCGCTCCTACGCGACCCTGCACCTCTGGCGCGTCATGACCGACGGGATGCCGGCGGCGGGCTGACGCCTAGGCGCTCCTCCGCTCGGCGGCCGGCTTCGCCGCGGTGCTCGCCTTCTTCGCGGTGCTCGCCTTCTTCGCGGTGCTCGCCTTCTTCGCGGCGCTCGTCTTCTTCGCGGTCGTCGACTTCTCCGCCGCCGTCGACTTCGACTTCGACTTCGACGACTCCCGCTTCGCCTTCGACGCCGTCTTCTCCTTGGCCGCGGTCGTCGTCTTCCCCCGGGCGGCCGGCGCCTTCGCGGGCGCCTTCCCCTTCGCGGAGGATCCCCCGCCCCGGCTCCGCTCGATGCTCCGCTTCAGCGCGTCCATGAGATCGAGCACCTCGCCGCCGGAGTCCTCGTCGTCGGCGTCCCCCTCGCCGAAGGTCGCGTCCGTGTCGAGCGAGTCGCCCTGGGCGAGCTTCGCGTCGATGAGGGTCTTCAGCTGCTCCTGGTACTCGTCGCCGAACTTCGACGGGTCGAAGTCCTCCGCGAACCCCTCGACGAGCTGCGCCGACATCTTCAGCTCCCGCGGCGAGATCTTGGGCGCGGCGTCGAGCGACGGGAAGTCGGCCTCGCGCACCTCGTCGTCCCAGAGCAGCGTCTGCAGCATGAGCACGTCGCCGCGCACGCGGAGCGCCGCGAGCCGGGTGCGCTGGCGGAGGGTCACGTGCACGATCGCGGTGCGGTCCGTCTCCTGCAGCGTCCGGCGGAGGAGCGCGTACGACTTGGGGCTGGAGGAGTCGGGCTCGAGGAAGTAGCTGCGGTCGAGCATCACGGGGTCGATCTGGTCGCTCGGCACGAACTCGACGACGTCGATCTCGCGGCTCCTCTCCTCCGGGAGGCTCGAGAGGTCCTCCTCGGTGATCACGACCGTGCGGTCGCCGTCGTCGAAGGCCTTGTCGATGTGGGCGTAGTCGACGACCTTGCCGCACACCTCGCAGCGGCGCTGGTACCGGATCCGCCCGCCGTCGGCGTCGTGCACCTGGTGCAGCGGCACGTCGTGATCCTGCGTCGCGCTGTAGACCTTCACGGGCACGTTGACGAGGCCGAAGGTGACGGCGCCCTTCCAGATGGCTCTCATGGGTCGAGTGAACACCCGCCGGGCCATGCTGGAGCGATGGCGGGGCAGAGGCAGCAGGTGGAGGTCGAGGGGCGGCGGATCACGCTGTCCAACCTCGACAAGGTGCTCTACCCAGCGACGGGCACCACCAAGGGCGACGTGATCGCGTACTACGCCGCCGTCGCGCCGCACATGCTGCCGCACCTCCGCGACCGGCCCGTCACCCGGAAGCGCTGGGTCGACGGCGTCGGCACCGACGAGCACCCGGGGAAGATGTTCTTCCAGAAGGACCTCGACGCGCACACGCCCGAGTGGGTGCTGCGCCGCGCGATCCAGCACCGCGACCACCGGAACGACTACCCGCTGGCGAACGACGTCGCGACCCTCACCTGGCTCGGCCAGATCGCCGCGCTCGAGCTGCACGTGCCGCAGTGGCGGTTCGGCCGCACGGGCGACGAGCGTCGGCCCGACCGGCTCGTGCTCGACCTCGACCCGGGTCCGGGGGCCGGCCTCCCCGAGTGCGTGGCGGTCGCGAAGGCGGCCCGCGCGATCCTCCGCGACATGGGCCTCGAGCCGTACCCCGTGACGAGCGGGTCGAAGGGCATCCACCTCTACGCCGCGCTCGACGGCAGCCACGACGCGGACGCGATCTCCGAGGTCGCGCACGAGCTCGCCCGCGCGCTCGAGGCCGACCACCCCGACCTCGTCGTCAGCGACATGAGGAAGGCGCTGCGCGAGGGCAAGGTCCTCGTCGACTGGAGCCAGAACAACCCCGCCAAGACCACGGTCGCGCCGTACTCGCTGCGCGGGCGCTCCCGGCCGACCGTCGCGGTGCCGCGCACGTGGCGCGAGCTCGCGTCGCCCACCTTGCGGCACCTGGAGATGGATGAGGTGGTCGCCCGGATGCGCCGGCGCGCGGATCCGCTCGCCCCGGTCGAGGAGGGCCACCGCGAGAGCCTCGAGCCGACCCCCGAGCGCCTCGCGGGCTTCGCGCGGACGGAGCCGGGCGCCGCCGATGCCGGGTCCGACCGCCTCGCGACCTACCGATCCAAGCGCGACGCCGCCAAGACCAGCGAGCCCGTGCCGGTGGACGTGCCCGCGCCGTCCGAGGGGCGCTCGTTCGTGATCCAGGAGCACCACGCCCGCGCGCTGCACTGGGACTTCCGGCTGGAGCACGACGGCGTGCTCGTGAGCTGGGCCCTCCCCAAGGGCGTGCCCACCGAGCACGGCACGAACCACCTCGCGGTGCAGACCGAGGACCACCCGATCGAGTACGGGTCCTTCGAGGGCACGATCCCCGCGGGCGAGTACGGCGGCGGCGAGGTGACCATCTGGGACGCCGGCACCTACGACCTGGAGAAGTGGCGCGACGGGAAGGAGGTCATCGCGACGCTGCACGGCCGGGGCGATGACACCGGCATCGACGGTCCGCGGCGGTACGCGCTCATCCACACGGGCGGGCGCGGCAAGGCCGACGCGAACTGGCTGATCCACCTGATGGAGCCCGCGGGAGCGCCCGCGAAGGCGCACGGGAAGCCGGCACGCCCCGCCGCTCTCGAGAAGGCGGGCGGCCGCACGCGCATCGGCGCCCGGCGGAAGGGCGGCGCCGCCCCCGCGCCCATGCTCGCGACGGCCGCCACCGGCGTCGGCCTCGACCCCGACGAGGAGTGGGCCGTCGAGATGAAGTGGGACGGCTACCGCGCGATCGCCGTCGTCGCGGACGGCCGCGCCACGATCACGAGCCGCAACGGCGTCGACCTCACGGCCGCCTTCCCCGAGCTCGCCGAGCTGCCCGACCAGCTCGCCGTCGACGACGCGGTGCTCGACGGCGAGATCGTCGTGCTCGGCGCCGGCGGCTGCCCCGACTTCGGCCTCCTGCAGACGCGGCTCGGCCTCACGGGCGAGAAGGAGATCGCCCGGGCCCGGAAGGCGGCTCCCGTGCACCTCATGCTCTTCGACGCGCTCGCGATCGGCGACCGCGTCCTGGTCGACGCGCCCTACCGGGAGCGCCGCGCCGCCCTCCTCGACGCCGTGCGCTCGCCGGGCCGCGGCCGGATCCAGGTCCCGCCCGCCTTCGACGGCGACCTCGACGGGGCGCTCGCCACCAGCCGCGAGCTCGGCCTCGAGGGCGTCGTCGCCAAGCGCGTCGACGCGCCCTACGCGTCGGGCCGCCGGTCGAGCGCGTGGGTGAAGGTTAAGCACCATCGGGCGCAGGAGGTGGTGGTCGGCGGCTGGCGTCCCGGATCCGGCAGCCGGGCGTCCGGCATCGGCTCGCTGCTGGTCGGGGTCCCCGGCCCCGACGGCCTGGCGTACGCGGGCCGCGTCGGCACGGGCTTCTCCGAGCGCGACCTCGCGGACGCCCTCGCGCGCGTCCGCCCGCTCGCCCGGAAGACGAGCCCGTTCGCCGACGTGCCGGCGGCCGACGCGCGCGACGCGCACTGGATCACCCCGCGGCTCGTCGGCGAGGTCGAGTTCGCCGAGTGGACCGCCACCGGCCGCCTGCGGCAGGCGTCGTGGCGCGGCTGGCGGCACGACAAGTCCCCCGACGAGGTCGTCCGCGAGGACTGAGGGACGGCCGCGCGCGCCCGCGGGTGAGGCGGACCTTCCCATGCACGTTATGACCGCAACCGCGCCCGGCCGCGCGCGCCCGATACGCTCGGCTCATGAAGTTCGCCCACCTGCTCGCCGACGACGGCGTGACCCCCCGACTGGCCGCGATCGTCTCGGAGGGCCAGGCGCTCTTCCTCGACGAGGTGCTCGACGACTCGCCTCGCGACCTCCAGGACCTGATCGAGGGCGGCGACGAGGAGATGGCCCGCGTCCGCGCCACGGTCGAGCGCGCGATCGCCACCCGCACCAGCACCACGCCGGTCGACGGCCTCACGCACGCCTCCGCCGTGCTCCGCCCGCCGGCCGTCTACGCCGTGGGCCTCAACTACTCCGCGCACGCCGAGGAGCTCAACATCACGAGCGCTTCCGCCCCCACGGTCTTCGCGCTCTGGCCCAACTCGCTCGCGGGCCACGAGGGCACCACGAGCTGGCCGCGCTCGCTCAGCGAGGAGGTCGACTACGAGGTCGAGCTCGGCGTCATCATCGGCCGCCCGGCCCGCGACGTCTCGGAGGCGGACGCGCTCGACCACGTCTTCGGCTACACGGTCGTCAACGACATCACGGCCCGCAACCTGCAGTTCTCGGAGCAGCAGTGGAGCCGCTGCAAGAGCTTCGACGGCTTCTCCCCCACCGGTCCCGTCGTCGTCACGCGCGACGAGGTGCCGGATCCGCAGGACCTCCGCATCACGACGGTCCTCGACGGCGAGACGGTGCAGGACGGCCGCACGAGCGGCATGGTCCGCACTGTCGCGCGCCTCGTCTCCTACCTCTCCACCTCCTCCACCCTCCAGCCGGGCACGCTCATCTCCACGGGCACGACGAGCGGCGCCGGCTACTCGCGCGACCCGCAGATCTTCCTCAAGGACGGCAGCACGGTCACCGTCTCCGTCGAGGGCGTGGGCTCGCTCACGACGCACACGCGCATCCTCTGACCGGGCCGTGCCGGTCGCGGGCCCGCGCGTAGGCTCGATCGCATGACCGACGCGCAGCAGGATCCGATCCACGACCACGCGATCCCGGAGGATGCCGACGTCTCGGCGCCCGACGCGGTGGATCCCGAGACGGACGAGCTGCACGACGCCACGGGCCGGAAGGCCGACGGGGACGCCTAGCCCTTCCCGGGCGACGCACGCCCGCCGCGTCTAGGCTCGACGCATGATCAACCGTCTCCTCTTCCTCGCCGGCATCGGCACCGGCTACGTCCTCGGCGCGCGTGCCGGACGCAAGCGCTACGAGGGCATCGCCCGCACCTCGCGCTCGGTGTGGTCGAGCGAGCCCGTGCAGCGCGGAGTCCGCCAGGCGCAGACCGTGCTCGACGAGAAGGGCCCCGTCGTCGTCGAGCGCACGGTCGAGACCGCGCGCGAGGTCGCGGACTTCGTCGGCCACGCCGTCCAGGGCGCCGCGGTGGCCGTCGGCCGCACCGCGCACACCGTGGGCGAGCGCATCGGCACCACCACGCAGGACGTCGCGGGCCGCGTCGGCAGCACCACCCACGACATCGCGGGCCGCGTCGGCGACACCGCCAAGGACATCGGAACCCGCACCGCCGACCAGACCAAGCACGTCGTCGACCGCGTCGGCCAGCAGGCGACCGAGGTCGGCCAGCGCGTCGCGGAGACCGCCGAGGACGTGCGCGACCGCGTCGTCGGGGGCGCCGAGGAGGCGCGCACGCGCGTCCAGGCGACGGCGGAGGATCTGCGTGAGCGCGGCGAGGAGGCCGGCCGCCGCGCCGTCTTCACCGCCGCCGAGGCCCGTGACGAGGCCCTCGCGTCCTTCGACGACGAGGACGAGACCGGCCCGGTCGCGATCCCCGACACCGGTGCCGCGCTCGCGGGCGAGGACGACGCGTCCGCCGACGGTGCCGCGGACGACGCCGACGAGGACCTCGACACGCTCGGCCCCGACGACCTGGGCGAGCCCGCCGACGCGGACGACGCGCCGGATGCGCCCGCCACCGCCGAGGCGCCCGCGCCGACGCCCGCGCCCGCGAAGCCGAAGGCCAAGGCCGCCGCGAAGAAGCCCGCCCCCAAGCCGAAGACGACCCCGGAGCCGACGACCTCCGCCCCCGCCGGAGGCCACGTGCCCACCCCCGGCGACATCGCCGGATCCGTGCACCGCGAAGAGCCCGCGCACCGCGCGCCCGCCGAGGACGCGACCGGGACCACCCCGGCCCGCACGGCGACCGACCCGGAGGCGTAGCCCGCCGGCACCGCGCGACCGGCGGCCGACCGGCCCGACGACGGGAGTCCTACGATCGGCGGCGCTACCCCTCGGGATCGATGCGCTCGGCGGGCGGTCCGAGGGGCTGCGCCGGGCGGTCGGCCGACACCGGCTGGGCCGTCCCCTCGACGTGCGCCAGGAACAGATCCGCCCCCTCCCGGTCGATCACGGACTCGGCCCCGCAGAACGCGCAGTGGACGACGCGGCGGATGAAGAACGGGAACACCGGGATGAAGAAGAGCGTGAACCACCGCGACCGCTTCACCAGCCGCTGCACCGCCTCCCGGCGGCAGACCATGCACATGGCGATGAGCTGACCGAGGATGCGGGCCATGCCACGGGTTCCGAAGATGATCACGGCGTCCTCCTGTCCGCCGGGTCGGGTGGCGGCGGTCGGCCTCAGGCTAGGGCTGATCTGCCCGCCCCGTCACCGGCCTCCACCGGTCCTCGTCCGCGCTCCGCGCGCGCGTCACGCGAGCGCGCCGCCCTCCTCGGCCGCGTGGGCCGCGAGCATCTCCGGCGTGATCACGGTCATGGCCGCCGTCACGGGCTCCAGCCCCGAGAGCCGGTCGGGCGCGAGGATCTTCTCCACCTGCGTCCGCGTCATGAGGCCCGCCTCCACCACGAGGTCGGGGATCGACGCGCTCGTCATGAGCGCCGTCTTCGCGAGGCTGGAGGAGGCCGCGTAGCCGATGTACGGCGTGAGCGCGGTGACCACGCCCACCGACGACTCCACCTGCGCCGCGAGCCGCTCCGTGTTCGCCGTGATCCCGTCGATGCAGTTCACGCGCAGCGTCTTCGCCGCGTTCCGCAGCCAGCTCAGCGACTGCAGCAGCGAGTGCGCGATGACCGGCTCGAACGCGTTGAGCTGCAGCTGCCCGCCCTCGGCCGCCATGGTCACGGTCACGTCGGCGCCCGCGATGGAGAACGCGACCTGGTTGACGACCTCGGGGATCACCGGGTTGACCTTGCCCGGCATGATGCTCGACCCCGCCTGGCGCGGCGGCAGGTTGATCTCGCCGAGCCCCGCCTGCGGCCCCGACGACAGCAGCCGCAGGTCGTTGCAGATCTTGGACAGCTTGATGGCGCTGCGCTTGAGCGTCGACGACAGCGTCATGAAGACGCCGGCGTCGCTCGTCGCCTCGATGAGGTCGCTCGCGGTCACGAGCGTGTAGCCGGTGATGGCGCTGAGGTGGCCGCGCACGGCGGCCGCGTAGTTCGGATCCGCCGTGATGCCCGTGCCGATCGCCGTCGCGCCCAGGTTGATCTCCGACAGCAGCGGCACGAGCTCGCCGAGCCGCGCGTGGTCCTCCTCGAGCGTCGTCGCGAAGCCGTGGAACTCCTGGCCGAGGGTCATGGGCACGGCGTCCTGCAGCTGCGTGCGGCCGACCTTCAGCACCTGCGAGAACTGCGCGCCCTTCGCGAGGAACGACCGGCGCAGGAGGTCGAGCTCATCGAGCGTCTGCAGCAGGGAGTGGATGAGGGCCACCTTCAGCGCGGTCGGGTACGTGTCGTTCGTCGACTGGCTGCGGTTCACGTCGTCGAGCGGGTGCATGTGCCGGTAGTCGCCGAGCGCGTGGCCCGCCCGCTCGAGCGCGCGGTTCGCGATGACCTCGTTGGTGTTCATGTTGGTGCTCGTGCCCGCGCCGCCCTGGATCACGCCGACGACGAACTGGTCGTGCAGTCCCCCGCCGATGATCTCGGAGCAGACCTCGTCGATCTGCTTCGCCTTCCGCGCGTCCAGCACGCCGATCTGCACGTTGGCGCGCGCCGCGGCCTGCTTCACCTGCGCGAGCGCGACCACGAACTCCGGGTACACGCTGAGGGGGCGGAGGCTGATGGGGAAGTTCTCGAGGGCGCGCGCCGTGTGGATCCCCCAGTAGGCGTCCGCGGGGACGTCGAGGCTCCCCAGGCTGTCGGTCTCGGTGCGGACGGGGTGGCCGTCCGGGGTCGGGATGCGGTCGTCGTTCGGGCTCACGGGGGTCATGTGCAAGGCTCCATCGTCTCGTCGCTCGTGGCAGGAGGATTACTCGACCCTACTCGTGGCCCGGCGCCCGCCCGGGCCGCTCCGGCCCGCGGATATGCTCGTCCGATGCGCCGCTTCCTCGGGATCGACCTCGCGTGGGCGGAGGGCACGGCCGGCCGGCCGGCGCGCGAGACGGGGCTCGCCTGCATCGACGCATCGGGCCGGGTGCTCGACCTCCAGGCGGCCCGGGGCATCGACGAGGTGGTGGCGTGGGTCGCCCGCTGGGAGGGTCCGGGCGCGGTGGCCGCGGTCGACGGTCCGCTCGTCGTCGCCAACGCCACGGGCAGCCGGCTCGCCGAGAAGGAGGTCGCGTCGCGCTACGGCCGCCTCGGCATCTCCGCGTACCCGTCGAACCGGGCCATGCCCGCGCAGGGAGCGGTCGCGCTGCGGCGCCGGCTGGAGGACGCCGGGTGGGCCTACGACGACGGATCCGGCGCCGACCGCGACGACGACGCGCGCACGATGTTCGAGTGCTACCCGTACACGACGCTCGTGGGCGCGCCCGAGCTGGGCTTCGACGGATCGAGGCCCCGGTACAAGCGCCTCGCTCCCCTGCTCGCGACGGCCGAGCGCCGGCCGCACCGCGCGGCCGAGTTCCGGCTCGTGCTCGAGGCGGTCGCGGGTCTGGCTCACGCGGATCCACCGCTCGACGTGATGACGCACCCGCGCGCCGCCGCGCTCGTCGCCGACGGGCCGGCGATGGTCGAGCGGGAGCACAAGCACCTCGAGGACCTGCTCGACGGCCTGCTGTGCGCGTGGACCGCCGCCTACTGGACGCGCCACGGCCCGGCGCGATCCCAGGTGCTCGGCGCGACCGACCCCGTGGTCGACGAGCTCGGGAGGCGCGGCACGATCATCGCGCCGGCCCGTCCGCACCAGCGCGCGCCCGACGATCCCCGCTCCTCCCCCGCGCCCTGATCCCCGCGCCGCCGGGCCCCGAGCAGGCGCCGCGGCGGTCCCGCGGCCGCCCACCCGGCCGGGCCGCCGAGGACCGGTGTGGGAGGATCGGAGGCATGACAGTCGGCCGCGTCCTCCCTGTCCACGACGAGACCCGGGACGCCGCCGGGACCGCCGCGCGCCGCGGGATCGGGCTCGACACGGTCGCCTGCGTCGTCCTCTACGCGGTCGTCGCCGCCGTGTACCTGCTGGTGGTCCGCTCCGCCGACGTGCAGCAGATGCTGACCGGCGAGGAGGCGACCGTCACGTTCGTCGACCCCATCGCCCTCGAGCAGCGGTTCCAGTACACGCACTACTCCACCAACTTCGGCGGCCACGTCTTCTTCTGGCTGGCCTCACTCCTCGATCCGTCGTTCGACCTCTTCTACGGCCGCGCGGCGAAGGCGCTCGCCCTCGCGCTCGCGGCGCCCCTCGTCTACCTCACGCTCCGCCGCCGCCTCGGCACCGCGCGCGTCCCCGCCGTCGTCGGCGCCCTCGCGGCTGCGCTGCTGCCGGGCGTCGTCTCCTTCTCCTGGGTCGGGATCGAGACGGGGCTCGACTCCGTGCTCGGCCTCGCGGGCCTCCTCGTCGTCACCACGGCGCGGCGCTGGTGGTGGCTCGCGCCCGTGCTGGCCGGCCTCGCGGTCACCTCCTACGGCGGCGGTATCCCGTGGGCCGCGGCGATCGGCGCGGTCGCCCTCGCGCGCCTCATCGTGTCGCTGCGGCGCCGCGAGTGGGCGCCCGCCGTGCTGCTGGTGGTCGCCGGGCTCGTCGGCATCGGCGTGGTCCTCTTCCCGCTCCTCTGGTGGGGCGGCGGGGTCGTGCTCTCCGGCGGCGGCACGCTCGGCCTCGCGGGCGCCCGCGGCGCCCTCGCGGGTCTCGTGCGGGAGCTCGCGGTCGCGGGCGACTCCTACTACTACTTCACGTCCCAGGCGGCCCTCGGATCCACCGTGCTCGCCGTCGTCGTGCTCGTCGCGATGATCGTGATGATCGTCCGCCGCCCGGGAAGCTGGCCGTGGCTCCTCGTGGTGGTCGTGACGCTCGCGCTCTACGCCGTCTCGGGCGGCGTGCTGGGCGTCCGCCGCGCGGTGAGCATCCCGCTCATCGGCGCGATCGCGCTCGGGTACCTCGTGGACCGCATCCGCGCCCGCGTCGGCGACCGCTCGCGCGTGCTCGGCACGCTGGCCGTCACGGTCGCCGCGGTCGCCCTGATCGCCCCGCTCGCCGTGCAGGTGCAGCAGAACCGGGTCGCCCTGTCGTCGGGCGAGGAGGCGCTCCCGCGCGACTTCGTGTTCCCGGGCGCCGAGGGCGAGACCATGCCGGAGACGCTCGACCGGCTCGCCGACCGCCTCCGCGAGGATCCGGCCGCGATGGACGACATCGCCACGGAGTTCGAGGCGGAGCGCGCGTTCGCGATGATCCTGCTGCTGCAGGAGCGGGGCGCCATCGCGCCGACGCCGCTCACCCGGCAGACCATCGAGGACTACTACCTCGTCGGCCCGCGCTGCGACCTGGTGTGCGGGGACCGCGTCGACGGCCGTCCCTGATCGGCGGCCGGGCCGCCGGCCCGGTCAGTCCTTGCGGAGGCCGAACCGCAGCTGCACGACGAGCAGCAGGCTCGTCTTCAGCGTGTCGCTCGGGATCTTCGACTCGCCCTCGGTGCGGTCCATGAAGACGATGGGCACCTCCACCACCTTCTTCGCGTGGCGGAGCGCGCGGAACTTCATGTTGATCTGGAAGCCGTAGCCCGTGGTCGTGATGGTCGTGGGCGTGATCCGGCGCAGGAGCCCGGCCTCGTAGAGGTTGAAGCCGCCCGTGTAGTCGGTGATGCGCGAGCCGAGGAAGAGGCGCGTGTAGAGGTTGCCGCCCACGCTGAGGAACCGGCGCTTGAGGTCCCAGTCCGGCGTCTTGCCGCCCGGGATGTAGCGCGAGGCCACCACGAGGTCGGCGCCGCCGCGCACGGCGCGCAGCATGTCGGTGACGTAGGCGGGGTCGTGCGAGAGGTCGGCGTCCATCTGGAGGATGTAGGCGGGCGGCTCGTCGGACGTGAGCAGCCGGTCGAACGCCCAGATGTACGCGGCGCCCAGGCCGTTCTTCTCGGCCCGCGTCTCGACGCGCACGTGGAACGTGTCGGTCTCCACCGTGGGCGCGAGGGAGCGCGCGAGGTCGGCCGTGCCGTCCGGGGAGGAGTCGTCGACGATCATCGCGGTGATGTCGAAGTCCGCGTTCGCGGCCGCCATCTCCGCCAGCCGCGGGAGCAGCTCCCCGATGTTGCGAGCTTCCTCGTAGGTCGGGATGACGATCGTGAGACTGCTCATGCTGGTGTGTTCCGTCTTCGCGTCGGGGGTGGGGGGACGATGGACCCGGGCAATTCTAGCCAGGGGCCGCCCGGGAGCCTGCGCGCCGGGCGGCGGGTCCGCGAGGACCGACCGGCCCCGCACCCCGGGCGCTCGTTACCCGTCTGTTACGATCTCTGAGGCTCGGCGCTCGGACGTCGTGCGCGACGGCTGGGAATGGCGCCGTCTGCCGGCCCGATGCCGAGAGGGGCTGAGTGAAGAAGCTGCTCGCCGACCAGAGGGTCCGCTTCATCATCGCCGGGATGCTCAACACGGGCCTCGACTTCGTGCTGCTCAACTGCCTCATCCTGCTGGCCGGGTTCCCGACCCTCGCCGCGAACATCGTGTCCGTCACGGTGGGCATCACGATCTCGTACTTCCTCAACCACTTCTTCGTGTTCCGCTACCAGCGGCCGGTGTCGCTCAAGCGGTTCCTCGAGTTCTTCGCGGTCACCGGCTTCAGCTCGCTGCTGCTGCAGAGCGGCGTCATCTGGCTCTTCGAGGTCATGTTCGACACGACCTTCGGCCGCAGCCTCCTCTTCGTCGGCACGACCGCGGAGAAGGAGTTCATCGCCATCAACGTGGCGAAGGCCACCGCGGTGCTGCTCGGCCTGGTCTGGAACTTCACGATGTACAAGCTCGTGGTGTTCAAGCAGCCCGTCGTCGCGGCGGCGGACGCGGATGCGGATGCGGCGGGCGAGCCCGCCCCCGCCGACGCGACGCGCTCCGCGGACTGACCGCGTCCCGGCGCCCGCCGAACGCAGCGCCCGCCGAACCGCTGCGCCCGCCGAACCGCGGCGCCCGCCTCAGAGCAGCTTCCCGACCTCCGTCACGAGCTGCTGCACCCCGAGCACGACGAACAGCAGCGCCGAGAGGCCCATCACCGTGTTGCTGAGCGGCCGGTTCCGCCAGGCCCGCGGCGTGCGGTCGGTGTTGAGCAGCACGAGCAGGGTGATCGCGAGGAACGGCATGAACAGCGCGCCCAGCACGCCGTACGCGATGATCAGGCCGATCGGCTGGTCGAGGAACAGCAGGCCGATGGGCGGGATCGTCAGCCACAGGATGAAGCCCCGGTAGTAGCTGCCGCCGAGGCGCCGGCGCGGGTCGTCGCCGTCGAGGCCGCGGATCGTGCCGAGGAAGTCGGCGAACATGAGCGACACGCCGTTCCAGACGCCGAGGATCGACGAGAACGACGTGGCGAAGAATCCGAGCAGGAAGAACCACGTCATGAACGCGCCGTAGCGCTCCCCCAGCACGTCGGCGAGCTGCACGAGGCCGCCCTCGCCGTCGGCCAGCGCGATGTCGGCCGAGTACAGGAGCTCGGCGCCGACGACGAGCATCGAGAGCACGAAGATCCCGCTCATCACGTAGGCGACGGAGTTGTCGATGCGCATGACCTTCATCCAGCCGGGCGCCACCCAGCCCTTCTCGCGCAGCCAGTAGCCGTACGCGGCGAGCGTGATGGTGCCGCCGACCCCGCCCGCGATGCTGAGGGCGACGACGAGGCCGCCCTCGGGGACCGTGGGGACGAGGCCGGTCAGCAGCGCCGGCACGTTGGGCACGGTCACGATGGCGGCGCCCACGACGGTCACGAACATCAGGCCGACGAAGACCGCGATGATCCTCTCGAACGCCGAGTAGCGCCCGAACGAGACCACGACCGCGCCCAGGAGCCCGCACCCGATCGCGAACACCTTGAGGTCGACGCCGGGGAAGAGCGCCGCGAGCGGGAGCGCCGACGAGCTCATGGCCGCCGCGCCGTAGACGAGGCCCCAGATGAGGATGTACGGCCCGAAGTACCACGTGGTCCAGCGGCCGACGCTGCGCCAGCCCTCGAAGATCGTGCGGCCGGTCGCGAGCGAGTACCGGCCGGCGCCCTCCACGAGGAAGATCTTGATGATGACGCCGAGGACCGCGGCCCATAGAAGGGCGTAGCCGAACCGGGATCCGGCGACGAGGGTCGCGACGAGGTCGCCCGCCCCGATCCCGGTGGCCGCGACCACGAGGCCCGGTCCGATGATGCGCCAGCGCTTCGCGGACTCCTGGGGTTCGCGGACGTCGCCGCGGGTGTCGAGGTCGGTCATGTGCGGGCTCCCGTGCGTCGTCGAAAGGGGGTCCCGTCCCACCTTACGCACGGCTG
>Ga0308163_10001498_pt1 | contig 25169 bp, 20 predicted proteins | sample PhyTR1_FD_201037 | JGI IMG/M metagenome (GOLD analysis project Ga0308163, IMG submission 201037) | Phyllosphere microbial communities from UC Gill Tract Community Farm, Albany, California, United States - DLSLT.R1 | ecosystem: Host-associated > Plants > Phyllosphere > Unclassified | place: USA... | reverse complement strand
GGCAGCGCCGTGGCGAAGCCGAAGGCCGGGTCCTTGCCGATGTAGAAGTAGCTCGCGCTGTGGCCGGCCTCGATGGTGCCGGTCTCCACCGCGTCGAACACGCCCAGCGCCGGCACCAGCTCGCCCGCCGCGTGCAGCGAGACCTTGAAGCGGCCGCCGGTGAGCTCGCCCACGCGCTTGGTGACCATGTCCATGGCCGCGTAGATGGAGGTGAGGGATTTGGGATAGCTGGAGGCGATGCGCCAGCGGATCTCCGGCGTGGCCGAGGACTGCGCCAGGGCCGGTGCCGTCACCGCCGCCACGGCGCCGCCCGCGACCGCGCGCCGCAGCAAATTGCGTCTCTGCATGGATGTCTCCGTCGTTCTTCTTCGAACTTGATAGGGGCAAGGATCTGCCGATCAAATTGTAGGGAGACGCGTGTCCGTGGCCCGATCTTTCGAGTCGTCAAGGTGTCAATCCGCCATGGCGCTCCGGTGGGGTCGCTCCCCATAATCGAAATCCTCCGTCTCCACGATCGAACGCGATCACTCCCACGCCATGGCTGTTGCTGCTGCTGCTCCTTCCCCGTCCCACCGTCTCCGAGTCGCCGTGATGGGCGCTGGCGCCGTCGGCTGCTACTACGGCGGCCTCATGGCCCGCGCCGGCCACGATGTCGTGCTGATCGGCCGGCCGGCGCACGTCGAGGCGATGAGGGCCAACGGCCTGCGCATCGAGACCCGCGCCTTCGACGAGCACGTGAAGGTGGAAGCCAGCACCGAGCCCGAGGCCGTGGCCGGCGCCGACCTGGTGCTGTTCAGCGTCAAGTCCGGCGACACCGAGACCACCGGCGCCGACATCCGCCCGCACCTGAAATCCGACGCGCTGGTGCTGTGCCTGCAGAACGGCGTCGACAACGCCGACCGGCTGCGCACCGTGCTGCCGCCGGAGCACGTCGCCGCCGCCGTGGTCTACGTCGCCACCGAGATGGCCGGCCCCGGCCACGTCCGCCACCATGGGCGCGGCGAGCTGGTCATCGAACCCTCGCCCACCAGCGACGCCATGGCCGCCGCCCTGACCGCCGCCGGCATGCCGACCCAGGTGTCGGACAACGTGCGCGGCGCGCTGTGGATGAAGCTGATCATGAACTGCGCCTACAACGCCCTGTCCGCCATTACCCAGCTGCCCTATGGCCGCGTGGTCGAAGGCGAGGGCGCGAAGGACGTGATGCGCGACGTGGTCGACGAGGTGCTGGCCGTGGCCGCCGCCGATGGCGTGACGCTGCCCGGCGACGCCCATGCCGGCGTGGCGCAACTGGTGAAGAGCATGCCCGCGCAGTTTTCCTCCACCGCGCAGGACCTGGCGCGCGGGAAGCGGACGGAGATCGACTACCTCAACGGGCTGGTGGTGCGACGGGGCGAGGCATTGGGGATCGCGACGCCGGTGAACCGGACGCTGTGGGCGTTGGTGAAGTTGCTGGAGGGGAAGCAGACGGGACAGCAGACGGGGAAGCAGGAGGGTGCGGCTTCCTCATGAGGGTCATCGACGCCGCCGCCACCCGCGATGCGCTGCCATTCGAACGGCTCATTCCGGCACTGCGCGCCATGTTCGAGAGCGGATGCGAAGTGCCATCGCGGCACGTGCACGCGGTCGCTGGCGCCGATGGCGAGCTTGCCGGCACGCTGCTCGTCATGCCGGCGTGGCAGCCCGGCGCCTACCTTGGCATCAAGACCGTCGGCATCTTCCCTGGCAATGCGAGCCAGGGCCTGCCCGCGCTGCATTCGACTTACCTGCTGTACGACGCCCGTACCGGCATGCCGCTGGCGATGATGGATGGTAACGAGATCACGTCGCGCCGCACGGCTGCCGCATCGGCGTTGGCGGCGAGCTACCTCGCGCCGAAAGATGCGCGGCATCTGCTGGTGGTGGGGGCGGGACGCGTGGCGCGGTTGCTGCCGGCAGCCTACAAGGTGGTGCGGCCGGGGATCGAGCGGGTCACGGTGTGGAGTCGGAACCCGGAGGCTGCGCGTGGGCTGGTCGATGAGTTGCGCGCGGGTGGGTTCGAGGGTGTTGTCGATGCCGCCATCGATCTGTCATCGGCGGTGAGAGAGGCGGACATCGTCAGCACGGCCACGTTGGCGACGGAGCCGCTGATCCACGGTGCGCTGCTGCGCGCCGGGACGCATTTGGATCTGATCGGTGGCTTCACGCCGGCGATGCGGGAGGCGGACGATGCTTGCTTTGGCTGGGATGTCGGTCTATGGGTTGATACGGGGGAGGCGTTGATGAAGAGCGGTGATCTGTTAGGGCCGATGTCTCGGGAGGTGTTTTCGGCAGGGGACGTGCGTGGCACCTTCGCAGATCTGGTGCGGATAGCGGTAGGAAGTGTCCACGATCGCGAGGGAATACGTCGCACGGTTTTCAAGTCGGTCGGTACGGCGCTGGAGGATCTCGTGGCGGCGCGGTTGGTCGTAGAGCACGTGGAGTGAGCATTAACCTATCTGGATTCGCACGGGGCTTCATGAGCTTGTCTGAAACCAACCCACGGTGGTTGTCTTACCTAAACAGACGTTTGGTGTTGAGCTTCGATGACTGCTTCAGACTGAGAGCTTCCGGTCACCGTCGGTCAATGAACGACCGCTGCGGTCAAAAGCGGACGGCCGGTGGTATCAAGTCTGACACTGCTCGCGTGGTCGCGTACAGCAAACCCGAGCAAGTTGACGCTACCGCGAAGCGCTGAAGCGCAATGCCTTCACTACCAGCGAGAAGGCCGGAGAAGGCTGGCGCTTGCTGGGGTAATACAGGTGGTAGCCGGCAAATTTTGGGCACCAGTCCTGCAACACGCGGACAAGCCGGCCCGCATCCACGTGAGCCATCAGTTCATCTTCCGGCAGCAGCGAGATGCCGAGCCCAGCCAGCGATGCGTCGACTTGCGGCGGCGCCGTGTTGAAAATGAGCGGCCCATCCACGCGGACGTTGACCTTGCGACCACGCTTCTCGAAGTCCCAAACATAGAGTCCGCCCGATGTTGGCATTCGCTGGTTGATGCAGGCGTGCTTCGTCAGATCGGCCGGCGTCTTGGGGATGGGATGCACAGCGAAGTAGCCGGGCGAGGCCACCACCGCCATTTGCAACGGTGGCCCGATCGGCACCGCGATCATGTCGTTGTCGATCGTGTTGCCCATGCGCACGCCCGCATCAAAGCGGTCGGCCACGATGTCCCGAAAGCTGTAGTTCATGTCGAATTCCAGCTTGATCTCCGGGTACTCGCGCAGCAGCGGAGTGAGCTTGGGCAGCAGCACGGTGTGCAGCACGTTGTCGCCGCAGGTGATGCGCACGGTGCCTGCGGGCTTGTCGCGCAATTCTGTCAGCGCATCGAGCTCGGCCTCGATCTCGTCAAAACGGTGGCCGATCGCTTTCATGAGCCGCTCGCCAGCCGAGGTCGGCGCAACACTGCGCGTGGTGCGCGTAAGCAGCCGGATCTGCAGCCCTTCTTCCAGCCCGCGGATCGCCTGGCTGAGCGCCGACTGCGTGACGCCGAGCGTGCCGGCCGCCTTGGTGAAGCTGCCTTCGCGGGCTACCGTCACGAAGGCCAGAAGGTCGTTGAGATTGCGTCTTGGCATGTGAATCTCCAGCGTTGATTGATTAGTGTAACTAATAAATTTATTAAGTATTCATTACCTAGTCAATTTCCTCCTTGGTCGGCAGACTTGCTCTCAAGGAACATCGACCATGAACACCGACGCAGGCACCCTCTCCGATTACAGCGAGAACCCTTCCTCGTTCTTCCAAATGCACGTCGCCGCGAGGAGCGCCTGATGACGGCACAAGTTATTGGTACGCTGGCGGGCAGCGCCGTCATCGACGAACGACGCGACGCACAGCCTGCCCACTGGGGCGGTGTCTTCGCGATGACGCTGTGCGTCTTCGCGCTGATCGCCTCGGAGTTCATGCCCGTCAGCCTGCTGACGCCGTTGGCCGCCGACCTCCATGTCACCGAAGGCATGGCCGGACAGGGCATCGCAATCTCCGGTGTCTTCGCGGTGCTCACCAGCCTGTCAGTCGCGGCGATCGCCACGAGGATCGACCGCAAGAAACTTCTCTTGTCGCTGACTGCGCTGATGTGCCTGTCCGGGGCCATCGTCGCGCTCGCGCCGAACTACCTGACCTACATGGCGGGCCGGGCGCTCATCGGTGTCGTGGTCGGTGGCTTCTGGTCCATGTCGGCGGCCACTGCTATGCAGCTCGTGCCGCCGTCCAAAGTGCCGCGTGCACTCGCGATCTTCAACGGCGGCAACGCGCTGGCCACCGTTGTGGCAGCTCCGCTCGGCAGCTTCCTCTCCTCGATCATCGGCTGGCGGGGTGCCTTCTTCTGTCTCGTGCCGGTCGCTGTGATCGCCTTCGTCTGGCAGTGGTTCAGTCTGCCGGCCATGAAGGCGCAGACACGTGCCCAGGGCTCGGGCAATGTGTTCAGGCTCTTAAAGAACCGGCTGATCGTGCTCGGCATGTTGGCGGTGGGCGTCTTCTTCATGGGGCAGTTCGCACTCTTCACGTACTTGCGGCCCTTCCTGGAGACAGTGACGCGGATCGATGTTTCGACGCTGTCGCTCGTGCTGCTGACGTTGGGGGTCGCGGGCTTCGTCGGCACCACGGTCATCGGTCGGTTTCTGAAGATGGGGTTCTATCGAACGCTAACGATCATTCCGATGTTGATGGCGGCCATCGCGGTGACGCTGATCGCCGTCGGCGGCTCAGTGTCCGCCTCTACGGTCCTGCTGGGTGTTTGGGGCTTGGTGGCCACCGCAGCGCCGGTCGGCTGGTGGATGTGGATCGCACGCACGCTGCCGCAAGACGCCGAGGCCGGCGGCGGGCTCATGGTGGCAGTGGTGCAGCTTTCCATCGCGCTCGGCTCCACGGTGGGCGGCTTGCTGTTCGACAGCAGCGGCTACCGGGGCACCTTCGCTTTCAGCGCCGGCTTGTTGCTGGTGGGCGCGTTCCTGGTTTTCCTGACAGCGCGTGCCGACCGCACGACATCGACATGACCCCCAGCCGAAATCCTTCTGCCTCGACGGTCAAACCTCGCCGGCCGTGGCGCCTGCACCTCGCGGGTTTGTGCATCGGCCTGCTCGCCGTCGGCGCTAGCCACGCCGAATCACGCCTGTGGATGACCGTCGGCGAACGGCGCATGGCCGTGACCCTGGCCGACACGGAGGCCGCGCGCGCGTTCACTGCGCGACTGCCGATGACGCTCGACATGACCGATCTCAACAGCAACGAAAAGAAGTTCGACTTGCCGAGGGAGTTGCCTGCGAACCCCGGCCGACCGGGAATGATCCGCAACGGTGACCTCATGCTGTTCGGCGCGAACACCGTGGTTCTTTTCTATCTGACCTTCGATTCGCCGTATGCGTACACGCGCCTCGGTCGGGTGGATGACCCGAACGGTCTGGCGCAAGCGCTTGGACAGGGCAGCGCATGGGTTCGGTTCTCAAGGGACTGAACGCTAGTTGCCAAGCATCCCCATTTTTTGAAAGGACACCGTCCATGCCCCACGACATCCAGAACGACACGCCGGCCGAGCTCAGTGCCGACGAAGCGGCCTTGCTGCGAGAAATGCCCGCGCTGAGCGACGTCGGGCACGCGCGCCGCACTTTCATGATGCAGACCGGCGGCAGCGGCATCGGCCTTTTTGCCGCGAACCTGCTGGCCACCGAGTCCGCGCTCGCGCAGCTGGCGCCCGTGTCCGGCGCCGCCTCGGCACCTTTCGTGGCGCAGAACGTCGTGACGATCAGCTTCCGGGTCAACGGCACACCGCTTGCGCTGGACATCGACTCACGCGTCGTGCTGCTCGATGCGTTGCACGAGCGACTTGCGCTGACAGGCTCCAAGAAGGGTTGCGATCAGGGCCAGTGCGGCGCCTGCACCGTGCTGGTGGACGGACAACGCGTGCTCTCCTGCCTGACGTTGGCCGCGACGCTGGACGGCCGCGAGGTCACGACCATCGAAGGACTGGCGAAAGGCGATCAGCTGCATCCGATGCAGGCGGCGTTCATCAAGCACGAAGGCTTCCAGTGCGGCTATTGCACCTCGGGCCAGATCTGCTCGGCCGTCGGTCTGCTGGGCGAGGCCCAGCGCGGCCAGGTCAGCCACGTCACCGAAAACGTCGGCAAGACCACCACGCGGCTGAGCGACGACGAGATCAAGGAGCGCATGAGCGGCAACATCTGTCGCTGCGGTGCGTACCCGGGCATCGTCGCAGCCATCCAGGAAGTGCATTCGGGCCGCCAGGCCGCGCAGACCTGGGGCTTCGCTACCGAGACGCAACTGGCCACGACCATCGATGGCAAGAAGGAGGACGGCCATGCGACCGTTTGAATACGTCCGGGCGACGGACGCAGCCTCCGCGACCGCCGCCATGTCGGCCATGCCGCAAGCCAAATACCTCGCAGGCGGAAGCAATCTGCTGGACCTGATGAAGGAAGACATCGAGCGCCCGACGCGCCTGGTCGACATCACCCGCCTGCCGCTGCGGGACATCCAGCGCACGCGCGCTGGCCTGTCCATCGGCGCGTTGGCCACCAACACCGAGACGGCCAATCACCCGCTGGTCCGCGAGAACTATCCGTTGCTCACCCAGGCCATCGTCGCGGGTGCCTCGGGGCAGTTGCGCAACATGGCGACCAACGGCGGCAACCTGATGCAGCGCACGCGCTGCAACTACTTCTACGACACGGCCACGCCGTGCAACAAGCGGGAGGCCGGCAGCGGCTGCGGGGCGCGCGAGGGCCTCAACAAGATCAGCGCGATCCTCGGCTGGAGCGAAGCTTGCGTCGCGACCTACCCCGGCGACATGGCCACCGCGCTGTACGCACTCGACGCCAAGGTGCGCGTGCGCGCGTCGGACGGCCGCGAGCGGCTCATCGTCATCACCGACTTTCACCGTCTGCCGGGCGACACGCCCGAGCACGACAACAACCTCGCACATGGCGACCTCATCGTCGCAATCGAGCTGCCCGTGTCTTCAGGCGATTTCGCGGGCCACTCGCACTACCTGAAGGTCCGCGACCGTGCCTCCTACGCCTTCGCCATGGTGTCCGTGGCCGCCGCGCTGGACATGGACGGCAACAAGATCCGTCAGGCGCGCGTGGTGTTGGGCAGCGTCGCGCACAAGCCCTGGCGCAGTGCCGAGGCCGAAGCGTTGCTCGTGGGCCAGCGTGCCGACGAAGCGACTTTTCAACGCGCCGTCGAAGCCGCGCTGCGCAATGCGCGACCGCTCGCGCACAACGCCCACAAAGTAGAACTTGGTCATCGTGCTGTGGTGCGGGCGCTGATGTGCGCTTCGCGCCTGGCGTGAGAAAGGAGATCAGATGGCACGCTATCTAGGCAAGGAAACGACCCGGGTCGACGGGCTCGCGAAGGTCACCGGCAAGGCGAAGTACACCGCCGAGTTCCAGATCCCGAACGTCGCCTACGGCTTCATCGTGCTGAGCACGGTGGCCAAGGGCCACATCTCGGCCATCGACACGCGCGAAGCCGAACAGGCAGGCGGCTTGATCCGCGTCTTTACGCATTTGAACGGCGGCAAGCTCGGCCCGGCCCCTGCAACCGGCGCGCTGCCGGCATGGTCGTGGCCACTGCAATCTGACCGCGTGTTCTTCAACGTTCAGCCGATCGCACTCGTCGTGGCTGAGAGCTACGAACAGGCCCGGTACGCAGCGCGGCTGGTGAAGGCCACCTACGAGACCGAGCCGCACAACACCGACTTCTCGACGGTGCTGGCGCGCGCAAAGCCCGACCCCGCCACGGCGAAAGGCGCACCCCGAGGCAACCCTGTCGCCGCGATGCAGGCCGCGGCGGTCAAGGTCGAAGCGGAGTACCGCATTCCGATCAACCACCACAACCCGATCGAGCCGCACGCGGCCATCGCCTTCTGGCAGGCCGATCAGCTCACGATCTTCGACAAGACCCAGGAGGTCTTCGGCGTGCAGAAGCATCTGGCAGAAAGCCTGGGCGTGCCGGCCGGGAACATCCGCGTAGTATCGCCATTCGTCGGTGGTGCGTTCGGTGCGTCGCTCAAGCCGAACTACTACCCTTCGTTGACGGCGATGGCGGCACGCGAACTCAAGCGCCCGGTCAAGGTCGTGTACACGCGCACGCAGATGTTCACCGGGCACGGCTACCGGCCACACACCATCCAGAAGATCGCGCTCGGCGCCGATCGAAGCGGCAAGCTGTCGTCGATGATCCACGAGGCGTTCTACAACACCTCGTCGTTCGAGGTCTTCTCGGACGCGACCACGAGCTTCACGCGGCAGGTTTACGCCTGCCCAAACCTACACGCGCCGCTCAAGGTCGCGGCGACGGACCTAGCCACGCCCACCTGGATGCGCGCGCCGGGTGCGGTGAGCGGCATGTTCGCGCTCGAATGCGCGATGGATGAGCTGTCGTACGCGCTCAAGATCGATCCGATGGAGCTTCGCCTTGTCAACTACGCCGAAGTCGATCCGGAGAGCGGCAAGCCCTTCTCCAGCAAGGCGCTGCGCGAGTGCTACCGCCTGGGCGCCGAGAAGTTCGGCTGGAAGCACCGCAAGGCCGAGCCCCGGTCCATGCGCGACGGTCGTCTGTTGGTCGGCTGGGGCATGGCCTCGAGCGTCTGGGGCGCGATGCAGATGCCCGCCAGCGCACGCATCACCTTCCGCGCCAATGGAACGGCGGGCGTGACCAGCGCAACCAGCGACATCGGGCCGGGCACCTACACGGTGATGACCATGATCGCCGCCGAGTTCCTCGGTCTCCGGCTGGACCAGGTGCAGTTCGAGCTGGGCGATACGAGGCAGCCGAAGGCGCCGGCGCAAGGTGGCTCATGGACGACCTCCAGCGTGGGTTCGGCGGTGCGCGGTGCGGCGCTCACCATCGTCGCGAAGCTGCTCGATCTGGCGAACCAGGACCCCGCGTCACCGCTCAAGGGCTCGAGCGCCACGGATTTGGAGATGCTCGATGGCGTCTTGCGCCGCAATGGCGATCCGTCGCGCTCGGTCGTCATCGCCGACGTCATGCGCCGCACCGGCACCCGAGAGATCACCGAGACCTACGATTCGACGCCCTCCCCCGAGCGCGCAAAGTACGCCTCGCTCGCGCACGGCGCGCAGTTCGTCGAAGTGAAGGTCGACCCGGACCTGGGTACCGTGAAGGTCACCCGCGTGATCGAGGTCACGGCCTGCGGCAAGATCCTGAATCCGCTCGCTTCCCACAGCCAGGAAATCGGCGGTGTGGTCTGGGGCATCGGCATGGCGCTGGAAGAAGCGACCGAGATCGACCACCGCTACGGCCGCATCATGAACGCCAACCTGCAGCATTACCACGTACCGGTGAACGCCGACATTCACGCCATCGAAACCATCTTCGTCGAGGAGGAAGACACCATCGTCAATCCGCTTGGCGTGAAGGGCATGGGCGAGCTGGGCATGGTGGGGATTCCCGCCGCCATCGCCAACGCGATCTATCACGCGACCGGAAAGCGGGTGCGCGATCTGCCGATTACACCTGAAAAACTCTTGTAGCAGTGCGCAGTTTGGAGCGAAGCCTAGGGTTGCCACTCGCTGGAACTTGAGTGGCTACAGCTACTGCGTCATCATCCGAACTGCGCGCTCAACGTCGTCACCTGCGGCGAGCCGCTTCACTCCTTGGAGGCGCGGCGGTTCAGCGCTTCGCTGTTGCAGAGAGGCGCTCAGGGGGGCGGTACCTGAGCGCTTCGATGACCAACGTCAACGCCGGCGCGATCTGTCGCCGGTTCGCGTAGTAGAGGTGATAACCGGGAAAGGTCGGCCACCAGTCCTCCAGCACCGGAACTAGGCGCCCTGCGTCGATGTGCGGCTTCATTAGGTCGAAGGGGACGTAGGCAAAGCCCAGGCCGTCGAGCGCTGCCTGCAGCATCAGAGCCGTGTTGTTGAAGACGGTCTGCCCTTCAACCTTCACGTTGACCGACTTTTTGCCCTTTTCGAAATCCCATGCGTACAGGTTGCCGCGTGTTGGGAGGCGCAGGTTCACGCATCGGTGCTCGGTCAGGTCCTGCGGCTTCCTGGGCGGCGTGTTGCCCTGCAAATAGTCGGGCGAGGCTGCCACCGACATCCGCATGTCTGGCGAAATGCGCACGGCCACCATGTCTTTGTCGATGCGGTCGCCCACGCGCACGCCGGCGTCAAAGCGCTGTGCCGCGATGTCGGTGAAGCCGTAATCGACGCTGAACTCAATCTGGATGTCGGGGTACTGCTTGAGCAAGGGCATCAAGCGGGGCCAAAGCGCGGTGCCGATGGCGTGGTCATGCGCGGTGATGCGCACCATGCCGGCCGGCTTGTCGCGCATCGCGCTGAGCTGGTTAATTTCTACCTCGATCTCCTGCAGGCATGGCGCGACTGTGGCGAGCAGCTTGGCGCCGGCTTCGGTGGTTTCAACACTGCGAGTGGTGCGTGTGAGCAGGCGTACCCCCAAGCGCGCCTCCAGCGTCAACATTGCGTGGCTCAACGCCGAACGCGACAGGCCAAGGTGCGCAGCGGCTCGGGTGAAGCTGCGCTCGCGCGCGACCACCACGAAGGCCTGCAGGTCATTGAGGTTTGCTTTGGGCATTGGTGAGTGGTTTGCACATGAGCATCCCGATTTTGCCATCTTCTCGAACGAATCAGTTCTCCATAAAGTCTAGGCACTGATGCAAGGAGTTGATGTGAAAACATGTTTACGGCGGGTTGTTGGCAGCCTCGCGATCGCGCAGGCTTGTATGGCCGGCGCAACCGAACCTGCCGCTCTACAGTCTGGCGGGCAGCAGCTCGTTCGAGCAGGCAGCACACCTGCTGCGGTCGGACCCGACGCAACTTTCACGGGTCGTGTGCGAGTCGAGCAACTGTGGCCTGCCAATCCGCAAATTACTGCGAGCGGGGCATATGTCACTTTTGAGCCCGGTGCCCGCTCTGCATGGCACACGCATCCGGCCGGGCAACGTCTGGTGGTGGTGTCGGGTGTCGGTCGCATCCAGGAATGGGGTAAGCCTGTTCAGGAACTTCGTGCTGGTGATGTCGTGTGGTGTCCCCCCGGGGTGAAACACTGGCATGGCGCCGCGCCCACGACCGCGATGACACACCTTGCTGTGTCGGGGTCGCTCGATGGGAAAAATGTGGAATGGATGGAGAAAGTCAGCGATGAACAGTTCACGGCACGTTAAGCGCTTGACCCAGGTTGGCGTGGCAATGGCATTCGGTCTTCTGGCTGCTCAAGCCACCACCGTTGCGTCAGCTCAGGGCACGGCCGCGCCACGGCAAGAGGCGCCATCGGAAACCCTGTCCGTTCGCCAGCAGACCATCGTCCCGATCGCGGCATTCGGCGCAGCCGGTGACATGGCCGGTCTCTCTACATCGCTGAACCAAGGGTTGGATGCAGGACTGACTGTGAATGACATTAAGGAGGTGCTGCTTCAGCTGTACGCCTACGCAGGATTTCCACGCAGCTTGAACGCCCTGAACGAGTTGATGAATGTGCTCGAAGCACGCAAGCAACGTGGCGTGCAGGATCAGCTGGGCAAAACGCCGTCACGACCCATTCCGCAGGGCGACGCACTGCTGGCAGCAGGTACCGCCAACCAGACCCGAATTTTGGGGGCCCCTTCGAAGTCGGCCGTTTATGAATTCGTGCCTGCGGTGGACCAGTATCTGAAGCAGCATCTCTTCGGTGCTATTTTCGAACGTGACAATCTCGACTGGCAAAGTCGCGAGCTCGCCACCGTTGGCATGCTGTCCGCGCTCCCTGGCGTCGAGGCGCAGCTTCAGGCGCACCTGGGCTTTAGCATGAACGTCGGCATCACCACTGCGCAGCTCAAGCAGTTGACGCAAGTTCTGGTTGAAAAGGTCGATGCAGGATCGGCAAGTCGGGCTCGGGATGCACTGGCCCGGCAGTTGGCATCGCGGTCTCAGGCGCTACCGCGCTGACTGGCGAAGGACTTGCGGACAGATTTCGGCATGCTGCTTGCTCAGACACCCTCATAGGGCAGCAGGCGCTGTGATCAGATCTGCCGGCAGGCGTACACCTGTTGCACTAAAGCAGTGGCAGGTCGTACCGAACGCCGGTAACGATGGGGGGCAGATACAAGCTTGGTCAAAGCTCCAAAAGCCTGCAGGCGGCTCCCGGACTGCCCATGGCGGGCCAGAATGGAGCTGTGGCGGCTCGGGCAGCCGAAACCCTCGCCACGGTCCTCTCTGCCACTTTTGGGGGCTGGGTCGATGCTCTTGCTGATCGCCCAGCCGTCGCGTGGGTTGGGCGGTGAACATGCCCGAGGTGTAAAGAAGACCGCGTCTGCGACGCTCAGTGACCGCACGTAAACGGCGGTGACCTTGGTTCTCACGGATGTCCGGTTGCAGGCTGCTCAGAGTCATTCATCAGGGCGACTTCAACGACAGCTACCGCTGCAAAGCAGACACCGGTCATGGTTGACCTAGAGCAGCTTTGTGTCCGATACCGGCGGTATGCATAATTCCCTTGGGCAGCAACTTGCACCGTCTGATCGTTGTGCCGTCACCAGCGCCACGGCAACGCTGGATCAACGCGCTTATGGCACTTTACGGGCGGCCACGTCATTCGCCCGCGTCGCTATCCAGATCCCAGCAATCACTGCACCGACGCCGATGCACACATTCCACCGAAGCATCTCCCCGACAAGAAGCGCACCGACAATCGCAGCAGCAACAGGGTTCACCGCAATCGAGATCGCCACCCGCGTCGGTGTCGTGCGCTGCAACGCAAAGGCCCACAAGAAGAACCCCAGCGCCCCACCAAACGCCCCCAGAAACCCCAACGCCGCCCACTGACCCAGCCCCAGCCTCGCGACCGGCTCGAAGCTGCCACGCCCCAGCGAGATTAGCACCAACGCCAGCGCCCCCACGCCCATCGCCATCACCGTGAACGAGATTGGATCCGAGCGACGGATGAAAGACCGGGAGGCCACGCTGTAGACCGCCATGCACAGCGCAGCCAGCACCATCAGCCCGTCGCCGCGCCAGGCATCCGCAGGCGCAGCCGCAAAGCCGGTGAGAAGCGCCAGGGCCACACCCGCCATGGCGATGAACACACCCAGCGACTTGCGCCGGGTCAAGGGCTCGACCTTGAACACCGCCGCCACGACCATCGTCAGCAGCGGCAGCGTGGACAGTGCCAGGGCGCCGCGCACGGCGGTGGTGTAGGTGAGCGCGGCATTGAACAGGACCGGGAATCCGCCGAAGAAGAGGAGCCCCAGCATGGCGACGCCAAGCCAGTCGTCCCGTCCCGGCCAGGCTCGCCGGCCTGCCAAGGCGATCGGCAGGAGCAGCACGAAGCCGATGCCGAAGCGAAAGGCGCCGATGGCAAGAGGATCCAGGCTCCCGGCGATGAATCGCGTCACCCCGACCGACGCACCGCCGATGCCGCTCGACAGCACGGCCGCCAGAACACCTGCACCTTCGCCCACTGGAACACCCCCGCGTTGAAGCCGCAGCATCGCACTCGCAGGATCGATATCGTGGGAGCGCTGGTGCGGGATGCACGAGTATCGAGCGCGGGTCTCATTGCATCCAATCGCATTTGGCATGCGGATTGATATGCCGGACGTATGAGCCGACATGCCCACCAGACGTCCTGCCTATGATGCGACCCTTTGCTTCGGAGCACGCATGCAGGTTTGGCAACGTGGGTTGAGTAGGGTGGCGGCCGCAACGGCGGCTTCGATGGTCTGGCTGCTGACCGCCATGCCTGCCGCCGCAGCGGCACCGCAGGTCGATGTCAAGGGAGGCCGCGACCATCCGCTGGTCCAACGCTTCACTGGCTCCTGGCTGGTCGGCTACAAGGCCAACGACTGGGAACAGGCGCGGTTTCCGGCGAGCGCGACGGTCAAGGATGGCAAGTGGGTCGATCCGGTCGTCGTCGAGGGCCGCCTGACCAAAGCCATCTATGTGGCGCCCGCTGGCAAGTCGCCGCTCGAGGTGTTCCGGAACTACGAGCAGGCGCTGGTCGGCGCGGGCTTCCAGCGCCGCTTCTCCTGCGAGAGCCAGTGCGGGCCGATCTACTCGGCCATGCGTGGCGGCGATCGCTATGCCTCCGGGCTCCAGTGGGCCGATGGCAGCGTCGTCAATCCGGGTGGAAGCCGCTACAGCCTGGACGCGGGCGTTGTCAGCAATGAACAGGGTCGCTTCTGGTACGGCACGCTGCCGCGCGATGGGCAGGAGGTCCATGTCCTCGTCTACACCGCCGCCGCCAGCAACGAGACCACCCAGATGGCGGCCACCTATCTGCAGATCGTCGAACCCAAGGCGATGCCCACCGGGCAGGTCAAGGTCGACGCCCAGGCGCTCGACCAGGGCTTGAAGGCAGACGGCAGGATCGCGCTCTACGGGCTCTATTTCGACACGGGCAAGGCGGACATCAAGCCCGAATCCAAGGACCAGCTGGCCGAGATGGCCAAGCTGCTGCAGGCGCAACCCGCGCTGCGCGTCTACATCGTCGGCCACACCGACAACCAGGGCGCGCTGGAATCGAACATGACGCTGTCGCAGCAGCGAGCGACGGCGGTGGTGAATGCCCTGTCGGGTGGCTACAAGATCGATGCGAAGCGGATGGCGGGGCGCGGCGTCGGCAGTCTCGCGCCGCTGGCCAGCAATGCATCCGATGCCGGCCGGGCCAAGAATCGCCGGGTCGAGCTGGTGCTCCAGTGAACGAGCGGGCCGGGCGGTCCGATCAGGACCCGCCGCTCGCCATCCACCCCCCACCCATCGCCTGATACAGCGACACCGCCGCGTTCAGCAGGTCGGCCCGCGCCTGCAGCAGCGACAACTCCGCGCCCAGCAACCCGCGCTGCGCATCCAGCTGCTCCAGGTAGGTCGCATACCCCGCCCGATACCGGCTGGTCGCCAGCCGCAAGGTGTCGCTCAGCAGATCCCGCTGCCGCACGAGGCTGGCGCTCTGCTCGGCCAGGCGATCCACGCCGGCCAGCGCATCTTCTACTTCCCTGAATGCGATGAGTGCCGTGCGCCGGTAGGCGAGGGCGGCCTGGTCGCGGCGGGCGACGGCGGTGTCGACCTGGGCCTGCAGCCGGCCGCCGGAGAACAGCGGCGCCAGCACGCTGCCGCCCAGGGTCCACAGGGTCGTCGGGTCGGAGAGCGAATTCAGCAGCAGCACGCCGGCGGTGCTGGTCAGGCGCACGGTGGGCAGGAACTGCTTGCGCGTGGCCGACAGGGTGGCGTCGGTGGCGGCCAGGGTGTATTCGGCCTGGGCGAGGTCGGGGCGGCGGCGCAGCACGTCGGCGGGCAGGCCGGCGGGCACCGAGGGCAGGCGCATGGCCAGCAGCGTGGCGCCCCGGGGGATGTCGCCGGGCACGTCGCCCAGCAGCAGGCGCAGGGCGTTCTCCTGACGCGCGACGGCCAGTTGCAGTTGGGGCACCAGCTGCACGGCGGTTTCGTATTCGACCTGGGCCTGGCGCAGTTCCAGCTGGGAGGTGTAGCCGGCCTCCGCGCGTGAGCGGGCGAAACGCAGCGCTTCGACGCGTGCGGCCAGGGTCTGGCGGGCGATCTCCAGCCGGGCGTCGAGGCCGCGCAGGGTGAGGTAGCCGCCCGCCGTGGACGCCGCGACCGCCAGCGCGGTGGCGTCACGAGCCGTAGCGCTGGCCAGGTAGGCAGCGCGCGAGGCCTCGTTGAGGTCCGCGAGGCGGCCGAACAGGTCGATCTCGTAGGCTAGGGTCAGTTGCGGCTGGGCCGACGAGCTCTCCACCGGCTGGCCGGTGACGGCGCTCAGGGTGCGGGTGCGGCTGGCCGTGGCGCCGACGTCGAGCGATGGGTTGAGCTGGGCGCGGGCCAGCGCGGCCTGCGCGCGGGCCTCGGCCAGGCGGGCGACGGCGGTGGCGATGTCGGTGTTGCTGGCCATGGCGAGCTCGACCAGCTGCGCCAGCGTCGCATCGCCGAAGCCGCGCCACCACTGCGGATCGGGTGGCGGGCCGACGACGTCCGAGGCGCCGCGCCAGGCGATCGGCGGCGTGACGGCGGCGGCATCGGGCAGCGGCGGGGAGGGCGGGGCGGCGCAGGCGGACAGCAGCAGGCTCGCGACGATGGTCGATGCCATCGCCCGCATGGCGCGGCGCATCAGCGCGCTCCCTCGGCGGGTGCCGTGCCGGTGCCCTGTGACTGCGGCGCGCCCTGCGCGTCCGGATTGCCTGCACTGCCGCCCTGGCCACCCTGACCGGGAGTCACGCCAACAGCACCGGTGGCACCAGCGACACCTGGAGCGCCAGCAGCGCCGGAGTCACCCGACCCGCCCCGGCCCGCCGTCGTATCTACCCGCGTCTCCACCGACATCCCCGGCCGCAGCCGTTCCACGCCCTGCTGGTCCGGGTCGATGGCGATGCGCACCGAGATCCGCTGCGCGACCTTCACGAAATTGCCGGTCGCGTTGTCCGGCTTCAGCACCGCGAACTCCGAGCCGGCGGCCGGCGCCAGCCGCTCGACGCGGCCGGTCAGCCGCGCCTTGCCCAGCGCATCGACGCGAAAGCTCACCGGCTGGCCCGGCGCCATGCCGGCGGTCTGCGCCTCCTTGTAGTTGGCGATGATCCAGAGCCGGTCGGGCACCAGGAACATCAGCTGCGTGCCGGCCGTCACGTACTGGCCGGCGCGCACGCCGACCTCGCTGAGCCGGCCGTCGTTGGGCGCCCGGATCACGGTGTTTGCGAGGTCGATCTCGGCCAGCTGCAGGGCGGCGCGGGCGCTCTCGACGGCGGCCTCCAGCCCGGCGCGGTTGACGCCCACCGAGCGCACGTCCTGCCGCGCGATCTCGGAGGCGGCGCGGGCCTGCTCAACGGCCGCCTGGGCCTGGCGCAATGCGGCGCGCGTCTGGTCGCGCTCGCGCAACGAGACCGAGCCCTCGGCCACCAGCACGTCGACGCGGTCCATGTCGGCCTGGGCGCGCGCGAGCTGGGCGCGGGCGTTGGCCACGCCGGCCTCCTGCGCCAGCACCGTGGCCTCGCGCGAGCGCCGGGTCTGCGCCGAGTTGGCCAGGCTGGCCTGCTGGCCGGCCAGCGTGGCGCGCGCCTGCTCCACGCGCTGGCGATAGATGCGGTCGTCGATGCGCGCGAGCACGTCGCCGGCGCGCACGCGCTGGAAGTCCTGCACCGGCACCTGGGCCACGTAGCCGCTGGTCTGCGGGCTGACCACCGTGGTCTGGCCGCGCACATAGGCGTTGTCGGTGCTCTCGATGGCGCTGGTGAAGGGCGGCAGCTGCCAGGCATAGAGCACCACGCCGATGCCCAGCAGCGCGACCAGCAGAGTCACCGTGGTGCCGATCCAGCCGTTGCGCGGCGGCGCCCAGCCGGTGGGCGCGGCCGGCGTCGGCGCGACCGGGGCGGCAGGGGCGGCGGCAGGTGCGCCCGTGGATGCGGCGACCGATGACGCGGTGGCTGGCGTCGCGGCCGAGGTGGCTGGCGAAGCGGCCACCGGCGCCGGGGCGACCGGTTCACGCACGTCTGCCGCGCGGTCGATGGCGCTCTCGACCGGATCCTCCAGGCGGCGGGTCGGCGGGGGCGTTGGGGTGGAAGCTGAAGGCGGGCTCGGATCGGGCATGGAAGTCGGAAGCATCAACGGGAGGGCGCGGCGGCGGGCGCGGGCGCGGCAGCGGGAGCGGCGGCCGCCCGGCGCCGGCTGCGCACCACCAGGAAGCTCAGCCACAGCACCGCCACGCAGGCGAACACGCCCACCACCAGGAACACGTCGTTGAAGGCCAGGACGTTGGCCTCGCGCGTGACCTGCTGCGCCAACAATGCCCCGCCTTCGGCCTGCCGCAAAGCGGTATCTCCCAGCACGCGGCCGTAGGCGCCGGCGCCGGATTGCACCCGGGTGGCCACCAGCGGATCGACCAGGCTGATCGACTGCACCAGCTCGTGCGAATGGAATTTCTCGCGCGTCACCTGGGAGGTGCCCAGCAGCGCGCTGCCGGCCAGCCCACCCAGGCTCTGCGTGATGCCGAACAGCGCCGAGAAGCTCACCAGGTGCGAGGGCCCCTTGCGCAGCGCCTGCGTCAGGCCGAACAGCAATGCCGGCCCCACGAACAGCGCGGCCGCGAAGCCCAGCAGCGACTGGCTGAGGAAGAAGTTCTGCGGCCGGTACAGGCTGGTGGCGCGGGTGTCCAGGAAGCTGCCCACCGCGATGCAGACCAGCGCCACCACGATCGGCGTGCCCAGTTTCTGCGGGTCGATGGTCAGCGCGCTGACCACGATGCCGGCCAGCGTGGCCAGCGTGACCCAGGTGAACAGGCCCACCAGCTGGTCGTTGTTGATGCCCAGCGCGGTCAGCAGGCCGACCACGCCGAAGCTCTGCTCCGACAGCAGCAGCCGCATCAATGTCGCCACCAGGGCGAAGCGCACGATGTCGCCGCTGCCCAGCCAGCGGGTGTTGAGCAGCGGATTGGCCCGGTTGTGCTCGATCACCATCGCCACCGACAGCAGCGCGATGGCGCCGCACAGCGCCCAGCCCAGCCATGGCACCTCGGTCCACCAGACGATGCGGCCCTGGCCCAGCACCGCGCACAGCAGCGCCATGCCGGGCGCGAAGAGCGCGAAGGTCACCAGGTCGAGCTTCTCGAAGACCTTGATGCGCTCGCTCGGCGGCAGCCGGAACAGCGCCACCGCTGCCAGCGACAGCATGGCCAGCCCCAGCTCGAAGTAGTAGAGCGAGCGCCAGCCGCCGAACTCCAGCAGGTCCGACGAGAACAGGCGCGCCATCGGCGTCGCCAGCTGCGGCACGCCCACGCCCAGCACGATGGCCTTCATGCGCCAGCGCGCCGGCAGCGCCTGGATGAAATAGAACAGCGACAGCGAGCTCAGCACGCCGGCCGAGACGCCGCTGGCCGCCCGCACCGCGATGGCGCTGGCGAAGCTGTGCACGAACAGGTGCCCCAGCGTCAGCAGCACATAGGCGCCCAGGAAGATCCTGATGAACACGTTCAATCCGAACTGCTGGCGGAACTTGATCAGCAGCATGTTCATGCAGACGTTGGTCATCAGGTAGGCCGTCGCCAGCCAGGCCGCCTCGTCGCTGTAGAGCCCCAGCGTGCCCTGCACGTTGACCAGGTTGGCCGCGATCAGCGCGTTGCCGAAGCCACCCGTGAGGCCGACCAGGATGGCGACCAGGAAATAGGCGACGCGCCGCCCGGTCGGGTGTTCCGGCGTCGCCGGCGAGCCCGGCATGGCCGCGCGCTCGTGCGGCTTGAATTCATAGGCCGGCGCCGCCGGGGCGGTCGGGTCGCGGCGGCGGCGCCAGGGCGGCGCAAGGGAGGACGGAGCGGTCGGCATCGGCGCCGACTCTAGCAATGCGGACGCTCCGCCGTGCGATGCGGGGCACTCGGCGGCCATGACCCATGACTAGAATCGCGTCCATCGGAACGGTCTTAAAAAGAGTCGTCGCGACTCGAATCAGCGAGCGAAAAAATTGACTACAAGGCTTCTTTCCGATTCCGGCGCCGCCCAGGGAGTCGACATGGAGGCCCTGCGACGGGCGGCCTGCGGGCTGCTGTTCCAGCACGCGCAGGCGGCCCTGTGCTGCTATGACGCCGGTGACCGCGTGTTGTTCTGGAACGCCGCCTATCCCGCCTTCTTTCCCGAAGTGGCCGCCCACCTGCGAGTCGGCATGCATTTCCTCGACAGCGTGACCGCGTTCCTGCGCGTGCAGCACCCCGACGTGGACGCGGCGGAGATCGAGGCCGGCGCGGCCGCCGCGCTGGATCGCCATCGGCGCCTGGAGGGGCCGCTGCGCTACCAGCGTGGCGACGACGGGCGCTGGCTGGAACTGCGCATGTTCCCGCAGCCCGATGGCAGCCGCATCAAGATCTGGAACGACGTCACGACCGCGCAGATGGCGCCGTCCGAGGACCTCGGCATGCTGGAGCTGCTGACCGTCGGCCATGTCGGGCTGATCGTCCACGACGCGCAGGGCCGGCTGGTCTACACCAATTCGCGCTACTTCTCGGAGATGTTCCTGCATGTGCTGACGACCCTGCCGGACATCCGCCAGCGCGATGCGCACGCGACCTACTGGCCGCGCTTCCACGAGATGTTCGACGACGCGGCCGACTATCGCGCCCTCTGCGAGCGGCCCGACGCCGGCGCCCTGGCCGCGCCCGCCACGCTGAAGGCGCGCACCGGTCGCTGGTTCCGCATCGCCGAGCAGGCCTGGCGCGGCGGCATCGCCTCGGTCTGGACCGATGTCACCGACCTGCTGGAGCGCGAGCAGGCGCTGAAGGCGGCCTATGCCGACATGATGGCGCTCAACATCCAGCTGCGCGACCGGGCCGAGACCGACAGCCTGACCGGCCTGCCCAACCGGCGCCGCTTCGATGCCGTGCTGTCCGATGCGCAGGCGCGGGTCGACGACGGCGCGGGCCGGGTCGTCGGCATCGTCGATGTCGACCACTTCAAGTCGGTCAACGACCGCTTCGGCCACGACATCGGCGATGGCGTGCTGATCGAGGTCGCGCGCTGCCTGCGCCAGGGCCTGGTGCCCGGCGACGTGGTGGCGCGCCTGGGCGGCGAGGAGTTTGGCGTGGTCCTCGCCGATGTCGATGGCGGCGCGGCCTTCGAGCGCGCCGAGGACCTGCGCCGCCGCGTCGAGGCGCTGGCCTGCGGCGACGGGCGCGGTGGCGTGGTCCGGGTGACGGTGTCGATCGGCCTGGCGCCGATGGCGCGCGACGTCGCCGTCACCGACACCGTGCGGACCGCCGACCTGGCGATGTTCCAGGCCAAGGCCGACGGCCGCAACCGCGTCCGCGCGGCCTGAGCCGGTCGGGGCCCGCCGACGCTACGCGGCGACGAAGGCGTTGCGCAGCCGGCCCAGGCCGGTGATGTCGATCTCCACCACGTCGCCCGCGCGCAGGTGCGGCGACTGGCCGTCGGTGCCCATCCAGATGACGTCGCCCGGATGCAGGGTCAGGTAGCGGCTCATGCGGCTGATGAAGGTCGGGATGTCGAACAGCATGTCGGCGGTGTGGAACCGGGTGCGGATCTCGCCATTGAGGCGCACCGTGGTCTCGGCCCGTCCGAGGTCGAAGTCGGTCTCGATCCACGGCCCCATCGGCTTGAAGGTGTCGCTGTTCTTGGCGCGCCAGAAGGTGCGGTCGGATTTCTGCCACAGCCGCTCGCTGACGTCGTTGCCGATGGTGTAGCCGAAGACGCAGTCCAGCGCCTGCGCCGGACTGACGTCGCGCGCCGGGCGGCCGATGACCACCACCACCTCGCCCTCGTACTCGACCTGGCGCGCATCGGCCGGGATGACCACGTCCTCCCCGTGCGCCACCAGGGCGTTGACGGCACGATAGCCGATGTCGGCCTGCTGCGGCACGGCCACCGTGGTGCCGCTCTGCGCGGCGTACTCGTGGATGTGCTTCACGTAGTTCAGGCCGGCGGCATAGAAGGTGCGCGGCAGCAGCGGCACCTCGATGCGCACGTCGGCCAGCCGCAGCACCTGGCCGCTGTCCTCGTGCGCGCCCCAGGGCGTGCCGCGCACGGCGTGCACGCGGTCGTCGTCGTCGAGCCGGGCATGGCCGCCCGGCTGGCCGTCCCGCATGGCGTAATGGATCCAGCGCATCACTCGGCCTTGATGTTGGCGCTCTGGATGAGCTGGGCCCAGCGGGCGCGGTCCTGGCCGAGCCAGGTGCGGTAGTCGGCCGGTCCGCGGTACCTGACCTCCGCGCCCAGCGATTTGAGGCGCGCCTCCGTCGCCGGCCTGGCGAGCGCGGCGGCGATGGCCTTGTCGAGCTTGTCCACCACCGGCGCCGGCAGGCCGGCCGGGCCGATGAAGCCGATCGGCTGCGCATAGTCCTCGAAGCCGGCATAGCCCAGCTCGGTGGTGGTCGGCACGCCCGGATAGTCCGGATGCCGCTTGGCGGCGGCCACGGCCAGCACGCGCAGCTTGCCGGCGTTGACATACTCGGCCGCGCCGATCATGGGGAAGAACATGAAGTCGACCCGGCCCGACATCACCTCGGTCAGTGCCGGGGCGTTGCCCTTGAACGGGATGTGGTTCATGCGCGCCTTGCTGCGCTGCTCCAGCAGCACGGCCGCCAGGTGGGCCGAGCCGCCGACCCCGGCGGTGCCATAGGTGACCGCCTCGGGCCGGGCCTGCGCCTTCTTCACCAGGTCGTCGAGCGTCCTGTAGGGCGAGTCGGCCCCCACCACGATGATCTGCGGCAGCACCGCCACCTGCGCGATGGGCGTGAAGTCCTTGACCGGGTCGTACTTGACGCGCTCGGGCTGCAGCAGCGGATTCACGTTGTGCGAGATGGTGTTCATGATCACCGTGTAGCCATCGGGCGCGGCATGCTGCACGAACTCGGTGGCGATGTTGCCGTTGGCGCCGGGCTTGTTGTCCACCACCACCGGCTGGCCGAGCGCCAGGGCCATGTCCTGGCCCAGCACGCGCGCCAGCACGTCGGTCGGGCCGCCGGCGCTGTAGCCGACCACCAGCCGGACCGGGCGGTCGGGATAGGCCGGCTGGGCCAGCGCCAGCGGTGCAACGGCCACCAGCGCGCTCGCCAGGCAGGTCAGGCGCAGGACGGCACGGCGCGAGGCGTGGCGGGGAGCGTCGGGGGATGTGCGATCTGTTCTCATGGGTTGTGTCTCCTCGGGGATGGGTGGATCAGGAAGCGACGAACAGTCCCGCGCGGCGCGGCGCTTCGGCCTCGGCGGCCGGCGCGGCTGCCAGGGCCGGCACCACCGGCAGCGCGGGCACCGCCGGCCAGGGCCGCAGCAATTCGGGGCCGAGGTCGTTCAGGGTCGGGGCGCCGCACAGGCGCTGGGTGCGCAGCAGCTCGTCGTGCAGGATGTGCAGCGCCCGCTGCGCGCCGGCCTCGCCGGCCGCCACCGCGCCATACAGCGTGGCGCGGCCCAGCAGCACGCCCTGCGCGCCCAGGGCCAGGGCCTTGGCGATGTCGCTGCCGCGCCGCACGCCGCCATCGACCAGCACTGGCAGCCGGCCGGCCACGGCGGCCAGCACCTGGGGCAGGGCCTGCAGGGTCGGGATGGCGCCATCGAGCTGGCGGCCGCCGTGGTTCGAGACCACGATCGCATCGACGCCCAGGGCCAGCAGGCGCTGCGCGTCGTCGCCCCTGCTCACGCCCTTGACGATCAGCTTGCGCGGCCAGCGCTCGCGCACCTCGGCCAGGCGCGCCCAGTCGAAAGACGGGTCGTAGCTGCGGCCGACCGACGATGCGATGGCGGTGGCGCTGGTGGCCGTGGCCTCCAGCCCGCGCAGGTTCTCCATCACCGGCATGCCGTGGCGCAGCATGTCCAGCGCCCAGCGCGGGCGCGACGCGAAATCAAGCACGTTGCGCGCCGAGAAGCGGAACGGGATCGAGAAGTGGTTGTGGAAGTCGCGCTCGCGTTTGCCGCCGACCGGCAGGTCGACCGTGATGACCAGCGCCTCGTAGTCGGCCGCGCGGGCCCGCTCAACCAGCTGCCAGAAGAACTCGCGGTTGCGCAGCACGTAGGCCTGGAACCAGTGCCGTCCGGGTGCCTGGTCGGCGATGGTCTCGATGGCGGTGGTGGCGCTGCTCGACAGGGTGTAGGGCAGGCCCATGCGCGCCGCCGCGCGCGCCAGCGCCAGGTCGGCGCCCCGGTGCCCGAAGCCCGCGGCGCCGGTCGGCGCGATGACCGCCGGCATGCCGGCCTCGGCGCCGACCAGCTGGCAGCGCGTGTGGGCCTCCGAGACATCGACCAGCACGCGCGGCGCCAGGCGCCAGTCGCCATAGGCGCCACGGTTCTCGTTCAATGTCAGCTCGTCCTCGGCGCCGCCATCGTAGAAGTCGAACACCGCGCGCGGCAGCCGCCGGCGCGCCAGGGCGCGCAGGTCGTCGATGCTGTAGCAGCCGGCGGGGTCGCGCGGCGTCGGGGTCCGGCGGGCGGTCACGCGGGCTGGGCCTCGGCTTGCGTCACGCCCTGGGCGCGCGGCGTGCCGTCGTCGTGGAAGAAGCGGGTCGCCATGACCTGGCAGCGCTTGATCAGCCGTGGCTCGTCGGGGCGGTAGTCGGGGATCGCGTTGTGGATCGTGCCCATGTTGTCCCACATCAGCACGTCGCCGACCTGCCAGCGATGGGCATGGCGGTACTCGGGGCGGGTCTGGTGCTCGAACAGGAAGTCCAGCATGCGCTGGCTCTCGGCCTCGTCCAGCTCCTGGATCCGCACCGCATAGCCCGGGTTGCAGTACAGCACCTTGCGCCCGGTGATCGGGTGCGTCAGGAACAGCGGGTGCGGCACCGGCGGCTTGGCCGCGCGCTGCGCCGCCGTCAGTGGCGGGCGGGTGCTGCCGCGCTCGCGCCGCATCATTTCCCAGAACTTTTCGAAGTCGTGCAGCACGGTCATGCCGTCGAGGCGCTGCCTGAACTCCTCCGGCAGGCCGTCGTAGGCGGCGTGCATGTTGCAGAACTCGGTGTTGCCCAGTGGCTGGCCGTCGCGGTGCGGGATGCGCAGGCCATGGAGCACGTTGGTGAAGGCGATCATGCGGCTGTACGACATGTCGGTGTGCCAGTCCTGGCCGGCATCCGACAGGCCCAGCGGCTTGCCGTCCTCGACGATGTTGGACAGGACCATTACCTCGGGCAGGCCGGCTTCCTGGTAGAGGCCGGAGACGTTGATCTCCAGCTCGCCGAAGCGGCGCGAGAAGTCGCGCAGCTGCGACGGCGTCAGGTCCTGCCTCGGATAGCTCAATACGCCGTGACGGCCGAGGGCCTGCAGCAGGCCCTGGAAATCCTCGTCCGACAGCGGCCGGGACAGGTCGAGGTCCTCGATGCGGGCGCCGAGCGTGGCGCCGGAGGGAACGATGCGGAAGGTCATGGATGCCTCTCTCGGGGAATGGGGAGTCGGGAACGGGGGTGGATCAGAAGGCCGCGTCCAGCAGGGCGCGCAGTTCGTGCGCGCCGCTCACAGGGCGCGGGTTGTAGTGGAGGCCGCGCTCGCCCATCGTCTTGGCGGCGATGCGGTCGAGCGAGGTCGCCGGCACGCCGATGTCGCGCAGGCGGGTGGGCACGCCGGCCGCCGCCTGCAGGGCGACCAGGGCCGGCGCCAGCGCATCGGGTTCGGCCGGCGCGCCCAGGCTGGCGGCGGCGCGCGCCAGGGCCCGGGCGGTGTCGGCGGTCGCGCCATCGGCGTTGAAGGCCAC
>Ga0308163_10001490_pt1 | contig 25276 bp, 18 predicted proteins | sample PhyTR1_FD_201037 | JGI IMG/M metagenome (GOLD analysis project Ga0308163, IMG submission 201037) | Phyllosphere microbial communities from UC Gill Tract Community Farm, Albany, California, United States - DLSLT.R1 | ecosystem: Host-associated > Plants > Phyllosphere > Unclassified | place: USA... | reverse complement strand
CCCAGGCCAATTACGGGAGTTGCTGCGGTAAAACCGATAGCGGCCATGACGAGGCCGAGATGAGCGAGACGAAACTTGGACATGAGAAAGTCTTTCAGTAAAAAGCGAATAGGCAGGATGGCCTGCCTATTCGGATGTAAAGAGAACCTGAAACTACAGCTTACTGGAATTGCTCGTTGCCGACCAGACCGATTTTAGTCACGCCCAGACGCTGTGCCGAGGCCATGACACCGGCGACGACTTTGTATTCCACCAGCTTGTTCGGACGCAGATGCACTTCCGGCTGGTCTGCTTGCGCAGCAACGTTGTTCAACTTGGCTTCCAGCGAGGCACGGTCAGGAACGACCTGGTTGTCCCACAAGATGGTACCGTCAAAATCGACATCGATCGTGACGACCACAGGTTCCGTAGTCGGTGGCGGCGGGGTGCCGACCGGCATGTTCAGGTTCACCGAGTGGTTTTGTTTTGGAATCGTGATGATCAACATGATAATCAGCACCAGCATCACATCGATGAGGGGCGTCATGTTCAGTTCCATCATTGGTTCCGGATCCGCGCCTGCTGCGCTTCCCGAACCGACATTCATACTCATAGTGTTTCCTTTAAGAAGTCCAACGAAGCGCCGGGCGCAACTGCCGCCCGGCAAGCTCCTGACCATGGCGCCCCGTTGTTGCCAGGGCGCCGCCGTCAGTCGCTATCAGCTCTTGTCAGGTGGTTCGGTGATGAAGCCGACCTTCTGAATCCCGGCACGTTGGGTCGTGAAGATCACTCGGCCGATCGATTCGTAGCGTGCTTCCTGGTCGCCACGAACATGTACTTCCGGCTGCGGTACTTTCACTGCTTCAACTTTAAGATAATCGAACAGTTCGTTCGTGTCTTTCAGTCTGGTCTGGCCCAGGTAAATCTCGCCGTCCTTGTTAACCACGATGTTAACGTTTTGCGGCTTGCTTTGAAGGGCTTGGTTGGCCTCAATCGGCAGATCGATTTTCTGCAGCTTGAGAACAACCGGACTGGTGATCAAGAAAATGATCAGCAAAACCAACATGATGTCGACGAGCGGCGTCGTGTTGATTTCTGACATTACTTGATCTTCATCTCCGCTGTCGGAGCCGACGGACATCGACATGATTCTTATCCGATCTTTTTAGCGCCGGCAGCACGGCCAGCTTCGCTGGTCGACATGGCACCGGAAACCAGAACCGAGTGCACGTCGGCGCTGAACGAGCGGATGTCTTCCATAGCGGTTTTGTTACGACGAACCAACCAGTTGTAACCCAGAACGGCAGGCACGGCGACCAGCAGACCAAACGCGGTCATGATCAGTGCTTCACCAACTGGACCTGCAACTTTGTCGATCGATGCGTTACCGGTCATGCCGATGGCGGTCAGCGCGCCGTAGATACCCCAAACGGTACCGAACAGACCGATGAACGGTGCGGTCGAACCAACGGTTGCCAGGAACGACAGGCCATCTTGCAGACGCGACTGGACTTTGTCCGAAGCGCGCTGGATCGACATCGTCACCCAGGTCGACAGATCGATTTGTTCCAGCAGGGCGCCGTCGTGGTGAGCGGTTGCCTTGGTGCCCGATTCAGCGATGAAGCGGAATGGCGAGCCTTCAACCAGGGTAGCCGAACCGGCAGCGATCGAAGGTGCTTTCCAGAATTTGGCAGCGGTTTCCTTGGCTTGCTTGAAGATTTTCATCTGGTCAAGCAGTTTGGTGATGATGATGTACCAGCTGCCGATCGACATGATGGCCAGGATGATCAGGGTGGCGCGTGGCACGAAGCCGCCGTCCCACACAGCCGACAGGCCGAACGGGTTGTGTACTTCTTCGGTTTTTGGAGCGGCTGCGTCAGCGGCTGGAGCGGCTGCATCGGCGGCTGGTGCTGCTGCGTCAGCGGCTGGTGCCGGGGTTGCTGCAGCGTCTGCCGCAGGTGCCGTGGCTGCCGGTGCTGGAGCGTCCGCGAATGCTGGAGCTGCTACCAGGGCGGTAGTAGCGGTAACGGACAACAGAACCGCGGCAAAAAATGCGGACAAACGGGTATTCTTAAACATGCTTCCTCCAAAATTAAAAATAACAGATCGCTGAACGTGATGACAACGAAATCATGGTGTGAGACAGCGGGTAGCTGCCTCGGGTTTTAATCCAGCGACCAAACGTATTGCATTTGCTGCCAGCCTTGTTCCGGCTTGCCGTCGACCGTTGCAGGCTTGAACGTGCAACGGCTGATACCTGTTATCGCAGCACGGTCCAGATCACGGAAGCCGCTCGATTTCACGACTTTCGAATCGGCGACCTTGCCGTCAACGCCAATCAGGAACGACAGTGTCACGACACCGGTTTCCTCATTGCGCTGCGACGACTTCGGATACTGCGGTTTTTCGCAGACGCTGAAGTCAACCACCGCTGCGGTACGCACCGATTTGGCTGGTCCAGGAGGAGCGGCTGGCGCAGGCTGCGCAGGCGGCGCTGGCGGTGCCAGTACATTGGTGGCTGGCTTCACCTGGGTGGTGTTGGCAATCACGTTCTGTGGCGGCGGCGGCTGCTGCACGTTCACCTCGACTGGCGGAATGAAAGGCGGCGGTGGCGCTTTCATTTCTGGCGGCGGTGGTGGCGGTGGAAGATCCTTCGGTGGAGGCGGTTTCACTTCCTCGATAATCTTGGTTTCAACCGGGTCCATCATTTTGGTGACCAAGCGCTTGCCCAAGCCCGTCGCAATCCCGTAAGCCGCGAGAACGTGCAGCAGGACAACGATCGTGATGCCTGTGTAGTTCTTGGGACTTTTCTCGTTCGAAAAATTCATGCCTGCTTTCTCCAAATACCATCTCTTGTCTTGCAACTGAACCCCAAAATGACGACACAAAGCTCCAGCCGTATCCGGGACGTCGCCGAATTATACATACGAATTCTTTATTTTACACAGATTTTTAACGCCTAAAACCGGTTAAATTTTCCCACCTTTTGCGCCCTGAAAACGTACTTGCTTATGCCATCTTTGCACGCTTTCGGGCATAAAAAAAGGCGGTCTTATCGGTTTTCTACAGCCGTTTGGCGCTACCACGGCTAAGTTCTCCCATGTGTCGATATGGCAGAATTATATTTTGCGTTATTGAATATGGAAACCGCTAAATTTGGATCAAATTCTTTCTTTAGGGTAACTTTTTACTCCTGAACCAGACCACTTTACCTTATTGCCGCACCAAGGCGGTGCGAATCGAGGCTGCCAGGGGCCAAACAGCCTGTCAATATGGTGGTTTTCGAGGCCGCCAGGCCATACTGAATTGTGATGGCGATATAGCTTACGCTTATATTTATACCCATATCCTGTTACGGGCGCATGACGCTATCGTCGCGGCGGTTGCGTTTTTCACGCCGGCAGTTCAGCGTGCCGAGCACCATGCCGTGCGGATCGACCGTATCGAGATGCACGTCGAACCCCCACAGCCGCGCCACATGTTTCAAGACCTCGGTGGCCTGCTGGTTCAGGGGCCGGCGCAGGAATTGCGTGTGGCGCAAGGTCAGCGCGCGGTCGTCGCGCGTGTTGACCGACCATACCTGGATATTCGGTTCGCGGTTGCCCAGGTTGTATTGCTCGGCCAGCTGCTGGCGCACATAGCGGTAGCCGGCTTCGTCGTGGATGGCGGAAATCGCCAGCTTTTCATTCTTGTCGTCGTCGAGCACGGCGAAGAAGTGGAACTCGCGGATCAGGCGCGGCGACAGGTATTGGGCGATGAAACTTTCATCCTTGAAATTACGCATGGCAAAATCCAGGCTCTTGCGCCAGTCGCTGCCGGCCATGTCGGGAAACCAGGCGCGGTCCTCGTCGGTCGGATGCTCGCAGATGCGGCGGATGTCGCTCATCATGGCAAAACCGAGCGCATACGGATTGATGCCGCTGTAATACGGGCTGTCGATCGGCGGCTGGTACACCACGTTGGTATGGCTTTTCAGGAACTCCATCATGAAGCCGTCGCCGACCACGCCTTCGTCATACAGCTGGTTCAGGATGGTGTAGTGCCAGAAAGTGGCCCAGCCTTCGTTCATCACCTGGGTCTGGCGCTGCGGATAAAAATACTGGGAAATCTTGCGCACGATGCGCACCATCTCGCGCTGCCACGGTTCCAGCAGCGGCGCATATTTTTCAATAAAGTACAGCAGGTTTTCCTCGGGCTCGGGTGGGAAGCGCGGCGCCGCCTTGCGCTGCTCGTCCTCGTCGTCCTCCTCGTCGCGGCGCGGCAGGGTGCGCCACAGCTGGTTGATCTGCGACTGCACGTATTCTTCGCGTTCTTTCTGGCGCGCATATTCTTTCGCCATCGACAGCTTGGCCGGGCGCTTGTAGCGGTCGACGCCATAGTGCTGGATCGCATGGCAGGAATCGAGCAGCAATTCCACCGCGTCCACGCCATGGCGCTGTTCGCATTCGGCGATGTAGTTCTTGGCAAACACCATGTAGTCGATGATGGCGTCGGCATCGGTCCAGGCGCGGAACAGGTAATTGCCCTTGAAGAAGGAATTATGGCCATAGGCTGCATGCGCGATCACCAGCGACTGCATGGTCAGGCTGTTTTCCTCCATTAAATAGGCGATGCACGGATTCGAGTTGATGACGATCTCGTAGGCCAGGCCCATCTGGCCGCGCTTGTAGCTTTTCTCGGTCGACAAAAAATGCTTGCCGAACGACCAGTGGTTGTACGACACCGGCATGCCGACCGAGGTGTAGGCGTCCATCATCTGCTCGGCCGTGATCACTTCCAGCTGGTTGGGATAGGTGTCCAGGCCGAACTGTTTTGCCACGCGGGCGATTTCTTCGTGGATCTGTTCGATCAGTTCGAAGGTCCATTCGGATTGTTCCGGCAGGGCGTTCGGATGGCGGACGCGGACAAATGGTTCGGCATGCGGGGTGGCGGCGGAAGTCATCATTTCACCTGTTTCTTGAACAGTTCTCGGAACACCGGATAGATATCGGCCGGCGTGACGATCTTTTGCATGGCGAAATGGGCGTGGTGGTCGAGCACGCCCGCGTATTGCTCCCACAGGTTCTGCTGCGGGCCGTCGGTGATTTCGACGTAGGTGTAGTACTGCACCTTGGGCATGATGGTATTGATCAGCAACTGGCGGCACAGCACCGAATCGTTGTCCCAGTTGTCGCCGTCGGACGCCTGCGCAACATAGCTGTTCCACTGGCCGCCGCCGTAGCGCTCTTCTATTATAGTGTTGAGCAAATTGAGCGCCGACGACACCACCGTGCCGCCAGACTCGCGCGAATTGAAGAAATCGTGTTCGTCGACCTCGGACGCGGCCGTATGGTGGCGGATAAAGACCACGTCGATCTTGTCGTAGGCGCGTTTCAGGAACAGATACAGCAGGATGAAGAAGCGCTTGGCGGTATCCTTGCGCGATTCGTCCATCGAACCCGAGACGTCCATGATGCAGAACATCACCGCCTGCGTCATCGGCTTGGGCACCTTGATGCGGTTGCTGTAGCGCAGGTCGAACGGGTCGATGAAGGGTATCGCCAGCAGCCGCGTGTGCAGGTGATGGATCAGCCGGCGCAATTCGATCACGTCGCCGTCTTCCTCGGACACGCCGTCGTTGAGCATCTGCGCCAGTTGTTCTTCGGCCAGCGCCAGCTGCTTGCGCGAGCCGCCGCCGACGGCGATGCGCCGGCCCAGCGCGCCGCGCAGCGAGCGCAGCACGTGGATATTCGACGGCGTGCCCGACATATTGTAGCCGGCGCGCTGGTTCTTCAATTCGGTGGTGGCCGTCAGCTGGGTCTTGACCATGTGCGGCAATTCCAGGTCCTCGAAGAAGAAGTTCATGAATTCTTCGCGCGACAGCTCGAAGATGAAATCGTCTTCGGAAGTTTCCTCGCTGTTGCCGGCCTTGCCGCGGCCACTGCCGCCGCCGCCCTTGGGCCGGGCGATCTGGTCGCCCTTCAGGTATTCCTTGTTGCCGGGATTGACGACTTCCCAGACGCCGCCATGCGCGTGGCCAAAGGCCGGTTCGCCCACGTCCTTGACCGGGATGGTGACCTTTTCGCCATTCTCGACATCCGTGATCGAGCGCCCCTTGATGGCGCGCCCCACGGCATCCTTGATCTGGCCCTTGTAGCGCCGCAAGAAACGTTCGCGGTTGACGGCGGACTTGTTCTTGCTTTGCAAGCGCCTGTCGATGAGGTAAGTCAAAGCGTGCCTCCTTCACTTGTCTTGCGCGCCAGGCCGAAGCCGGCGCGCCCCGCTGCCGCTAGGATGACTTGCGTACGCGCAAGTACCACTCGCATAACAGCCGTACCTGCTTGGCCGTATAGCCTTTTTCCACCATGCGGGCCACGAAGTCGGCGTGCTTGTTGGCATCGTCGGCGCTGGCCTTGGCATTGAAGGAAATCACCGGCAGCAAGTCTTCCGTATTCGAGAACATTTTCTTCTCGATCACGGTGCGGAATTTTTCATAGCTGGTCCAGGCCGGATTCTTGCCGCCGTTCGAGGCCCGCGCCCGCAAGCCGAAGTTGACGATCTCGTTGCGGAAATCCTTGGGATTCGAAATGCCGGCCGGCTTCTCGATCTTTTCCAGCTCGTTGTTCAGCGATTCGCGGTCGAAACTTTCGCCGGTGTCCGGATCACGGTATTCCTGGTCCTGTATCCAGAAGTCGGCAAACGTCACATAGCGGTCGAAAATGTTCTGGCCGTATTCCGAGTAACTTTCCAGGTAGGCGGTCTGGATTTCCTTGCCGATGAATTCGACATAGCGCTGCGCCAGATGTTCCTTGATATACGAGAAGTAGCGTTGTTCCAGTTCCGACGAAAACTGTTCGCGTTCGACCTGCTGCTCCAGCACATATAACAGGTGCACCGGATTGGCCGCCACTTCGGAATTGTCGAAGTTGAACACCTTCGACAAAATCTTGAAGGCAAAGCGCGTCGACAGCCCGTTCATGCCTTCGTCGACGCCGGCGTAGTCGACATACTCGTGCATCGACTTTGCCTTCGGATCGGTATCCTTGAGGTTCTCGCCGTCGTACACCAGCATCTTGGAAAAGATGCTGGAATTTTCCGGGTCTTTCAGGCGCGACAGGATGGCGAACTGCGCCATCATGCGCAGGGTGCCCGGTGCGCACGGGGCTTTTTCCAGCGAGGAATTGGCCACCAGCTTGTCGTAGATCTTGATCTCGTCGGACACCCGCAGGCAGTACGGCACCTTGACGATATAAATACGGTCGAGGAAAGCCTCGTTGTTGCGGTTGTTCTTGAACGTCTTCCATTCCGATTCATTCGAGTGGGCCAGGATGATGCCGTCGAACGGGATCGCGCCAAAGCCCTCGGTGCCCTTGTAATTGCCCTCTTGGGTGGCGGTCAGCAGCGGGTGCAGCACCTTGATCGGCGCCTTGAACATTTCGACGAATTCCATCAGGCCCTGGTTGGCCAGGCACAGGCCGCCCGAATAGCTGTAGGCGTCGGGGTCATCCTGGGCGTAGTCTTCCAGCTTGCGGATATCGACCTTGCCGACCAGGGACGAAATATCCTGGTTGTTCTCGTCGCCCGGTTCGGTCTTCGAGATGGCGATCTGTTTCAGCACCGACGGGTAGCGCTTGACGACGCGGAACTGGTTGATGTCGCCATTGAATTCGTGCAGGCGTTTCACGGCCCACGGGCTGGGAATATTGCGCAGGTAGCGGCGCGGGATGCCGTAGTCTTCTTCAAGGATGGTGCCGTCCTCTTCCTCGTTGAACAGGCCCAGCGGCGACTCGTTGACGGGCGAGCCTTTCAGGCAATAGAAGGGCACGTGTTCCATCAGCGACTTGAGCTTTTCGGCGATCGACGACTTGCCGCCGCCGACCGGTCCCAGCAAGTACAGGATTTGCTTGCGCTCTTCCAGGCCTTGCGCGGCATGGCGGAAATACGAGACCACTTGCTCGATCACTTCCTCGGTGCCGTAGAAGTCACGGAAGGCGGGATAGATTTTGATCACCTTGTTGGCGAAGATGCGCGACAGCCGCGTGTCGTTGCGCGTGTCGATCAGTTGCGGCTCGCCGATGGCCGCCAGCATGCGTTCGGGCGCGCTGGCGTAGGTCAGCTTGTCCTTCTTGCACAGGGCCAGGTATTCGGTGAGCGACATTTCCTCTTCACGGGTGCGCTCGTAGCGTGCTGCGTAGTTATCAAAAATGGTCATGTTCAATGTCCTTTAATGTAAAACCAACCTGCCAGTCACCATGTCAGCCGGCCTGGCAGTTGCCTCGGCTCGCCGCTTGCATTGTTATTACCCCGTGTTCGATTGTTATTGTTGGTTATTGTTGTACAAGCCCGGCTGTCTTTGCCAGTCCGGATTGCCCGGACCAAAAAACTGGCGCTTGATGCCTTTCTGACGTAATCAGACGGCTTATTTTCATGTGCTGATAGCGCTTGATGCACCTACCTTTTCCCCATGAAATTAATTATTGCTCTAAAGGATCAGGAAGTCAAAAGATAAGTCGTAATATCTTTAATACTTGTTTGTAAATTATTGATTTGATTGAATAAAATCAAAAAAACCACAGCCATTTTACTCAACTTTCCAGCCCTTTTAGGATCATCATACGACAATTCGAGCACATGCGCCGACAGGGTAGCGGCGGCGGCGCCGGTGGCCCCGGCCATCTTGCGATAAACTGCGTACATGTTTGATGACGCAGCGCCGCGACCCGCTCCACGGCGCGCCTGCGCCAGCATTTTTTCTTCGCCCCCTACAAGGAACACCTGATGACAAACCAGCCATTGCGCGCGATCGTACGCGGCATGCCGAAAGCCGAACTGCATATCCATATCGAAGGCTCGCTGGAGCCGGAACTGATTTTCGCACTGGCCGAACGCAACGGCGTGCCGCTGGGCTATGAATCCGTGGAACACTTGCGCAGCGCCTATGCCTTTACGGATTTGCAGTCTTTTCTCGATATTTATTACGCCGGCGCAAGCGTGCTGTTGAAAGAGCAGGATTTCTACGACATGACGCGCGCGTATCTGCTGCGTGCCGAAGCCGACAACGTGTTGCATACGGAAATTTTCTTCGACCCGCAAACGCATACGGCGCGCGGCGTGGCCATCGCCGATGTGATCAACGGCATCCACCGCGCCTGCCAGGACAGCCCTGTCAGCGCCAGCCTGATCCTGTGCTTCCTGCGCCACCTGAGCGAAAAGGAAGCGTTCGACACCCTCGAAGAGGCGCTGCCTTACCGCGACAAATTTATCGGCATCGGCCTCGATTCGTCGGAAGTGGGCAATCCGCCTGAAAAATTCTCGCGCGTGTTTGCGCGCTGCCGCGAACTGGGCCTGCACCTGGTGGCGCATGCAGGCGAGGAGGGTCCACCGGCCTACATTCGCACCGCGCTCGACGATTTGCAGGTCGAGCGCATCGACCATGGCGTGCGCTGCCTGGAAGACGCGGAACTGACGGCGCGCCTGGCGCACGAGCAGATCGCGCTGACCGTCTGCCCGCTGTCGAACACCAAGCTGCGCGTGTTCGACCAGATGCACGACCATAACCTGGCCGAGCTGCTGGCCGCCGGCCTCCTGGTCACCGTCAACTCGGACGACCCGGCGTATTTCGGCGGCTACATGAACGACAACTACGACGCCATCTTCGACGCGCTGCCTTTGGGCCTGGCGCATGCGCATCAGCTGTCGCGCAACGGCTTTATTGCCGCCTTTTTGCCGCAGGCGGAAAAGGACGCTTTCCTGGCCACCGTCGATGCGTATTTCGCCCAGCACGCTTCAAGCTAAACCTCTATAAAGACCCGCCGCCATGCTCCGCCTTTCCCTCAACATGACCGGGCGCGACTGGCGCGCCGGGCAATTGCGTTTCCTGCTGATCGCCCTGATCGTGGCCGTCGCCGCGCTGTCGGCGGTGGGCTTTTTTGTCGACCGCCTGCGCTCGGGCTTGAACCGCGACGCGCACCAGCTGCTGGGGGCCGACCTGGTCATCAGCGCCGACCAGCCCGTCAGCGCCGCCTGGCGCGCGGAGGCGCAAAGGCGTGGCTTCATGCTGGCCGACACGGTGACCTTTCCCAGCATGGCGCAGGCCGGCGAGGGCGAACAATCGCTGTCGCAGCTGGCGTCCATCAAGGCCGTTTCCAACGGCTACCCGCAGCGCGGCAAGCTGAAAATCACCACCAGCGCCAGCGAAGCGCTGGACGCGGTCGGTAAACCCACTAACGAGGTGCCGGCGCCCGGCACCTTGTGGGTCGATGCGGCGATCTTGTCCGCCCTGAACGCCAGGCTGGGCGATACCTTGAAACTGGGCGACAAGAGCTTTACCGTCACCCAGCTGATCGCCAGCGAGCCTGACCGCGGTGCCTCGTTCCTGAACTTCGCGCCGCGCGTGATGCTGCCTCTGGGCGACCTGGCCGCCACCGCGCTGGTGCAAAATGGCTCGCGCGTGTCGTACCGCCTGCTGCTGTCGGCGCCCGCCAGCCAGACCAAAGACATCGCCGCCTACCAGGCCTGGGTGGAACAGCAGATCAGCCAGCAGGCCATCAAGGGCGTGCGCGTCGAATCGATCGAGTCGGGCAATCCGCAGATGCAATCGACGCTGGACCGTGCCGACCGTTTCCTGTCGCTCGTAGGCTTGCTGTCGGCGATGCTGGCGGCGGTCGCCGTGGCGATGGCGGCGCGCCGTTTCATGCTGCGCCACCTGGACGCCTGCGCCATGCTGCGCTGCCTGGGCCTGACGCAAAACCAGGTGACGGCCATGTATGTGATCGAATTTTTGATCGTCGGCCTGGTCGGCAGCGTGATCGGCGTGGCGGTCGGTTACGCCGGCCATCTGGTGTTGCTCGAATTGCTGGGCAAGCTGGTGCAGAGCGACTTGCCGCCGGTGTCGATGCTGCCGGCGCTGCAGGGCGTGGCCACCGGCATCCTGCTGCTGCTGGGTTTTGCGCTGCCACCGATTTTGCAACTGCGTAATGTGCCGCACAACCGCGTGATCCGCCGCGAACAGGAGCCGCCGCAGGCGCTGGCATTGGCCACCTATGGCCTGGGCATCGCCGCCTTTGTCGTGCTGCTGCTGTGGCAGGCCGGCGACGTGACACTGGCGCTGCTGACGGCGGCCGGTTTCCTCGGCGGCTTTGCCCTGTTCGGCCTGGCCGGCTGGCTCGGCATCAAGTCCCTGAAAAGCCTGCGCGGCCTGGTCAACCATCAAAGCTGGCGCTTCGCCGTGACGTCCCTGCAGCGCCGTCCCGGTGCCACCGTGATCCAGGTGGTGTCGCTGGCGCTGGGCCTGATGGCCTTGCTGCTCTTGACCGTGGTGCGCGGCGACCTGATGGTGGCCTGGCGCGACGCCACGCCGGCCGACGCACCGAACCGTTTCATCATCAATATCTTGCCGGAGCAAAAAGAGCCGATCGCCGCGCGCCTGGCGCAGGCCGGCGTGGTCAGTGCGCCGCTGTATCCGATGATACGCGGGCGCCTGGTGGCGGTGAACGGCAAGGCGATTACCGACGACACCTACCAGGACGACCGCGCCAAGCGCCTGGCCGACCGCGAATTCAATCTGTCGACCATGGCGCAAATGCAGCAGGAAAACAAGCTGGTCGCCGGCCAGTGGTTCAGCGGCAAGCCCGGCGCGCCGGCCGAAGCGTCGGTGGAAGAGGGCATCGCCAAGACCTTGAATTTGAAGCTCGGCGACAGCATGCGTTTCGATATCGCCGGCCAGCCGGTGGAGGCGCGCGTGACGAGTTTGCGCAAGCTCGAATGGGGCTCGATGCGCGTCAATTTCTTTGTCATTATCAATCCGGAAGCGATGGCCGACACGCCGCAGACCTGGATCACGGCGTTTCATCTGCCGGCCGCGCACGGCGACCTGGGCAACGCGCTGACGCGTGATTATCCGAATCTGACGGTGGTCGACGTCGGCGGCATTTTGAAACAGATCCAGGCGGTGCTGGACCAGGTGGTGACGGCGGTTGAATTCCTGTTTGCGTTCACGCTGGCCTCGGGCCTGCTGGTGCTGTACGCCGCGCTGATGGGCTCGCAAGACGAGCGCACCCGCGAAGCGGGCCTGCTGCGCGCGCTGGGCGCCACCCGGCGCCAGCTGGCGCAAGCCCAGCTGATCGAGTTCTCGCTGGTGGGCGCGCTGGCCGGCCTGCTGGCGGCGTCCGGCGCGGCCGCCATGGGCTGGGCGCTGGCCACGTACCAGTTCAAGTTCGCCTGGAGTTTCGCGCCCGGCGTGTGGGTCTTCGGCCTGCTGGCCGGCGCCCTGTGCGCGATCGCCGGCGGCTGGCTGGGCCTGCGCGGCGTATTGAAACATCCGCCGCTGCAAACCCTGCGCGAAAGTTAATGTCTTCAGGCGGCCAGGCTTTCCCTGGCCTGCGTGCGCAGGAACTGCGCATACGACAGCACCGGCTGGCCCAGCTGGTGCGCGGGCAGCTCGAACAGCGCCCAGTAGTAGGTTTCGCGGCCCAGGCAGACGGTGGGCGTGGCGCAGTAGCGGAACCAGTTTTCGCCGATGCTGGCGCGATACATGCCGTCGCTGTCGGCATCGGAAAAATACGGGATCACGCGCTTGTCCAGCAAGGCTTGCAGCAATGACTCGGGCGCGTCGCTGTCGCGCGCCATTTCGTATTGCGTATGCAGGCTGCGTTCGGTTTCGATCACCATCAGCCGGGCCTGGCCCTCGCGCGTGAAAAACAGGATGCCGCCCGGGTTGGGGAAAATATAGTGTTCGACAAAGCCGTGGCGCTTGCACAGTTCCAGCACCACCGACGCCATCGCCTCGTCCTGCAGGAACTGGTAGTCGTGCAGCATCAGCAGGTCGCGCACCGTGTCCGACTGCTGCAGGAAAAATTCGCGCTGCAGGCCGACGATTTCGTGTTCCAGGATATCGAGCGCATTGTCGTCGCTTTTCTTGATGTAGCGGTTGATCAGGCCCCGGTTGAAGGCCGTGACCGCCACTTTCTCGTCGGCCGCGCCGGTAAACAGAATCTTCTTGCACGGCAGGTCGCGCACCGCCTGGCAAAATTCCAGGCCATTCATCTGCGGCATCGAATAGTCGACCACCAGCACCGACGGCGTGGCAAAGCGCTGGGGCCGGGCGCTGATGCGCCAGATGCGTTCGATGTCGAGCGCCACATTGCACTGGTCGGGCGGCAGGTTCTGCGTGTCGAAGTTGACGTGCAGCGGGGTCTCTCCCTGCTGCGTGCTGTGGCGCAGCCAGTGCAGGGCCGCGCTGGTGTCGTGGAAAGTCTTGCGCGCCAGCGCCGGATCGAGCTGGAAGGCCAGGCTTTTCAGGAAGGAATCGCTGTCGTCGATCAGGACGGTCAGGGTAGGATGGGTGTGGACGGGCAGTATCATGCGTCACCTTGCTCGGTGGGGGGAGGGAAAGCGGCTGGGCACGGGTTGCGCAAATTCCAGCACGAAGATGGCATAGGCGCTGTCGCGCGATATGCAACTGATGCGCGCCTGCCAGGCTTGCAGGATCTGCCGGCACAGGGCCAGGCCGATGCCGCTGCCGTTGTGCGCGGGATAGGAATAGAAACGGTCGAAGATCAAAGGCAGGCGGCTGGCGGCAATCCCGCAGCCGGTGTCGATGAACAGCAGGCGCGGCACGGCCCGCTTGCCGTCGATGACGATGCGCACCCGGCCCTTGCCGGCGCGCTGGATTGCTTTCAGGGCGTTGCGCAGCAGGTTCAGCAGGATCACCACGCACAGTTCCGTTTGGCCTGGAAAATGGAAATCGGCGCGCAGGTCGACCGTGACGAGGGCGCGCTGGGCCGCGTTGACAAAGGGGTAGCGCTTGAGCACGGCCGTCACGGTGTCGTGCATGCCGACCGATTCGTTCGCTTCGAGCCGGCTGCTGACGGCGCTGGCGCTGAGCAGGAACAGGTCGATCATGTGGTGCATATGGCGCACTTCGAACTGGATCCGCGCCAGCGCGTCCTGGCAGGCGGCAGCGCCGTCGGCATCGGCGCTGGGATGGGTATCTGCATCGGCATCGGCACGGCGCGGCAGCAAGCGCTGGAGGCCACGCACATTCGCCTCGACGCTGACCAGCGGCGTGCGCAGTTCGTGCGCCACGCTGCCCAGGCCTGCGGCCAGGCCGGCCAGTTTTTGCTGGGTCCCCACATGACGGCTGACCTTGACCAGCGACAGCACGGCGATGGTAAACCAGTGTACCGGCAGTTGCCGCATGACCTGCGTGTCGAGCAGAAAACTCGGATCGCCCAGCACGGCAAACACCGTGCAGGCCAGCAGCGTGCCGCTCAGGTAGGCCAGCACGGCGATGCGGGTATCGAAGTGGAACAGCACCACCAGCGCCACCAGCAGCGAGTGCAGCCACAAGGTTGACGCATGGTTCATCAAAAACATCAGGGTAAAGAAAAACGGCAGTTCGAAGGTCAGGCCGACGAACAGGTAGACGCTGAACCAGGTATTGCTGAAGCGGTGAGGAAACAGGGCCGGCAGGAACATCAGCGCGGCCATCACGCGCAAGGTCGGCGATTCGTATTCCTGCGGAAAATAGTAATGCCACAAGGTGTAGTACAGGGGCATGCCGAGCGCGCCGCAAAAGGCCAGCAGGCGTACCTGGGCGCGCCGCGCCGGCGTATGTTCGATGGCGTCATGGAAATGCAGAAAAGGCTGGAGCAGCCGGCCTTGCCATGGTTTTCCAGCGGAGGACTGCGCATGCGTCATGGTGTGGGAGGCGGTTTGTTGTGGTAAGTCAATACCACATGATCGGGCCGTTTCCAGTTGAACAGGCCGCTATCTGGAGCGATGTTGAGATGCATCAAACTCGTATGAAATGGCTCGCGCATGTTGGAGGTAGTTGTTCCTATTCCAATCTTTCAAGGAGTCATCATGTCGCCAGCCCTTGCTTCCCTCTCCAGCGTTCCCTCCATCTCGGCCGAACAGCAGATGCCGGCCTTTGTCCGCGCGCGCATGGACGAACACTATGTGGAGCGCATCGAAAAGCTGCTCGGCGGCGAGCACTTGCATCAGTGGCAAGCCATGCCGGCCGACGCGGTCATGCTCGCCGGTAATGATTATCTGAATATCGCCGGCGAACCGGCATTGCTGGCGGCGCAATCGAGCGTGTTGCAAGGGGGCGGCGCGATGCTGATGTCGTCCGTTTTCCTGCAGGAAGGCAGCCGCCAGCACCGCCTGGAGCGCAAGCTGGCCGATTTCCTCGGCAGCGAAGCGTGCGTGCTGGCGCAGTCGGGCTGGGCCGCCAACGTCGGCCTGCTGCAAAGCCTGGCCGGTCCCGGCATTCCCGTCTATCTCGACATGCAGGCCCATGCGTCGCTGTGGGAGGGGGTGCAGTCGGCGCAGGCGGTGGCGGTGCCGTTCCTGCATAACGACTGCGGCCATTTGCGCCGCCAGCTGGAACGCCATGGCGCGGGCATCATCGTGGTCGACGCGCTGTACAGCACCAATGGCAGCGTGGCGCCGCTGCTGGAGATGGTGGAGATTGCCGAACGCAGCGGCAGCATGCTGATCGTCGACGAATCGCATTCGCTGGGCACGCACGGGCCGCAAGGCGCCGGCTTGGTGGCCGAACTGGGGCTGGCCCACCGCGTCCATTTCCGTACCGCTTCGCTGGCCAAGGCGTTTGCCGGGCGCGCCGGGCTGATCACCTGCTCGTCGCACTTCAAGGGCTATTTCCTGTCGGCCTCGCGCCCGGCCATTTTCAGCTCCTGCCTGCTCGAGCACGAGCTGGCATGGTTCGACGCCGCCCTCGATTTCATCCGCGCCGCCGACGCGCGGCGTGCCGCCCTGCGCCAGCACAGCCTGCATCTGCGCCAGGGCCTGCTGGAACTGGGCTACAACGTCAGCGACGGCACGGAACAGATCATCGCGCTCGAAGCGGGCACCGAACCGGACACCCTGGTGCTGCGCAAGGCTTTGGAACGGCATGGCATCTACGGCGCCGTGTTTTGCGCGCCGGCCACGCCGAAAAACCGCGCGCTGGTGCGCCTGACCCTGAATGCCCTGCTGCGCCAGGACCAGGCGCAGCGCCTGCTTGACGCCTGCGCGGCGATCCGCGACGAAGTGGGGCTGGCGCGCTGGCCGTCGACGCGGCGTCTGCGCAAGCTGGCGCTGGTGTAAGCGCGGCGCCAGCCGGCACGGCGGTCGGCCGCTTGCGCTATCATGGCGGCCATGACCGATACCACTACCCCCACCCTGTACCAGACCATCGGCGGCGCGCCCGTGCTGCGCCAGATGGTCGACCGTTTTTATGACCTGATGGAGCTCGAGCCCGAGTTTGCCGGCATCCGCACCATGCATCCGCCGTCGACCGAAGGCTCGCGCGACAAGCTGTATTTCTTCCTGACCGGATGGATGGGCGGGCCGGACCTGTATATCGAAAAATTCGGCCACCCGCGGCTGCGCGCGCGCCATTTGCCGTACGCCATCGGCACCAGCGAGCGCGACCAGTGGCTGCGCGCCATGGCCTGGGCCATGGAAGACACCGGCATCGAAGAGTCCCTGCGCGTGCGGCTGATGGAGTCGTTCTACCAGACCGCCGACTGGATGCGCAACAAGCCCGACTGATGCCATGACCTCGCTCGAATTCTATGTGCTGCTGGGCGCCGTCGCGGCCGTCATTGTCTTGCTGGTGCTGCTGCTGTTGCGCACCCGTCCGGTGGCGGGTACCGACGGCGCCACCACCCTGGCGCTGGTGCAGCAGCACCAGGCGCAAAGCCTGGAACGCATCGACCGGGTCGAGCGCGAAGTGCGGTTGCAATTGCAGGCGTCGGCGCAGGCGACGCGGCAGGACCTCGCATCGAGCCTGGCGCAATTCCAGGCCGCCACCTTGCAGCAGCTCGACAGCCTGCGCACGCAGATCCAGGCGCAGGGGAAGGTCGGGCGCGAAGAACAGGCGCAAAGCCTGGCGCGCTTTGCCGACAGCACCAACCAGACCCTGGCCCAGCTGACCGAATCGAACGCCCAGCGCATGCTGGAAGTGCGCGCCACCCTGGAAAGCAAGATCCGCGACTTGCAGGCAGACAATGGCGCGCGCCTGGAAGAGATGCGCAAGACGGTCGATGAAAAACTGCATGCCACGCTGGAGACACGATTGAGCGCCTCGTTCCAGCAGGTGTCGGAACGGCTGGAAAAAGTGCACCAGGGCCTCGGCGAGATGCAGCAGCTGGCGCTCGGTGTCGGCGATTTGAAGCGGGTACTGACCAACGTCAAGACGCGCGGTACCTGGGGCGAAGTGCAGCTGGAGATGCTGCTGGAGCAGGTGCTCACTATCGATCAATATGCCAAAAACGTGGAAACCGTGCCGGGCAGTGGCGCGCGGGTCGAGTTCGCCCTGAAGCTGCCGGGCCTGGTCGATGGCGGGCCGCCCGTGTGGATGCCGATCGATGCGAAGTTCCCGAAAGAGCAATATGAACGGCTGGTCGAGTCGGCCGAACGGGCCGACGCCGAGGGCGTGGCGCTGGCCGGGCGCGAACTGGAGCGGGCCGTGCGCGGCGAAGCAAAAACCATCGCCGACAAATACCTGCTGCCGCCGCAAACCACCGATTTCGCCATCCTGTTCCTGCCGACCGAAGGCCTGTACGCCGAAGTGATGCGCCGGCCGGGCCTGGCCGACGACTTGCAGCGCGTGCACCGGGTCAGCATCGCCGGGCCGTCGACCCTGTCCGCCTTGCTCAACAGCCTGCAGATGGGCTTCCGGACACTGGCGCTGGAAAAGCGCTCGTCAGAGGTATGGCAGGTGCTGGGCGCCGTGAAGACGGAATTCGGCAAGTTCGGCGAGGTGCTGTCACAAACCCGGTTGACCCTGGAAAAGGCCGCCAGGAATATCGAAAGCGCCGAAGTGCGCAGCCGGCAGATGGCGCGCAAGCTCAAATCGGTGGAAGCGCTGCCCGGCGAGACGGCGGCCCTGCTGCTGGGATCTGCAGGCGAGGCGGCCGACGGCGAGTAAAACCTTACTGTTTCTTGCGGCGCCGTGCGCCATAGGCGATGCAGGCCAGGCCGGCCAGCAGCATGGCCCAGGTCTGCGGCTCGGGCACGGCCGGCAGGATATTCGGTTCCCCGATCGGCAAGGCCGGCACAAGGGGCTGGGGCTGGATGTAGCCCGGGCCACCGCTGATATGTGGCACACCGCCGCCACCGCCGGACGGAGCCGGTGTATTGCTGGCGAAGCGCACCGGTTCATCCGGCACGAACGGCGTGTACCTGGCGGTCGGTGGCAGCGCATCGCCGATCGACACGCCGCCGCGCAAGGCGTCGGGATTGTCCCACATGGGCGGGCCTTCCTCGGGGCCGCCGATGGTGACGACGCCCGAGCGCGCCGCGCCACCCGCGCCACCCGCACCGGCGGGAGCACCCGCGCCACCGGCGCTGGCGCCGCGTGGCGTGCCGCCGCCCGCCGGCGAGATGCGGCTGACATTGCGGCAGATGGTCGGCACCAGGATGCATTCACCTTGCACGCAGTAGACCAGGCCGCGCTCTTCCATCTTGTCGCTCCAGCCCGCGCGCGTGACATTGCGGCAGACGCGGCCCTGGCCAAAATGCATCTCGCTGATGCGCGCATCGTAATATCGCTTGCCGCGGATGGTATCGCGGCTGATCACCACGATCTCGTCGTACTGGCGCGCACGCATGCGCTGCTTCAATTGTTCGCGCACCGCCGGCGCGATATCGGTATAGCGGTCGACGGCGGCCACCACGTCACCCATGAAGGGATCGGCGCCGGGGCGGTCCCAGCTGCAGTCTTCCAGATCGCCGCGCAGCTTGCCTTTCGCCTGCGCATCGGCGGGCAAGGCCGCGAGAAACAAGGCACTGAACATCAACCAGGCGCCCAGCATGCAGGCGTGATGAAAACGCGCAATCGACCGTGTTGCAAGTTTCTTGTATGAAATCATGTCAAATAAACCTTTCCGGTGAAGGATGATGTTATCACCGGAGAAATTTTAATGACAGTAAATAAATATAAATATTATAATTATTGTTGTAATTATTTACATTGGCGTGCGCTAGCGCACACCCGTGCCGATGACCGGCATAGGTGTGAGCAAGTAATTGTTTTTATTAGGAAATAATGCGGACGCATCAGCGTGCGCCCAGGCGAAAACGTGGATAACTAAATCAAGCCGTGGAACAGCACGATGTCGACCAGTTCGCCAGCGGCCACATGGCCCTGCTGCGCATGCAGCACGATCATGCAGTTGGCCTGGGTCATCGAACTGAGGATGCCCGAGCCTTGCGCGCCCGTCACGCGCACCTGCTGGCGGCCGTGCGTGTCGCGCTCGACGATGCCGCGCTGGTACTCGGTGCGGCCACGCTTCTTGCTGATCGCCGCCTGCGCCCGCACGCTGATCAGTGGCAAGGCTTCGGCGCTGGCGCCCATCATGCGCAGCAGGGTGGGGCGGGCCAGGAAATAAAACGTCGCCATCACGGCCACCGGATTGCCGGGCAGCCCCAGCAGCAGCGCCGAGTGGCCATCGGCGTGGATCTGGCCGAAGGCCATCGGCCGGCCCGGGCGCATGTTGATTTGCCAGAAGGCCACCTTGCCCAGGCGCGCCAGGATCTCGCGCGTATGGTCGGCCGCGCCGCTCGAGACGCCGCCCGAGGTGATGATCACATCGGCCGTGGCGCAGGCGCCGCGCAGGGCCGCTTCCAGCGCAGCGGGCTGGTCCCGCACGCTGCCCATGTCCAGCGCTTCGCAGCCCAGGCGGTCCAGCATGCCCAGCAAGGTGTAGCGGTTGCTGTCGTAGATGCTGCCGGCGGCCAGCGGCTGGCCCGGCTGGCGCAATTCGTCGCCGGTGGAGAAAAACGCCACCCGCAGCTTGCGCCGTACCGCTACTTCGGCAATCCCCAGCGACGCCAGCAGCCCAAGTTCGGCCGGCCCCAGGCGCTTGCCCTGCAGCAGCGCCGGCTGGCCCTGCATCAGGTCTTCACCCTTGAAGCGGCGGTTGTCGCCAGGCTTGATCGCATCGGCGCGCACGGTGATCTGTTGCTCGCTCGCTTGCAGCACCAGTTCCTGCGGCACCACGCTGTCGCAGCCGGCCGGCATTACGGCGCCCGTCATGATGCGCGCGCATTGCCCGGCCTTGACCTGCACCGTGCCCGGCCGCCCGGCCAGGATGGTGTCGACCACCGCCAGGGTCACGGGCGCGTCGCCGGCCAGGTCGGCGCCATGCAGGGCGTAGCCGTCCATGGCCGAATTGTCGTGCGCGGGCACGCTGATCGGCGAAATCATGTCGCTGGCCAGGATGCGCCCCAGTGCCTGCGGCAGCGGCAAGTTGTCGATTTGCGTGATGGGCGTGGCGCTGGCGGCCAGCAGCGTTTGCGCCAGGTCGACCGAGATGGCATCTGCGTTGAGGCGGGCCAGTTCGTCGGGCGTATTGATATTGCAAAATGCGGTAGCGTCCTCGAACAGCACTTCGGCCAGCTTCAAGCCGCCATGCCAGGCGCCGACCCGGCGTTCGCCGCTGGCCAGATACGCATCGAGCTGGGGCAGGGCGGAGGTTTTTACCAGGCAAAATACGGGATGGCGGCGGCGCTGCGGCGCGCCGCCGGCGGGGTCCGGCACTTCGGTGACGGCGATCGCCAGGTCGGCATCCTGCGCCAGCAAGGCGGCCGCCAGCCGGCTGGCCAGGTCCGGCGGCAGCAGCGGCGAGTCGCATGGCACAGTGAGCAGATACGGCGTGCCGGCGCGGCGCAGCCCGCTTTGCAAGCCGGCCAGCGGGCCGCAGTGGCCGGTCAGGTCGTCGGGCCAGATGGGCAGGCCGAAGCCGGCGTAGTGCTGATGGTGATCGTTGACATTGAACGCCAGCGGGCCGACCTGCGGCGCCAGGCGCTGCAGCACGTGCTGCGCCAGCGGCTGGCCGTGCAGCGCCAGCATGCCCTTGTCCTGTTGGCCCATGCGCGTGCCCAGGCCGCCGGCCAGTATCAGGCCGGTAATATCTTGTTTCGCTATCATGCGGATGCTTGCGGTGGTGATTCCAGACGCCATGGTAGCAGCGGCCATGGCCGGCAGGCGCAAATCAACCGCCGATATACGACATTTCCACTTTCTTTTTGCCTGGCTCAAGTGCCTGGCCTGGCAGGCTGGTCTGGCTGGTGCGCAATTCCGAATAACGGTCGCCGCGACCGCGCCACAGTTGCGCCACGGCGCTGGAGATTTCCTCGTCGCTGCGGCCATCGCGCAGCAGGGCGCGCAGATCGTGGCCGCCGCTGGCAAACAGGCAAGTGTAGAGCTTGCCTTCGGTCGACAGGCGGGCCCGGCTGCAGTCCGAGCAGAATGCCTGCGTGACGCTGGAAATCAGGCCGATCTCGCCGCCACCGTCCAGGTAGCGCCAGCGCGAGGCCGTCTCGCCCGTGTAGTTCGGGTCGACCGGCGCCAACGGCATGTGCTGGCCGATGCGGCGCGCTACCTCGGCCGAGGGGATCACCTCTTTCAGGTCCCAGCCGTTCGAGGCGCCGACGTCCATATATTCGATAAAGCGCAATATATATGGGGTATTTTTGAAGTGGCGCGCCATCGGCACGATTTCCTGGTCGTTCATGCCGGCCTTGACCACCATATTGACCTTGATCGGCCCCAGGCCCACCTGGTGCGCCACATCGATGCCATGCAGCACGTCGGCCACCGCGAAATCGACATCGTTCATGCGCTTGAAGGTGGCGTCGTCGAGCGAGTCGAGCGAGACGGTGACCCGGTTCAGGCCCGCATCTTTCAGCGATTGCGCCTTTTTGGCCAGCAGCGAACCATTGGTGGTCAGGGTCAGGTCCAGCGCCCGGCCCGACGGCGTGCGCAGTTCGGCCAGCATGCCGACCAGCCGTTCGATGTTCTTGCGCAGCAGCGGCTCGCCCCCCGTCAGGCGGATCTTCTCCACGCCATGCGCCACGAACAGGCGCGCGATGCGCGTGATTTCCTCGAACGACAACAGGGCCGTGTGCGGCAGGTAGACGTGGTTCTTGTCGAACACGTCTTTCGGCATGCAATACACGCAGCGGAAATTGCAGCGGTCGGTAATCGAAATGCGCAGGTCGTGCAGCGGCCGGCCCAGGCGGTCGGCCACGCTGCCGGTCGGCTGTTCCAGCCGTTGCGGTACGGCCACGGCGCCATTGCGGGCGTTGGCCAGGTAGATGATCTTGTCAAGCATGAATGTATTGCAACCGCCTAAAGTCGTTCAAGGCAGATACGATAGCACGAGGCCGAAGATGGCACAGGCGAGCAGCAATTTGATGGTGCCGATTTGATATTTGATCAGCGCCACGCTGGCCGCCACGGCGATGGCGATCGCCAGCCAGTCCCAGTGCGGCACGGCTAGTTCCAGCCGGAATACATGCTGGCCGAAGAACAGCGCCAGGCTGGCGATCACGCCCACCACGGCCGCCGAGACGGCGTTCAAAGGGGCATCGAGGTGCAGGTTGCCGCGCGTCGCTTCCACCAGCGGCGCGCCGGCCAGGATGAAAATGAACGAGGGCAAAAAGGTGAACCAGGCCGTGACCAGCGCGCCGCACACGCCCGCCAGCAACAGATGCTCGCCGAACACAGCCTGGCCCCAGGCGCCGACAAAGCCGATAAAGGAGACGATCATGATCAGGGGGCCGGGCGTGGTTTCGCCGAGCGCCAGGCCGTCCATCATCTGCGCGCTGCCGAGCCAGTGGTAATGGTCGACGGCGCCCTGGTGCAGATACGGCAGCACGGCGTAGGCGCCACCGAACGTCAGCAGGGCGGCCTTGCTGAAAAATACCGCCATCTGCGCCAGCGGCTGCTCGCGCCCGCCCAGCCAGGCCAGCAGCAGCCAGGCCAGCACCAGCAGGGATACCCCCGCGAGGGAGGTCAGCAACAGGCGCGGCCAGGCAAAGCGCGCGTGGCTTGGGGTCGGTGTGTCGTCATCGATCAGGGCCGGGCCGTGGCGGGCGGCGCCGCCCCGGCTGGCGCCGCTGGCATGAAATTGTGCCGGTAACAGATAGCCGCCGGCCGCGCCCAGCACCGCCGCGCCCAGCACGATCAAGGGAAACGGCAGCTGGAAGACGGCCAGCGCCAGCAGGGACAAGGCGGCGACCAGCTGCAGGCCGGGCGTGCGCAAGGTGCGCCGGCCCAGGCGCCAGGCGGCCGCCAGCACCAGCGCGACGACGGCTGGCTTGACGCCGTACAGCACGCCGGCAATCGCGCCGACCTGGCCATACGCCATGTAGATCCACGACAGGATGATCATCAGCAGCAGCGACGGCAGCAAAAACAGCAGGCCGGCGATGATGCCGCCGCGCGTGCGGTGCAGCAGCCAGCCGATATAGATGGCCAGCTGGGTCGCTTCCGGCCCCGGCAACAGCATGCAATAGTTCAGCGCATGCAGGAAGCGCTGTTCGGAAATCCAGCGCCGTTTTTCCACCAGTTCGGCATGCATCATGGCGATCTGCCCGGCCGGACCGCCAAAGCTGATGCAGCCCAGCTTGAGCCAGTACCAGAAGGCGCTGCGCAGGCTGACCGGGGCGGGTGTGGTATCGATGGCGCTGTGCATGGCTGGCAAAGTAAGAGGCATAAAAAAGGGGAAGCCTGAGCTTCCCCTTTCATCGTGTGCGGCTGGGCGAACCCGGCGCGCTTATGGACGCTGCGTGTTGACCTGGATCAACGGTTCATCCGACTGCGGTGGCAATGGCTTGCGTTCGCGCGGCTTGCGTACCGGTGCGACAGCCTTGGCGGCCGCTTCCTGCGCCAGGCGCAGTTTTTCCGGGTCGGTGGCGGCCAGGGTCAGGCCGGCCGAACCGAGCACCGCTGTCAGATCCAGCGGGGCCGCGACGGCAGCCGGCGCGGTTTCAACCGGTGCCGGCACTGGTGCTGGTGCCGGTGCGGCAACTTCCGCCACTTCCGCTACCGGCTCAACCACAGGCGCAGCCACCGGTGCCGGTGCTTCTGCAACAGGCTCGGCCACTGGTGCGGCTTCCACTGCAGGCGCAGGCTCGGCAGCCACTTCCACCAAGGCCGGGGCTTCCACCGGTGCAGGCGCTGCTGCTTCCACCGTTTTTTCGGCAAAGCTGTACTCGGCCGCTGGCGCAGGTTCCGCTTCGGCTGGCACAGCTTGCGCTGCAGCAACGACGGCTTCCACCGGTGCTTCCGGCACGATCACTTCGGCTGGTGCCGGTGCTGGTGCTGGTTCCGCGGCGGCAGGAGCTGCTTCAGCAACCGGCTCGGCCACTGGCGCCACTTCCACGACTTCAGTGACCGCAACCACTTCAGCCACTTCAGTAACTTCGACCACCACGGCATCGGCCTGCGGTACTGGGGTGGCGCTTACTTCCACCAAGGTGGCGGTGGTGACGATGGCCAGTGCGGGCGCAGCGTCATCGGCCGGGGCCACGGTAAAGCTGACGGCAGGCGCTTCCTGGCCATCGTTCTCGCCGTTTGCCGATTCGATCAGCTCGCCCGTTTCACGGTCGCGGCGGTTGCGGTTGCGGCCACCACGACGACGGCGGCGGCGCGGTTCTTCGCCTTCGCCTTCGACATCGCTTTCTTCGCCTTCAGGGCCGGCATTCACCGCTGGTTTGTCCAGGCTGGTTGGTGCTGGCGCGTCGGTGACTGGGCCGTTGGCCGGCACGATGACATTGACCGGCGTGGCGATGACGCCCATGGCGGCCAGCTCATCGGCCTTGAACTCGGCCTTGGTCTCTGGCTTGAAGTCTGCCTTGAACTCGGCTTTCAGTTCGCTAGCGACCGGCTTGTCGGCGCGTGGTTCGCGCGCTTCACGCGGCTGGCGTGGTGGACGCTCGGCACGATCGGGACGCTCGCCCCGTTCAGGACGCTCGCCGCGTTCCGCGCGTTCGCGTGGCGCCGGTGCCGTCAGGTCGCCTGCTTCACGCGGTTCGCGTGGCGGACGTGGCGGGCGTGGCGGACGCACGGCTTTTTCCAGTGCTTCGGCTTCTTTCGCAGCATCGTCCTGGGCCGGACGGCCCTGGCCTGGTTCGCGCTCTTCGCGGCCCGGCTTGCCATTGCGGCCACGGCCACGCGGGCCACGGCTGTTACGGTCGCCACGGTCCGGCGTGCCGGCCGGTTTCACCGGTGCGACAGGCGCGGGGGCCGCCACCACAGGAGCTTGTGGGCCATTGAAGAAGCTGATCACCTTGGCCCAGAAACCTTGCGGCGCAGGCGGCGTGACGACCGGCGCAGGCTTGACTTCCACCGGTTTGCGCTCGACCATCGGCGCCGGCTGGTCAGGGGTAATCGTCTTGACGACGGCTTCCTGGCGCGGCTTGGCTTCTTCCTTCTGGCGCTTGCTGTAGGCCATGTCGGTTTCGGCGCTTTCGGCCAGGTTGTAGCTGGCCTGGCTGTCTTCCAGACGCGGATCGT
>Ga0308163_10001488_pt1 | contig 25302 bp, 30 predicted proteins | sample PhyTR1_FD_201037 | JGI IMG/M metagenome (GOLD analysis project Ga0308163, IMG submission 201037) | Phyllosphere microbial communities from UC Gill Tract Community Farm, Albany, California, United States - DLSLT.R1 | ecosystem: Host-associated > Plants > Phyllosphere > Unclassified | place: USA... | reverse complement strand
TCAATATCCGGATATTATTGGTCAACAAAATAACTATGATGGTTTAGTTAATGAAGAAGATCATTATTGCCCTGAGCATAAGTCTGATGGGCGGATGCGTAGATATGGGACGGGTTGGATTACATCCGACAACAAAAACCGCTTATTTCGACGGTCATCCTTTTCAGGTTGAATCCTGCCTTAGCGTAGCGGCACAGGATCAAAGACTCTATCTGGAGCAGGATGAACCTCTGCCGGATGGCACGAAGCGATATAACCTTGAGCAGGATAATGAAACCGTGGCCTGGGTTGAAATTGCAAAGTTCAGCCCTCATCAGACCAGTGCGACATTTTACTATGATCCAAAAGCATCAGATATCAGCACAGCAGTTTCAGGGATGATCGCGCGGTGCAAAACATCACGTTAAATGCCGCGTCGGCATGTGCGTGATGCAGGATGCACGACCAGGAGACAGAATAAGTTGTCAGCCCAGCCCGAGCACAAGCACAAGCACAAGCGCTAGCCTGACAACCTTTTGCACTCTTCTATTCAAAGGTTTTTATCACGCCCGCTTCCGGGCTATGCCATGTTCAGCAGTAGGCAGTCGAAGCTCAGCCTATTTAGCCGGTTCGCAATCATAGGCGCCTCGTATGCGGATCTGACTCTGGCTGGTGCGGACGATTTCAGCTCTTAACAGCCCTTTACCCTCACGGTTCGTCAGTTCCATATCCACCATCCCCGGCGCTTTGCTGTTTTTCACCAGCAGTTTGACCGTCGCGTTGTCGTAGTCGCCCTTCTCTTTCGCAAAGGTGACTTTCTGCGTTTTTGCGCGTTCTCCATTCACCGAGAACCAGCCGCTCTTGTCAGGTTTAAGATAGAACGGCCCGCATTGCGTGGCAGCAAAGGCTGGAAGAGATAAGCTGATTAACGATGCGATAAGGATAAGTTTTTTTAGCATTGGGCTGGCGTCCTGCTGATGGGTGATGAGGGGTCGGGTCGTCTGCACCGAAGAGTGAGTTCCCTGCTGCACGGCTCGTAATAAAGAGCAGTATAGTCAATGACACCTGCATTATCGCCAGGAAAGGGTCATAGACTCAGCAAAGTGATCGGCCTTGATGCTGGCAATCCACTGCCCTAATCGCTACCACGCAGGCGTGCCTTGCTCAATGGAATCAGCTCACTAAACCTGCATATTCATAATTTCACTTTGAATATTTAGCATATCAGGTTGCTGTGCGTTGAGGCGTGGTTTTACAGAGACATACCGCAAGTCACAAACTACCGTAGTGGTGGTTTTGAGGTGATTTGCGGTATTTTTTTGTGCTACATGTGTGCTACGGCTAAATAATCGGCCTGCTCGGCTCATGCACGGACACGACCTCAGCCGTCACTTTCCCCAGCACGATAATTCCGTCCAGCCCCCCACCATCGATCGTCTCTCCTTCAGAGGTGATAATCCCTGTTCTGAACAATCTTCCCAGTTGCGAATAGTCTCCGAGTTGGAATGCTACTTTGTCGCCTGTCTGCGCCTGGACTGTTCTGTCCACAATAGCGAAGCCAACCGGCGTCTCTATCATCAGCATGTGAGCCGGGTGAGGCATAAGAATATTGTTCAGATCTATGCGGCCTTCAACGTAGTCATTTGCCGGTGATGGAAATCCCATTTCAGATTCCCCCGTTCGGGTTGAATTGCTTGTAAGTTTTCGCTTCACCCTCCTGAGTCGAGGCGTCGCGGAACGTTACCGTGTTGACCTTTATCCACTGGTTAGCCTCACGCAGGCTGAAGTGCCAGTTAAGCAACTCCAGCTGACGGACAAACTCCTGAGTGGTTACAATAACGCCCTGCCCCGGCTCTCGCCTCAGAGCGTTTACAAATGCATGTTTGATTTCATAGTCGCGCGGCATAATTAATCCTCCTCCGATATATACTGTATAGATAAACAGTAATATCGATCGGTAGGATTGATCAAGGCGGAGCGGCGGACAGATTTGTAAAGCAGTTGAGGAGAAAGGGTTTTTAGTTGGCGGCTGCGATGGTGAGCGACTAATCTCAAATCACCCACCCCGTAGCCTGCTCAGACAGGAGCGGCTGAGTCATTGCCCGGTCGCCGGGCTTTTTTATGTGCTGAATTTTAAAGGATCGATTCCTTGATCATCACTTGGCACGATGACAAAATCCGGTATCTTTTTTTTAAGGTGTCACCATGGCTAAATTATTCGCCCGTTATATGACGATTGGAGTTCTTAACACGCTTATTCACTGGGTCGTGTTTGCCATCTGTATCAAGTACGGTCAGAGTCAGTCAGTCTCCAACTTCATAGCCTTCTGTGTTGCCGTGACTTTTTCATTCTTTGCAAACGCCCGTTGGACCTTTAACTCTGAGGCAACAACCTTCAGATACATGATGTATGTGTTCTTCATGGGTGCCGTAGCGACTCTTATTGGAGCATCTGCAGACCGGCTGCACGTAAATCCTGTAGCTACCCTTGTCGTATTTTCTGCAGTGAGCCTTATTTGCGGATTCCTTTATTCTAAATTTATTATTTTTAGAGAGAAAAAATGAAGATATCTCTAGTCGTTCCCGTCTTCAATGAAGAAGATGCGATAAGGCATTTTTACAGTGCCGTAAGATACAAAGACTTCTTGAAGCCATATGAAATAGAGATAGTCTTCGTAGACGACGGCAGCACAGATTTCACGCCGCAACTGATGAAGGATATGCAGGAAAGTGATCCGTTAGTTAGGAACGTGTTCTTTACGAGGAACTTTGGTAAGGAAGCGGCACTATTCGCAGGGATAGAGTGTGCCACTGGTGATGCGATCATACCTATTGATGTCGATTTGCAGGACCCGCTGGAAGTAATTCCACTACTGATTGAACGCTGGCAGTCCGGCGCAGATATGGTTCTGGCTAAGCGTACTGACAGAAGTACTGACGGCCACTTGAAGCGCAAGACTGCAGAGTGGTTTTACCGACTACATAACAAAATCAGCTCTCCTAATATTGAGGAAAATGTAGGCGACTTCAGACTAATGTCCCGCAACGTGGTTGAGAGCATCAGGCTTCTGCCTGAGCGTAACCTATTTATGAAAGGGATCTTGTCATGGGTTGGCGGCAAAACAGAGATTGTTGAGTACACCCGTGCGGAACGCGTTGCTGGTACCACTAAGTTTAATGGCTGGAAGCTATGGAATCTGGCTTTAGAAGGGATAACTTCATTCTCAACGTTCCCATTGCGCATGTGGACTTATATAGGATTCTGCGTGGCCTCGCTGTCGTTCCTGTACGGCGTATGGATGGTCGTCGACAAATTGATTTGGGGGAATCCCGTGGCAGGCTATCCGTCAATACTGGTATCAATTCTCTTTCTTGGCGGGGTGCAGCTGATAGGGATTGGAGTTCTGGGGGAGTACATTGGAAGGATATACATCGAAACTAAAGGGCGACCACGCTACATAATTTCTAAAAAGGAGAAGGATTGAGATGAATGGACTAAGTGGTTTAGAGAAAAAGCTTGCATGGGTTTTACTATTTGCATTGGTGTTTTTTTTAATAGTATCGCGGCGGCCAGACATAATTTTCAACGCTCAACCATGGGCTGAGGATGGAAAAATATGGATGGAGAATATTTATAATAATGGTTTCTGGAACTCGCTGCTGTTCCCACAAAATGGATATTATCAGACTATATCCCGAATAACTTACGGTATTGCATTACTCGCTGGCCTTTCTAAGGCTGCTTTGGTAGCGAACGTGATCGCGATCAGCATTAGATGTTTTTTTGTGATGTTTGTTTTATCCGGAAGAATGTCATTTATAAAGCTACCGTATCGCATTGCAGCAGTGTTTTACTTTTTGCTGATGCCAAATCTGTCTGAGGGATATGTGAACATCACAAATGTTCACTGGTACCTATCTCTGTATCTTATGGCAGTGGTCCTGGCTGATGAGGGAGAAGGGCCATTCTGGAAGATCCATGATTTTACCCTTCTGATTATCAGCTCTCTCAGCGGACCTTTCGTGGTATTCATTGCGCCATGCCTGCTGATTAAGCGAGTGTCTCAGCGCGGTGGTATTGTCCAGGCTATAAAGGGTATCAATGCTTTTGATATCACTATGGCCGTATGTTGCATTATCCAGGTCGCAGCTATCCTAAGTTCATCTGACGCTGGCAGATCTTCAGCCCCACTCGGAGCAAGTATTAGCCTCCTGGCCGATGTCATCAGTTACCGGGTGATAGGTGGTTCGCTATTTATGAACGAACTTATATCAGGCATGGGAGCTATGCATGGATTGAACCTACTGCTTTTCATCGCGCTATGTGTGCTGGTGCTGATTTGCTTCTTCAGATGCGGGTGGCGCTTCAAATCAGCGGCTTTATTCCCGGTGTTAATGATCGGGTTTGCTCTCGCAAAACCTATGATGAGCCTTGATCAGCCACAATGGCCAACCTTACTGATCCCTGGTGGCGGTGAACGATACTTTTTCATCACTAACTTTGCATTTTTCTGTCTTCTTCTTTTTGTAGTGAACTGGATCTCCCCCCGATCCCTGGCACCACTTATGATAATTTCAATCGTGGCATTGCCAGTCTTATTGCGTGGCTTCCCAATACAGCCAATGTCCGAGGTGGGTTATCGTCAGGATATAAATACATTCGACGCATTGCCTTCAGGAGAGTCGATGCAGATTCGCATCAACCCCCCTGGATGGAGCATGCAACTACAAAAAAAATGAAAATAAGGGCCATGTGGCCCTTTTTTATTTCCCTACTACCGTGTAATCAACGCGTGCTGATATCCCTGACGTTCCGTTGATAAAGAACCCAGTAAACCCTGCGTTACTTCGCGACGTTACAATCACTGAGGTTTGACTTGCTCCTGAGTCACCATTTACCGCAATCACACTGATAATTCCGTTAGGGAAGGCAACGTTAAAGTTCACGCTGAAAGCTCCGCCAGTCCCCAGCGTAACGGTCTTTGACCCCATTTTCTGGATGTAGCCATGACCAATATCAGTTGAAACCTCACCTCCAGTTTCATATGTGCTTGAGGTATTAGTTTTCGCATTCGTGCTGGTGTTAGCGTACTCACTTCCACCGCCCAGAATCGTATTACGGTACTGGGTACAGTTGGAAGATGATCCGGCAAATACGACACCAAATTTACCTGATGGGATTTGGATGTGGTTATCGTGCACCCGCCCGTTGATACTGGCACCTGTTACCTCTATGCCATTTTCCCCTGTATCAGTGCTTCGGCCTTCCAGGAAGTTATCATGAACATCAAAGCTTTCCACATCAGACAGAAGGATATGGTTAATTGCATCATCTGAAGTTGGGTCTGCATAAATCAGGTTGTCAGAGATATCCACTTTACCGTGATGGTTGATATAGATGCCACGCTGCATATATTCAATCTGAGAGTTGTGGATGAAAACCTGTGGTGGGAAATACGCAGAAACGCCAGATTCCTGTGCTTGCGCGTAAATACCAATGTTGCAACTATTGAAATTGCAGCTATTGATGAATGTACCTTCAATACCCGGATTCGTATGCGTAATTAACCAGATACCATTGTTAATATTGTTAGCAAAGCAATTGAAGAAATTACAGAAGAATACCCCTCCCAGCGTAGACTCAACCAAGAATGCTGAGGCAATCAGATTAGATTTTGTAACGCTTGATACACCACCAACGCCAAAGAAATAACACTCGGTAAGCTGAGGATAGACAGGGTCTTTAAGATAACACAGGCCTTTTCCCCAGTAGCCATTAGCTGCTGTACCTCCAACAGCACCGCCGTAGGCTGTGACTTCCTTCAGAACAACGCTCTTAGGTGAAGCGCCCGAAGAATGAACCGTAATTGCAGGAACAGCAGTCACTGCACTTGTCACAAATTGCATACCTTCAACGCGCACTCTGCTTACAGTAGTGGTTGTCCCTGCAGCGAATCCTTGGGTTGTTGATCCTGATGTCCACTGGAGCAGACTCGCCTGAACACCCTCACCCCGCCATGATACATTCGAATTGGCGCCATTCCAGGTTATAGCAGCAGACAGCGTGTACCGCCCGCGTGGCACGGTAATTTCAGCACCATATAGCTGATTTGCTGCCCATGTAGCAGCTGTCTGAAAAGCAGATGTGTCATCAGTTGAGTTGTCACCTTTTGCGCCAAAATCTTTTACAGATATCGACTCAAGATTCTTTTCGTGTTGATTCCTTATCGCCGAACTAGCCGAAGGCTGTTTAACAGCCACTAAAGAATCACCAGCACCATCGGCCGGACTACCTAGCGCTCCCGATCCAACACTAATCCACTTACCAGTACCCACCCCGCCACTTGAGGATGGTGTCGACCCGGCTACGACGTTTTTTGGAAAAACACCATCCCACCTGTAAAACTCCCCAGTTGATGTATCTCTAAGCATTTCATTAGGTAATGTTAAAGTAGCCCCGCCCTGAAAGGAATCAACAGGGATATACCCAAATTTTGATATTGCCTGCTGCGCCAGCCAGCGCAACCCTTCAATGGTATAATGCTTGCCCCCGAATCTATCCGCATATGTTTGCTCGATAGACGTAGTAAACTCATCAATTTTACCGGCATTGAACTTTAAATCTATTGGCGATTCGCTTGGTATTGGAAGCAGGGTTGGTTGAGTGGCCATAATTTTTCCATAAAAAAAGCCAGCGCTAAGGCTGGCATGATGTTAAGAGGATAGTGTCAGGGATAAATCAAATCGTTATATTCAGCGAGGGTTAAAGCTGTTGTCCCATCACTATTTGGCTGCTTTTCGCTTATCACCCATTGAGTGGCGTCAAGCTCTGCAATGGTTGCGATTACGTAACGGGAGGGAGACTGAACGTCATACCCGTCAAAGATATTCAATGCCATCTGCGGGATAGCCGCGGTGAACCCAAACGCCGTGTCGGAACGAGGAGATGCAGGATAGCGAGTAGATGAATTACCCATGGAATCTGTAATGACGACATACATCGAGCCGGTGAGGTTGATTCGCTCACTGGTTTCAAAGGAATTATCACTGCGCGAGATGATGTACCCAGCTTGCTGATTGGTGTCGTAGGTGTCCGGAACCTGAACCATATCACCTACATTAACCCACTCCCCATCAGCCAGGGCTGTAATAGCCATGCTCATACGGGAATAAAGAAGCCGCCGGCACTCCTTCTGAGCACGGAAGTCAGCCTGAAAACCATCTCGGATATACATCATCTCGAATTTTTTGGCTTTGATTGGCTGGCCTAGTTCGATCTGATTGTTTCTTACCCGGTAACGTATGTAGGCCTGCTTATTGGTAGTCGGATTGCGGTATTGGACCTCAACGCCGTCATACCCGCCAGGAAGCGTCATGTCGTAGCTTAAAGAATATCCCGAATCAACAGTGTTCGACCGGTTAAATACAGTTGCTGGGACACTTCTTTTCGCGTCGAGCGTGAATGATAGAACGCTGTCATCCCAGTAAACGCTTACCCCAGCAGCATCACAAATGGTCTCCATTCTCTGCCCCAGCGACACATCCTCATCATCAAAGGTGTAGTCAAAATAGCTAAGCCGCTGGTCTCGGGCATCGAGTTTGGCCTGAATCTGATAGAGGCCATATATATCGATTGAGCTTTCAGGCTGACCGCCAATTACGATCCAATTGTGCAACGCAATATCTGCAAACTTTCGAGATGCCCTAAGCGAGTAATCGACTTTCTGCGTGCTCAGGTTGTACGTGATCACATGACGGTTAATGAGGGCGTTGTATTTCCTGTCTCGTGCGCTGGTGGCATTCTCTGTCTGCCTGACCGTAACACGCACCAGCGTGTCATTGGGGTAACTGACATTCGTGCGTATATTTACGCTGTGAATGGCCTCGACCTTGAGCTTACTGTTGTCACCACTGTTATCTGTACGCCGGAATGTCACTGCATATCGACCATACCCGCCAGCAGGCGTCAGCTTATCTGTGCGATAGAAGGTGTCGGATGTAGACTGGTGCGGCGTCGTCTGGCGGTAAGTGAAAGTCTGCATTGTTCCCGGCACCTGTACGTTGTCATCATCGACTTTCCAGATCGTAACCTGCCAGTTGGTCTCGCTTTTACCACCCAACCCTGACTGCGTGTGCAGCCACAGTTGCGAGGATTGTACCGGTGAAAAGAAGGGGCCAATCGCCAGTGCCTGGTTGTCATTAAGAATGAACTTAGTCGTGTTGATTGTTGCGGTAGATATGTATGAAGCGTTTGAGCCTTCAATGCTGTCGATGACGAAATTGTAGTAATAAATCGGCGCTGTAACGGAACCGTTAGATGTCTGCGTAGCAGATATCAGATTGCCTGATAATGTGAAGTCCTGAGTAACATTCCCGCTGGCCGTTGGGTATGTAGCATTCACCACAAAGGATACGGCATGCGGTAGTGTCAGGCCCATGAAGTAGTCAAAGCTCGCTTGCTTGACGATCTTCATGAGTATCTGACCGCCGGAGTAGCTTCCGCTTATCACAGTGCTGGCAGTAGCACTCTCAATTGGGAAATCCTCTGACTCGTTCTTGCCGGGAACCTCCTGCCCGTCAACATCATCGAACTGATAACCCTCATTTATCGTGCCGATCAGATCACCTGGGTTATAGACGGTGAAAGACGCCCCCGCCATCGACCCAAGGTTACTTTCCGAATATCTGACTGAACTGACAGTGTAAGTCCCAATGCCAAAGTTCATGAACTCGGTCAGGTATTTCAGATTGTCCGTATATTCAAAAAGAGACTCCTGAATCAGGTCAGGAAATGCCCTAATCAGTCCGTAATTGTCAGGCTTTGCCTCACCATTTCTGGCAAGGTTAGACTGTCCCTTCAGGCTGTTATTCGATGAAGTTTTGCTTTGCCCGATATTGCCTGTCCCAGGCTGCTTGATAAGCCCACTCATGATTTTCTGAGTAAACTTTATCGGGTTGAAGTGCTCGAGCGGGTTTAGGAGGGTTTTAGCCAGATCGCCTGATTTAGGCTGGTCGAAGATGATAACCCGGTCTTCTTCTTGCAGGCTAAAACCGACATCCGTATCAACCACCTGGATGGTATCGGCTGCCGCCACTTTAAACTCGGTGGAGAAGGTGATGATGTCGTTTGTTCCACCGTCAGAACTCAGTGCGTTGATCAACATGTAGCCCATGAACGTCACGGGGCCGAACTCCATGCGAACCCACAGAGTGGGCTGGCGCGCCGCCTGAATTTCAGTGTTGAAATACTTAATCAGGCGACCAACACCATACTGGTCAAGCTTATCGTTACGGCGCAACTCTCCCTCAAATGAGATAGTGAAGTCAGCGTTGGTAACGATGTTCTCTACATAACCTTTGGTGTCATCGGCATCTGACGTCACGCTGTTCGGCGAGAAGTCGAAGCCTTTACTGGTGCCTGCTGCCAGGGCCTTCCACTCTGACTCCTGCGGTACTGTATCGGCGCAACCATCAGCTACTTCGAGCACAATGGCGCGGCCAAACAACTTTGTGTTGTCCGTTGGGCAATTTGCTGCCATGGGTAATTCCTCTTTTGATTAACTTTCGCCGTAAGAACAGGCAAATTGCAGGCGCCAGACCATACGCCCCTCTGCCGTGGGGATTGGTGATGGTATGCCACCCATATTGGTGATTTGGCCGACGCAGGGGTCGCTGATAGGGTTTTGCTGCACGTAGTCGATGATGGCCTGCACGTCAGACTCTGACTTCGCGTAATCTCCTGCAGACTTGCCGGTGATCAGGTCAACAAGCACGTAATGGTCTGAGCCGATATCTCTGTCGACCGGAGAGCCGCCGTTAGGCCGGAACACAATGAACCGCTGCTTCAGGTCACCCGTATCAGTCCAGATGAGTGACTGAACCGAGTATCCCGACGTCAGGCCCGCACCGATAAGAAGATTTTTAACGCGCTGATGCATCGGAGGGTTCACAAGCTCATCTCCTTTTTAATAGTGCGGTCGATGAGGTCGCGGGTAGGCGTGACGCCACGGACCACAATGTGTGGCCTGCCGTTGATGATTTCGGTTGTGATGTTTGACGCAGAGTTGACGACGGACAGCACGTTAACGCGATTGCGTTTCATGCTGCTTCCTTATTGGAAGATTAGACAATAAAAAAGCCGCTTATGCGGCTTAGATGTTTTCAAAAATTTTTATACGGTCATTGATTTCAATTAAATGGTTTTCATATTCTTCGGGGCTTCTGGCTTCGCTAGCTCCGCATATCCAGTCCGCCCAATTTAGATGCTCGCTGCTATGCATATAATGACTTAATTCATTAGCGAAATGTGTATTTGGCACGATTATCGAGTGAGCATTATGTATGTTAAGTTGGTTTTCATTCAACCTCCACTCTCTTTCCCATGTGAAGTTAACACCGTTTTCCTTGACCACATCTTTATCACTAGGGTCATATGTCACGTGGCGCCAGTGAAGATGTCCCGGAAGACAATAACCCTCACTTTTAGTTTGATAGATAACGTGCCTGCCACCTAATTCATAAATAAGTGATTTACTAAAAGCAAATCCAAACTGGGTATATCGTGATGACTGATGCCTTTTTACTTCTAACGGCGACTCTGTAAAACAAACGCTTTCTAGATTTCTGAAGGTGTCTTTACCTGACGCATTGAGGTAGCCATCCATAACAATTTTCTTCATCACTTCGAAAGCACATTCATCAGCCTTATTTTTGTCTTTTCCTTTGTATTCCGTTTTTATCCAATGAAATACGTCATCAGAATAATCACTATGATTGTGCATAAATGGAATCCTCCTTTAGTCTATTTATCGACTGGCAGATCCCATTCTTTACGTTCAATGGACAATTTTTCTATAAGGCCTTCATTTGCCACATTACCGTGTTTATCCAGAATCACCGGGATGTTAGCGCAGTAGCAGTGATACCGATTGCCGCGCTCTGCGTAGAAGCCCTCAACCTCTTCGGTTGTGTAGGTCCTGCCATGCCTGGCCGCGTGCCACGATCGCGTTGTAGGCTTGAGCGCCGATAGCCAGAGTACTGCAGTGTTCAGCCCTAACCTTTCACGCGCCCAGTCAGTTTCCTGCCATTGAGCCTTGCGTAGCGCTCCGACCTGTTCTGTCTGAGCCATGTTCTTGGCTCGGGCCATTGAGACGTCTAGCCTCTGGCTGATGATGCGCGCCGTTTCTTTTGGGTTGATTCCGCGGCCTATTGCGTCTGAAATCACATTAGCCAGATCACCACGCGCCCGGTCAGACTCAAGCAGCCAGTCGCTATACGTCGAAACGTACGCTGCTGCGACCTGATTCTGGTATGCAGCTGTGCTGAGAAGCTGCTGAAGCGTCGTCTGCTGCTCGTAGATGGGCGACTGCACCGACAGATTGGTGAAGGCTTGATGAGTACCGCGCTCATATTCTGCCGCAACGTACTGAAGCGCCCATAAGCTGTTACTGCCGCCTTCAAGCAGATAGTCATCAAGGATTAACTGAACACGCTGCAGCAGATCAGCCAGTTGAGCTGCCGACATGTCGTAGATGTACGTGCCGGCATTCACCTGATCAATCACGTTGCCATGCACCGCATAGCTCTGCGTGTTGCTCGCCCTTTCCTGCCCGGTCAGGCGCTCATCGAATAGCTTCTTCAGCGCCACCTTAATCTGGTAGTAGCGATTTTCGATGTCGCGGAACATCCGGTTAACAGGCCGGGCGGATTGCGTCGGGTCAGCTTTGTTGCGGGGTATTACCGGAGTCCGGATTAGTTTCAGGGTTGTCACTTAACGGGTCTCCAGGTGGCGCGTCCGGTGGTGGCTCATCCTCTGGCATAGGCTCAAGCTCACCCACAGCGCGAATCTCGTTCTCGCTAACCGCTGGAGTGCCAAAGGCCGCCTGAGTATCTTTCGCCACGGTAGCCATTGCCTGCATATTGGCGATCTTCTCTTTCTCACTTGGGGCGAGTAAGTCAGACCACGCCAGCGTGACTTCACCTGACTTAGGAGCTTCAATTACACCCAGCGTCCAGAGGCGCTCCAGAAGCGTCTGCACAACAGAGCTCATGAACCCCCAGCGGCGCCCATTGCAGCGCTTAGCCCAGTCTGCTTTGTCCTGATCTGATGCCAGGCGGCCGGTTTGCTGACCAAACAGAATGGTGAACGGGCATTGAATTGATGAGGAGAACTCATTCGCCGTGACCGTCCAACTTGGTGCAGGGTCGGCAGCGGCAACTGACAGCACTGATGTGGTGCCTGACTGTGTGACGAGAGCAGAATCAGTACCGCGATTCAGCTTCATCATCTTGTCGTTCATTGCTTCGCCGAGGTTTTCGTAACCGGCTTCTTTCGCCATCTTGGCGATCGCCGCCATATCTGTCTGAGCATCAAAGCTGATACCCAGTTGGCGGCTGGCGTTCTTCAGAAAACCTTCTGCGCTACCACCGGAAATCTTTTCGAGGTCCAGTAGCTTGTTATAGCCAGCACGCAGGAATGGCACGCCGGAAAGCATGTTTTCATCTTCCGAACCTTCGCAAAGGATTATGACGCGGTCGGGATGGACGGTAACGCTGCGAACGGGCCCATAAGTGCCATCATCACCCACTGGCTGCTCGTTGAACTGGTAGTTCACCGGTTCGCCGAAGGTTTCCGACATGGTGTCTGTGTCGAAGTTGCCCGGCTTAATCTGTGATTCCCACGCAGGGATGAGTTTGACGATCGCCTTATCGCGCAACCGGGAAACAACGGCGGTGTCCACTGGCTCTTTCCATTCGCGCCCATCTTTAAACTGGATGAGCAGCGCTGAATATCTGCCAATCAGATTGCGGCGGTCAGCATCTTTGATTTTCGCCCAGTGCTTGCTCAGTAACTTGGTTGCAGCCTTTTCCCAATCAGTGGTTTCCGTTGACTCCTTGTTCTCACTACCGTCGATAATCGTCGGCTTATCCGTCCAGCACGATTCCAGTAGCTTATGCACGGCGGCATATGCGACAGGGTTACGCTCATAGGCGCGGTAATACTGTTCGAAGCCAAGTTCATCGGGATAACCGAATTCCTCGTACAGCTTTGTGCGCTTGGTGTTCCCGGGGCGACCCGCATACATCATGCGCTGGCGCCCTATCTCATGAGCGAGGGCGTTCACAAGGAATTGTTCCCCGTTGCTTAGTTCACTCACTGATGAGCTCCTTAGAAGAATATTGCGCCTGTCTGTTTGTGATTCGTTTTCGCCACAGCAAAGTAGCGGAACGCATCAGCGCCGTGCGAAGTGAAGTCGTGCAAAGGCTTGTCTTTCCAGCAGCCGCGTTTGTCGTCCCACTCCTTGCGGTACCCCTCAAGATGAGAGATGCCCTGCTCGCACTTTGACGCGTCAAAGGCGCACTTAGGGAGGATTTCACGCACCGAATCTATGCCGGTATCAACACCAAGCTTTGGTGCGACCTTGAAGCGGATTGAATAAACCTGGCCGTCGATTTCAAAGCCTTCTGCAGCTATCTGCTTGCGGCTCTTGCCATCACCGGCGAATTCCCGGTTATCAATATCGTGTGGTGCCCAGTGATCGCCATACTCATAGCCGCGGTCTTTCAGCACCTTCATGTAGTGCCTGAGGCCTTCACCGCTATTCTCGTAGTAGTCGATGACATGGAATTCATCACCAACCTCACGAATGAACCAAATGGCCGTTGAGTCGCCTACCCCGATATCCCAGAAGGTGTGAGCCAGCTGGTGAGAGTTATCAGGCAGCTCACCTACACGCTTATTAGTGTAGAGCCAGCGGAACTGCTTCGCGTAATAAGCACCCTCAACTGACTGCTCGAATGCTTCAGCCGGTATTGATGGGTACTCACGCTTCATGTCATCGCCGAGAGTCTTCTCTTTGGCGTAATACCAGGCTCTCTGGCGATCATTGAGAATGACGCCGTGCTTCTGTTCGATATCGTCAAAGTAATCGCTCAGGCGTTGCGGTAGAGGCTCTACGGGGTCAATTGCATACAGTTGATTCTTCCACCACGAGAAGAAGAAAAACTTCCAGTCGAGATTGGAAAGCGTCTTACCCTGCAACTGAGCTTTCTCGGCAGTCTGGCAATAGTCAAAGAAGTAGCTAGCCCGGCCCTCTGCAGTGCTTTCGATCGTGGTGAAGCAATCGCTGGATACCGCTTCAAACGCACCAGTGACAATCTCACGGGCTTTGTCAGGGAACTTAGCGCATATCTTCCCGAACTCGGAAACGTGCAGGAAACGCAGCGTACCTCCACGGAATGATGTACTGACGTAAAGTGACCCGCCCTTTTTGAATACCAGCTCACCCGCCGAATCATTGCTCGCCGGATTGGCAGCCCTGATTTCTGCCGGCAGCCGGTCATAGGCGTACTTCACCTTTTCACGGAACAGGCGTTTGGCATCATTCAGGGTGTGGGCGATGAGCGCGCATTTGGCGGCCTCAAACAGAGCGGCATCAAGCTGGATAATGCAGACCTCTGTCGTGAACCCTAACTGGCGCGCCTTCAAGATGATGTTGCGGGTATGCATGCCTTCGAAGTATTCGAGCTGCTCAGGGGTCATCCGGAAGCGAACTGGCTTGCCTTCTTTGTCAGTTATCCAGTAGAGGTGATTCAGTCGCCATAGTTTATCTCGCAGAAGCTTGAGGTGTTCTGGCTTCATGCTCACCCCTTAGCGAGATCGTCCATCAGGTCGGATAGAGTGCCTACCACATCATGCTCTGTCTTAACTTGCTCGCGGAATGCCTGGACCGCTATGTGCTTACCAAGCAATTCAAGATTCTTAACTTTATCCGGCCATTTTATTTTTTTTAGTAGCCCAGCCGCATCGCCAGCAATTTCGGTAACATCAATACCTGAAAGACTGGTGCGCCAGACTTTGGGCCAATTCATTACAGGCTTCAACTCGCCATTTTCCAGAAGAATGTCCAAAACATCCATCTCGTCTATCTCAACTAAGCGACGCAACACATAAGCAGCATCAATATTAACTTGCTCGTTGCGTTGTAACTTAAGATCGGCGATTCTGCTCTGGATGTCAGGTTTTGTGAGGTTCTCATACCCTGATGCCCGGGCGGTCCTCTCGCTATACCCCGCCCGAATAGCCGCCTGTGTAGCGTTCAAATCGATGAGGTACTCGCGACAGAACATTTCTTGTTTGTCAGTGAGCGCCATTGTTAGACTCATAAAGGAGATGGGATGACTATTCCAGTTGTTTTGACTGACGATGAAAAGTACTTAAACTTATGCATTGCCATTACAACCATTTTTTTGGCAGGGATTTTGTTCTCAAGAGCTTACTGGTTTGATAATGGTAATACCGCGTTAGTTTTTGCAGAAGTGGCCGCTGCTTACGTTATTATTCAGTCTGGAATTGAATGCGCCAAAATACCTAACGAAATTTTAAAACTCGCATTAAATTACATACTCAAAACAGCTTCCGCAGCAATTGCCGTAATAGCTGTTTATAGCGCGTGACCTGCATTTTTATTCTGCATATGCTGCGTCTTGAGCTCATCATTAGGCGCGAGGTATACCCAAGCGCCATCTTCACGTGCGTCCCAATGAAGCCATTAACCATCTCTGGCTGTGATGGGTTCATAGGACTTCATGTGGAGAGCATAATTCAGTTATCATTCATGCATTGATAACATACTTAAACTATTCATATGGACACCGCAGTTGTAGTAAGAAGGGCTTCAATCAACTCACGTCCACAGTGGGCGCTCATAATTCACAGCATCAATGGGTACTGTGTATGCGTGGTGGATAAGTCATTCCCGATAGTGGAAGGTCAGGAGTTGTCACGCCATCCCACTCATAGGGGGGTATGGGTGCTCTCAGGCAGTGATGTTGTTTTCCCGGCAAGCGTCCATGGCGGAATGAATCTTAATGAGGCTGAAGGGGCAATTTCACGTATCGCCAGATAAAAACCTACCCATGCTCACGCCTTTGGAGATTTTTATGACTCCAGCCTTCTTGCCATTAATCCAATAAAAAACCGCCCTTAGGCGGCTGTTCGTTTATCTTTTAGGGTGAGGTGGCTCTTGGTTTTTTGCAGACTCTCCTGCATAAGCAAGAATGTCAGCCCAAGTCCGATCACCCATTGAACTACCCAGGAATGTTAGCTTCCCGGCGAAAGCATCCCAATTCTCTTCTGGGCTACCATTTTTCCACCCAGAAAAATGCTCATGAGCTCTTGCAAGAACCTCATCAACTTTTAATTTGATTGTTGCTAGGTCTTCACCCATTTGATGCTTAGCCGCGATTTGCTTTATTTCTTTAACATATCCGTCAACCAACCCTTGAGAATTATCCATACAGCCCCCTTTTAATGGAAAGCCATATTTTATCACTCATGATTGGTTAATACAGTGTCGCAACACTTCACGGCGGAGCTAACCGTTATCCCCTGTCGGAGAGATTGATCATCAGGCGCACTCGCAAATGCGCCTTGTGATGGTCATGAAAAAGCCCCCGTGAGGAGGCTTTATAATTTATGACTTGAAGCCACGTTTACCGTGGGCTTTGCGCCATGCTTTAACAGCGGCGACAATCTTGACAGGTGTTGCGTCCTTATCTTCACTGTAAAAGATCAGGTCAGAACCTTCAGGGTGCTCACTTACCGAAATGAAGTTTTCCAGCAACTTATCCTGATGAGCTTCTCCGCCTTTAGCGCTGCAGATTTCACTCACAAGTTGGGTGAATTCTGCTTCCGTGTAGTCTTCAAATTTATGCTTCAGTTCCATATTTTCACCTTATTTCTTTGAATGAATTTCGATATGACGCTTTGGTGTCAGAACGCGAAGGTTATCGATATCATACACCTCGCCGCCTTGTGAGATAAGTTCGACATGATGAAGCTCATAAGAGCGACGGCCGCCAACACTTTCTTTCGCCTGTACGCGAGGTGCTAATCCTTCTTTCATTCGCTGACGGTTGTTAGTGTTAAACTGGCCTGCCAGCTCGGAATCGGCCACAACCTCCTTCCAGAAAGCATCGCGAAACGCATCAAAGCTTCGGAATTCTTTACCAGCCAATTTTTTAGCAATCCTTGTTGGTACTGGTACACCTAATTCTTTACCTGAAGCCATTAACCACTTGCCCACAACATCTGCACCTACGCCTTCGACTTTACCTGGCAGGTCACGTCCACTTTGCAACATGACATAGATAGGTTTCAACCCAGAATCAGCAGGGAAAATCAGGATTGCATCCCTGAAGTCCATGTCATCCGCCATTGGGAAGCTTTCAATCACCGGCGATGTATTTACAGGATTTTGATTGCCTGTATTACCTGGTACCGCATCGCTATGAGCTGGCGTTACAAGAGGCGGCAAACCTTTATAGCCAGGAGCTTTCTCAGGTGACACAAGGATTGTGCGGGAAGGCAGGCCGCTCTCTGCTGGTATCGATACTGAATAAAGCCCTGTGACTTTGTCAATCGACGCATTTAATACACGAACAGCACTCGGATTAACAGTTCGTACAAGATATGTTTTGAGTGCATTCTCTGTGTAATAAAGGCGGCCACGAACGGCCATATTGACAGAGCCATTAACGTCAGCAGCAGCTTTTAAGGAAGAGTCAGATGGAAGCTTAATAGCATCTGCAGGCATGGCGGACAGGAACATATTAATATCTTCTCGTCCTGGTACCTTATCGCTACCTTCACCCGCACTAGGAATATATGCAACAGATGCGATCAGTGCACCAATACCACTTCCTGAAATGACTGTGCCGATTAACTCAGCGACTACAGTACGTACAGAGGTCCATGCGGTCGCAACTGCAGCCTCACCCAAGGTAAAACCGCCCAAACCTGTTTCGGCAAAGGTAATTGGCGCCGCAGAGGCGGCTACTGCAGGAAAGCCAGCAAAGCCAAATACATTCTGCTCTTCTAATTTTGAACGCGCAGCTTCAAGTGCAGCAGCTTTAGTTGCAGCTTCTGCCTCCGACTTAGCTTTAGCGTCAGCTTCCGCTTTTGCTTGGGCTGCTGCTGCTTGCTCAGCGCTTAAGCGCGCAGCTTCTGCAGCCTGGCGTGCAACCTCGGCCTGTCGCTTTGCCTCTGCATCAGATAGAGCTCCGGAAAGCCTGGCATCAGCAGTTGATTTGTTGGAATTCGCTGCGTTAGCTGCTGCCTGAGCATTAGCAACATTGGATTGAATAGTGTTACGCTGATTAACTTCAGCATCCAATACAGTTTTTTTTCCATCCATATCAGCTTTATTTTTAGCCGACTGGGCCAGAGCTAGTAGATATTGACGATAGTTTGGCGAAATAACATCATTTGAAAAACCATATAGCTTTGCAACCCTCTCCATAGACCTATCGTAAGCAGCCTTAGAAGAGTCATATTCATTTTGTCGCTGAGCAACAACTGCATTTTGTGCATTTAAAGAATTCTGCACATTATTCAGATTAGCGTTAGCAACATTTACGGCATCCTGAGCGATATTCGCATCACGCTGAGCCGCCTCTACAGGATGTGCAGCATCCCATTCTGCCTGTTGACGCCGGGCTTCTTCTTCGGCCTTACGTTGAGCTTCTGCGGCAGCGGCATCATTCGCTGCCTTTTGCGCTGCAGCGGCTGCGGCAGCTTTCTTCGCATCTAATTGCACCTGAACGAGTGCACGAGCCTGTGCCTGACGTGCAGTTTCACCATTTTTCCAGTCTTTACGATTATTCAAAATCGGCCGCGAATAAAGGCTTACCCCGGTAATATTGTCATTACCGTCAACGGTTACAGTATAGATATAGCCATCAACTGCTGAACGGAATCCCGATGGAACAGGTGCCGTTACATTAGTCCGAAGATTATCGCGACCTTCACTGCCTGAATGGCCATCTGACCAATGAAGCGAGTTATCTGGCACCCAATTCATGCCTCGTGAGATTTCAATCCGATATTCACCGTTAACCCACCGCCCTACAACTTCTCCAGGCTTTGCTGGTGACAGAACGTATCGACCATTACCAGCGTTGCCAGACGGGCCGGAGCCTGTATTAACACCACCGGTCGGTCCTCGCCCACCACCGCCAAACTGGTTGTTATGAGCATTGTCAAAATCATTTCCTGAACCCATAGAAAAATTCCTCTTTGACGTAAAATAAAACCAATTAAAAAACACTGTATAAATAAACAGTGAAATTGAATTTTACGCTTCATGACTTATGGGTGCAATACTGTATAAAGCAATATTTATCAGTTATTTATAGGAAATATTTGGAGTGCCCGTGTGCAATAAGATCACACAAGTATTTAAAATTTATTCAGTAGCTATATCTAATAAAAGCATTGCTCTCTGACGTACTGTTGCAGCCCGGCTATTTGCTTTCCGGCAACCTCGATTCGCTCTCTGAGGGTGAAATAATCCCGCTGAGCGGCGTCAGTAAGTCTGGCGCTGGCTGCATCATCCAGGCTGGGGGCGCCGGTGGCGGATTGTTTCTGGCAGGTGGCGTTGAGCTGCAACCGGCGCTTGCCAGTAGCAATATCATCATGCAGCTGATCGATAGTCGCTTTAGCATCAGCTAACTCCTTTGTGTATTTCTCATCAAGTGCGGCCGCATTGCGCTGCCGCGTCTGCATGTCGGTGATGGTGTCATTAGCCAGCTTGAGGGTATTGGATGCGGTGTCACGCTGCGCCTTGTAATCAATGGCATTACCGCGGTAATAAAGCGCGAATGCTACTGAGGTGGCTAAGAGCAGCAGAACCAGCAGGATAAGCGCAGCTAACGCTTTAGCCTTTGAGGTCATCGGCACTCTCCGCCAGGCACATAGTGCGCTCCATATCGCGACGGTTCATTAATCCCCGCCACTTCTGACCACCAGCATAAATCCACCGACGCAGCTCTTCACACGCGCCATCGACATCGCCTGAGTTCAGACGCTTAAGCAGGGTAGATTTAGAGAACGCGCTGGTAACCTTTTTGGCAATCTCAGCAGGCGTCCAGCCCTGATTCAACAGGCGCTGATATGCCGCCGCACGTTCCAGAGGAGACAGAGCCTTCCCCTGTGAACTAGTGACCATGAATGCGATGCGATCAGCTTCGGAACCTGAGAAGTCTTTGCACTCAAGGCGTAGTATTTCGTGACCAACTTCAGACGCCATTTTCGCGCCGTAGTACCGGTGGTGACCGTCGATAATCTTGATGCCCTGCTCTGTAACCTGAACCGCCAGAGGCGGCACGAACTCACCGGCAATGAATGCATCACAGAATTCAGCGACATGCTCCTGGTCGATTTCACGGACGTTGTAGCCAGGCTCAACGTAAAGTTCAGCCAGTGGTACCAGAAAGGTTTTCTTAACCGTTGTTTCTGTACCGTTTTTCTCTTTAGCCTTGTAAAGCGATAATAAAGAACTCATAATTACTCCTGTACGTTGATCCAGTATGATTCGTGCATCAGGCCTCAAAGTTGTTCGCGCAACTTGGGGCTTTTTCTTTTCCCATCGCAGCAGCAACCGCTTGTCGGGCAACTTCTGCAATCAGGCTCGTTTCCCACACCTTCTCCAGCAGCACGAAAACCGTCGCCATATCGCGCAGGTTTAACCGGCTTACTTTCGATTCATGCCATCCGGCCTCATCAGCCAGAACGCGCTGCCCTTTGTGTGTCAGGCGGCTGCGTAATTCTGTTTCTACTTCGTTGATCAACTTGCTATTTCTTGCGTGTTCCATGATTGATAATTTCCATGTAGGTAAATGATTGCGTGACATTGCGGTGAGCAAGTCACTTCGTATTAAAAGTTCCCCGGCCATTGAGATGTTCGATGAAGACGACGAGCAGCACGAAGCCGCTGAGGCGTTTTTACGTGAAGCGATGGTGCGGGTTGCGCGGCGGGAAATTGCGATCGGGATATACCGTAACAAACATGGAAATCAGGAGGCAGCGTAATGCAGCCGGGCATCTATTACGACATCAGCAACGAGGATTATCACCGCGGCGCTGGCATCAGCAAGTCGCAGCTGGATGACATAGCCATTAACCCGGCCATCTTCCAGTGGCGCAAAGAAGCGCCCGAAGACGATGAGAAGAAGGCGGCGCTGGACATGGGGACGGCGCTGCACTGCCTGCTACTGGAGCCTGAAGAGTTTGATAAGCGGTTTATCGTGGCTCCGGCATTCAACCGGCGAACCAATGAAGGCAAGGCAGACGAGCAGCGGTTCCTGAAGGACTGCGAGAGCTCGGGAATGACGGTCATGGATGCCGAGCAGGGCCGGAAGCTGAAGCTGATGCGCGCCAGCGCCCTCGCCCATCCGGCGGCACGCTGGCTGCTTGAAGCTGAAGGTCATCAGGAAGCGTCAATTTACTGGAATGACGAGCAGACAGGCGAACTTTGCCGTATCCGTCCGGACAAGTTCCTGTCGGGCCAGCCAGTCATCGTCGACGTGAAGAAAGTGGCGGATATGTCGCGCTTCGCCCGGCACGTTGAAGAGTTCCGCTATCACGTTCAGGACGCCTATTACCGAGAAGGCTTCAGCAAGCACTTCGGTGAATATCCACTTTTCGTTTTCATCGCAGTCAGCGAGGCGATCGACTGCGGCCGGTACCCGGTGCGTACCTTCCAGCTGCAGGAGGACGATGTTGCCGTGGGCTACGACCTGTTCCGCCGCAACCTCGATACTTATCACGAATGCATGCTGTCCGGTAACTGGGGTGGCATCGAAGAAATTACACGCCCGGACTGGGCCAAGAGAAAGGATTACGCATGAGCAACGATATCATCACCGCGCCAGTCAATGAGGCTGACACCAAGGCGGCAATCTTCAGCCCGGGTGGGCTGCATAAGCTACAGGCGTTTGCCGAAGTCATGGCACAGGGTAAAGCAACGGTTCCTGCTCACCTGTCCGGCAAGCCTGCTGACTGCCTGGCGATCGCATTACAGGCTGCTCAGTGGGGAATGAATCCTTACGCGGTGGCGCAGAAAACGCACCTGGTTAACGGCACGCTGGGGTATGAGGCTCAGCTGGTCAATGCGGTAATCACCAGCTCAACCGCCGTTCAGGGACGATTCAAATACGAATACGGCGGTGACTGGGAGAAATTTAAGCCTGGCGCGGCAAATGCCTCGAATGAGCGCGGCCTGTCTGTACGCGTCGGTGCCGTGCTGAGGGGTGAAACGGAAATCACCTGGGGTGAGCCGCTGTATATGGAATACGTCACTACGCGCAACTCTCCCCTCTGGAAGACAGCACCGAAGCAGCAACTGGCCTATCTGGCTGTTAAGTACTGGGCGCGCCTTTACTGCCCTGACGTGATTCTCGGCGTTTACACGCCGGACGAGTTTGAACCGGCGCAGCGATCGGAACGCGACGTAACCCCGGCACGCAGCCGCGCCGACCTGAACAACCTGATTAACAGCAAGCCTGAAACGCAGCAGCCTGAGCGCGAAATTAACCCGGCGACGAATACCAGTGCAGCTGCGCGCACGACGGATGAGCTGCTTGCCGATTTCACTGAAGCTTCTGCTAACGTTGATTCCGTTGCGAGCCTGGATCGCTTCTACAAATACGCGGCGCGCATGCTGGCAAGCGAGGCTGAAACGCTCGAAAAGGCCACTGATGTTTATCTGCTTCGTAAAGCGGAGATTGAAGAGACGCTTAGCTAATAACAGGAGACGACATGCAATCACCTGAATACCAGCGTCGCGGCAATCAATTAACTCTTGGCCGGCGCTGGTCACCCGATGAGATAGGCCTTCTTAAAGAACTCGCAGCAACCATCCCACCCAAACTTATAGCCCGGCAACTCAACCGATCCTATGAATCCGTTCGCCAGCGTGCCAGTCGCAGCCGGATACGTTTTCTGGAAGAGCGCAGTAAACGCAGAAGTGGTACTAAGCCAAATTTATGACACAAATATACTGTACATATAAACAGTGTTTTGCTGTTCTTTATCAGGCTGTGCGCGTAAGGTGGCTGAGTGAATTCACGGCCTGACTCACTCAACTGAAAGAGGATTTACCATGGAACATACCGACCAGGAATTTGAAGACCTGCAAGACCTCAATACCCTATATCGCTCTGCGATTCTGGACACCACCGAAGCCGTCGGCTGGGGTATCGAAATTCTGATCAAAGTTGTAGCGGCAAGTAATGCTGGTACGCCTGGCTCCCTGTCTCCAGCAGATCAGTATCAGGCTAAGCAGACCCTGATGTATCTGAAAAGCCGCAAAGACGACAACGCTGTTTACCGTAAGCCCGGCGACCCGGTACCTCGCACTTTCCAGCAGTACGAACACCCGTAATGGGCTATGCAGGAATTAAGGAACCGCCTTGAGGTGGTTCCTTGTTAAATACATAACCCTCTAGCATAATTAGAACTTATATTCTAGATTATCGCCACCCTTTATCATATAAAAATCATTTATTTTGATACTTAGTTAAGTGTTATTACTTCTAAAATCATAAGGTGGAATAGCTCCGCCTCTAGGCTCGCGAATTTCTGCGATATCCATAATTTCTTTTAAATACTTTTCAGCATCCTCAAGAATGGCGGGGTCATCTTTTAACCCAGAACTAATCAAAGCCTTCAATTTAGCGCCGGAATTTAAAATCTCCCTATATTGCTCTTTGAAAGCATTTATTCTTTTCGTATACCATTCATAATTTGCATCATAAGCATTAATTTTCTCAGTTAAATAACTCAAGCTACCTTCGACAGCGACTTTCTCACTTACCAACTTTAAATATTCATTATTCAATCTTTCTCTATCATTCTTAAGAAACTCAACCTCTACATTTTCTTTTCTAAGCAATTCAACATCCGCATTAGCTTTAGATAACGAATCCAAGGATTTACCAAGTTCAACTCGAGCTTGCGCAAGATTGCTTTCTAAAGTGTTATTAATAGACTGTAGAGATTTCTCTTCGGATTTCATTTTTTGATGAACTACAAAAAACTCATGGTTATCTTGTTTAAGATTTTCACATTCAAGCCGCAGAGAAGCGCATTCTTTTAAAATAGAATCTATATTAGATTCAATATTTTTCTTCTCTCTTTCCTCAGCTAATCTTTTTTGAGCCTCAATATCTGCGATCTTTAGCTGTTCTTCGGCTATATCAATTTTGGACTGCAGTATAAGCTGGTTTGTTTCATGGTTCGTTTTCTTTTGAAGTTTAGTCACAGACTTATTTATTAATGGTAAAAGAATGCAAATCAAAGCAGTTGTGAAAATCGGAGCTAAAATATAATCCTTAACACTGTATATCTTATTAATATACTCTAATCTTCCTATAATATTTTGCTTACTCAAAATCAACACAGCAAGCATTTGCCAATTAAATCCTAACCATGAAAAAACAAATGCTCCTAAAAAAGGACTTTTTATTCTTTCAAGAGAGTTTTGACGGAAGGCCGAGAGGATATCCTTAAAAAAATCAAGCATTTTTTGACCTATAAGATGGATTTATAATCAATCATATACAAATTAAAGGGGCGGGAATAGTCTTAAAATAAATATTATCATTGCATGCTAAATTACAACACCCTGAATTTAATCGAGTCAAATTGAAAAGACTGTTTATACAGGAACGGAGCAAAGCTATTCATTAAGGCACTAAATGTACTTTAGGTCGTGTCTAGCTAGCTTTCGCTGGCTAGTGTGACAGCCATAGACGGCAGTCCCAAATTAGAGCGCGACCGCATCATCATGATGTTACTCGTTAAACCCGCCAAATTAATCACCGCCCTGCCGCCGAATACGTTTCCAGCAAAGCGCTGGCTGGCGTTCTATGTGCGTCAGGTGGATAAGGAGGTAGCCTCTCAAAAATGAACACTACATGCGACGAAATCACCCCGGGCGAGCTTTTAACTGACCTCGCCCTTTTTATTGCCCTGATTATTACGTGGCTCTGGCCGCCAAAGGAGTAGATATGGAAAACGTTGTTCAGCTGATGCCGAGCAAGTGGGTATCTGAATCCGTGCTAATGACCATTACCGGCATGAAGAAAAACACTATCAAAACTGCCCGCGAAGTTTCATGGATGGAGGGTCGCGAATACAAGCATGTTTCACCCGATGGCACCCCGCGTGATAACAGCATGTGCTTTTACGACTGGAAAGCGATCGAGAAGTGGATTGATAACCAGCCGGCAGCGATTGCCAGGAAGAAATCTGCTTAAATGCAGATCCATTTCAACAGGAGAAGGAATATGTCTGGATATCCGACAGGAGTGGCTCCCAACAAGAACCACCTTCGAATCTGGTTCATGTATGAGGGGCAAAGACGGTGGGAGGCAATCGGCGTAGCCGATACACCCAAAAACAGGAAGATGGCTGGCGAGCTGCGTAGCAACATCGTCTACCGCATTAAGACAGGGACGTTTGATTACCGGAGTGAGTTT
>Ga0308163_10001487_pt1 | contig 25312 bp, 21 predicted proteins | sample PhyTR1_FD_201037 | JGI IMG/M metagenome (GOLD analysis project Ga0308163, IMG submission 201037) | Phyllosphere microbial communities from UC Gill Tract Community Farm, Albany, California, United States - DLSLT.R1 | ecosystem: Host-associated > Plants > Phyllosphere > Unclassified | place: USA... | reverse complement strand
AACATCAATGAAAAATATATTACTACTTATATTATTAATTCCTCTGTTTACAAATTGTCAGACAGAAAGAAAGGTTGTTTCAAAATATCCTGCTCATGTCGGAAATGTGGAATTTGATGAAAAAATTGATAACCCAAACTTTAAAAGATGTTTACCTGATGGTTCGTATGCTTATCAATATTATAATGGAGATTCATCGGGAATTGAGTATAAAGGTGAAAAATTAGAAATAATTAGAACAGTAGAAAAAGAAAATATCCAATCGTCAAGAGATATAAATGGATATATCACTTTTCGTTTTATAGTAAATTGCGAAGGAAAATCTGGGCTTTTCAGAGTTCAACAAATGGATGAACAATACAAAGAAAAATATTTTGAAAAAAAATTGTTAGAACAATTACTTTCTTTCACTAAAAACTTGAACGGCTGGATTCCTAAAGAAATTCAAGGAAGAAAAGTAGACTATTATCAATATTTAACCTATAAAATAGAGCATGGAAAAGTTTCAGAAATACTACCTTAGCCTTTTAGTACTGGTTATTTATTCGAATTTACAGGCGCAAGTCAATTGCAATACTATGCAGGATGACAATTGCAAAAAAGCCTGTGAAATTTACAATATTGCATCAGAACTTCAGGGGACCGCTAAGTCTCAAGAAGCTTTTGACTATGCTATTAAACTATGCCCAACTTTTTCTAATTTATATAAAGAAAAGTCTGTTCCATATCTTAAAAATGGGGATTTTGTTACTTGGAAAGTATTAATTGATAAAGCAGTTGGTCTTGATCCTAAAATGAATTTAGGCTACAGAGGTTGGTGTAAATATCAGTTTCTTAGAGATTACAAGGGAGCGATTCAGGATATTGAAGCTTTAGAAAAAATTTATCCGACGGGTTATTTAGGATATTCAGCCAATGGAGATTACGAACTTCATATTGCAAAAGCAATTTGTTATTCAGCTTTAGGGCAAAAAGAAAAAGCAATTTCAATTATCGAAAACCAATTGGCTAAAAAAGACCATAATATTGGTTTTTACGATTACTACCAATTAGGAGTTACCTATTTTGAGCTTGGAAAGTATGATAAAGCGTTAGAAAATTTTGAAAAGCAAAGTAAGCAGAATGATTTTGCTGAAAATATATATTACAGAAGTAAAGTTTCAAAAGTTAGAAATAAAGATTATTTAGATTTAAAAAAGTTAGCCTTAAAAAGCTACGACGAGGGTAAAACTATGAAAGACAGCTATACTCATCATTACAACAAAGTTTACAGAGCTCAGATTGAAGAGCTGTAAAAAATAATTTTAAAATCTAAAAAAATGAACGAACTTCAAAATATAAAAAACCGCTTCGGTATCATCGGAAATTTTCTGGCTTTAAACCGAGCTTTAGAAAAATCTATTCAAGTAGCACCCACCGATATTTCCGTTTTGGTAGTCGGGGAAAGTGGAGTAGGAAAAGAATTTATCCCAAAAATCATTCATTCAGAATCTAAAAGAAAACACCAACCATATATTGTTGTCAACTGTGGCGCAATCCCTGAAGGAACGATTGATTCCGAACTTTTTGGGCACGAAAAAGGAGCTTTTACAGGAGCAACTGCCACCAGAAAAGGTTATTTTGAGGTTGCCGATGGCGGAACTATTTTTCTGGATGAGGTAGGTGAATTGCCTTTACAAACACAGGTTCGTTTGTTGAGAGTTCTGGAAAGTGGTGAATTTATGAAAGTAGGTTCTTCGCAGGTTCAGAAAACCAATGTAAGAATCGTTGCCGCAACCAATGTCAATATGATGAAAGCAATTCATGATGGAAGATTCCGTGAAGATTTGTTTTATCGTTTGAATACGGTGCAAATTGATATGCCTGCTTTAAGAGAAAGAAAAGGCGATATTCATCTTCTTTTTAGAAAATTTGCAATCGATTTTGCCGAAAAATACAGAATGCCTGAAGTGGAGCTGGAACCAAGTGCCATTCATTACATCGAAAATTATACTTTCCCTGGAAATGTGCGTCAGCTGAGAAATTTGGTTGAGCAAATGACGGTTGTAGAGCGTGAGCGAAATGTTTCCGTTGCAAAACTTACAGAATATATTCCGATGGATGCTCATTTGCCAATGGTTGTCAATCAGCCGAGCGGACAAAAGCAGACCGATTTTGGCAATGAAAGAGAAATTATGTACAAAATTCTCTTCGATATGCGAAATGATATTAATGATTTAAAATCCTTAACTTCGGAACTCATTAAAAATAGGGGAACTGCAGATCTCAGTAATCAGGAGAAAAATTTGATAAGCAGGATTTATACTCCTGAACCTCAGCAGTCTGCAAATGCCAACTCGTTGCTGTATTTTGAAAACAATAATAGCAGTAATCAGAATGTTCAGAATCCGACAATTATCTCAAATTCTGACGATACTTATGAAGATTTTGAAGATATTGAGGTAGAAGAAAACAGACCGGAATCGTTGTCTCTTCAGAATAATGAGAAAGATTTAATTGTGAAAGCTTTAGAAAAGCACAACGGAAGAAGAAACAGAGCGGCAGATGAATTGGGAATTTCGCAGAGAACTTTATACAGGAAAATAAAACAATATAACTTAGAAGAATAAACAACACTTAAATCATGAATGTAAATTTAACACCTAAACCGATCAATTTTAAATTTGGCGAATACATCAACAAAGGCTTTGAGCTTTTAAAGAAAGACTTTGGAGGCGTTTTCGTAGGATTTTTGGTCACTTTCTTAATGTCTATTATCCCGTTTTGTGGGCTTTTGGCAATGGGGAATTTCTACCAATATCTACGTAAATTAAACAAGAATCAAAATCCAAGCGCAGGCGAAATTTTTGATTTTAAAGACTTCATGTCTTATTTTACTTTGCAATTAATTATTATTGGCGGAGTAATCGTTTTGTATATCCCTTTTATTATTTTCGGAGGTCTGGCCGGAGCAACTGCAGATGCAAATGGAGAAGTAAGTCCTTTTTTTGCGATTTTAATGTTCCCATATATGTTCGTGATGTTATTTGCGATTTATTATTTCCTGTTAAAAGGATTTTATATTTTGCCGTTAATTAGCTTTAAAGGAATTACAGATATTAAAACCGCTTGGAATATTTCTAAAGTAATGACGAAGGGAAATCTTTTAAACATTTTCTTATTCTCATTAGTGGTGAGTATATTAGCACAAATAGGTATTATAGCTTGTGGAATCGGACTTTTCTTAACAATTCCTTTCGCATATACAGCTAATTATTTTGCTTATGAAGATGCTATTCAACAAATTGAATACGACGAAATTACCGAAATAGGTATCACAGAAAAATATTAAGATTAAAATTATTTAAAATGAATCAGCTGAAAAATCTTTTCCTTTTAATCATATCTGTAGGATTTTTAAACTCATGTTATTCCTTTACGGGCTCGTCTCTTACAGACGAAAAAACTGTGCAGATCAACGAGTTTCCAAATAATGCGGCGTTAGTAAACCCTACTTTATCGCAGCAGTTTTCTACCGATATACAAAACAGATTTTTGCAGCGTACCACTTTGAAAGGAACGAAACAGAATCCTGATATTTTGATTGAAGGTGAAATTACGGATTATTCAATTTCTCCAACTACGATCAGCTCTACAACGCAGCAGACAACCGCTGGTGGAACGATTCAGGAATCTCAGAATAAGTTGACGATCACAGTGAAGGTTCGTTACGAAAACAAACTGCATCCTGATGTGAGTTTTGAGAAAACTTTTTCTGATGAAGCGGTATTCAACAGCAATCTTTCTCAAAGTGATATCGAAGCCTCTCAGGTAAAGCTTGTTACGGATAGAATTATCAATAAAATATTTAACGACATTGTAGCGAACTGGTAATATGATGAATGCTAGAGTTTTAGAATTATTAAAAAATCCGAAAAATATACAGTCAGAAGATCTGCATCTTTTGAAAGAAGAAATTAATTCTTTCCCTTATATTCAAAACATCCGGGCTTTGCATTTGTATGGCATTCATCTTTTTGATAAAGAAAATTACCAGAAAGAGTTGTCGACTACTGCAGCTTATACCACCGATAAAAAAATTCTTTATCATCTGATTAACGGAAAAATTCAGCAGACAAAAACTGAAACGGTAGAAAAAAAGCCTCAAGTTATTGAGGATAACACCGAAAAAAATAAAGCTCAGAATACCAAAGAGCCTTTTTGGTGGGTAAAAGAAAAAAGAACTTTCCCGAAACATGATTACAAAGCAATTTCTGAGAATTTGATTACTCCAAAAGCTGAAATTAAACATGTAGTCGTTAACGGTGAACGTAACAGGATTTTATTTGAAGGTGAAGAAAATTATCTGGAAGAAAAAGATTCCGAAACCATCGACCTCGAATCTACTTTGGAATCTGGAGTGATTGTTACTCAAAAATCTTCTTTCCCAATTAAACGTGTTGCTGAAGAAGAAAAAATATCAGACGAAAAGCCTTCTTTAGAAGCTTCTAATGAGAGTAGTAATGAAGATAAAACTGATTCTGAAAAAACTCCGGAAAGCATCAATGACAAATCTGAAACTAATCTTCTGAAAACTGAGTCATTTACGCCTCAGGCAGATGTTGTGAAAGATGAATCTGTTAGAGATGAACTTCCTGCTGAAAATACTGAAAAAGAAGTTGTTGTAGAAGTCAAAAAATCAGAGGAAATCATTCATGAAGAAAAGCTTGATTCTGAAAAAAGTTCTGAAAAAATTAATAACGAATCTGAGGTTAGTTTTCTTGAAGTTGCAGCTTTTGAGCTTGAAACAGCTATTGTAAAAGAAGAGTTTGTTGGAGATGAAAATTCTGCTGAAAATATTGAAAAACAGGCTGTTACCGAAGTTGAAAAATCAGAAGTAATCGTTCACGAAGATGAAATTGATTCTGAAAAAACTGAAGAAAAAATTAATGATGAATCTGAGGTTAGCTTTCTTGAAATTGAGTCTTTTAAACCTGAAACAGAAGTTCCGACAGAAGAATCTGCTGAATACAAAGATTTAAAAGAAATTGTCGAAGAAGAATCTGCTACAGAAAATTTACATCCTGAAGTAATCATCAATGAAGATAAGATTACGACTAAAGATGTTGCCGAAAAAGTAAATGACGAATCTACATTAAGCTTTCACGGAACCGATTCTTTCTTACCGGAAGTTAAAATAGAAGCCAATGTTTCTGAACAAATAAATCCGGCAAAAACGCAAAAGTCCAGCATCAATAAACATGAAGACGAAATGCGACGTCTGATTGAAGAGGTTGAAAAAAGGATGAAAGCTCATAAAAAAGAGGCTGAAACAAAAGCCAACGAGCCGGAAGAAGAAACTGGAGGAGAAATCAGTTTTGCTGAAACTCAGGATTTTGTTGTTTCAAATGAAAATGAACCGCAAGCTGAGGAAAAAATAGAAACCGATCAGGAAATTCAGGAAGAAGATTCAAAAGAGAAAAATGAAACGCCTGTTTTGGAAGAAGTAAAAGAAGAGAATTCTGGCTGGAAACCAATGAGTATCGAATCTAACATTCCAGATTCATTCAGCAAAAAAATAGAACTTAGCTCTGAACAGGATAAAAAACCTGAAGAAGTAAAAGAAATCTCTGAAGAACCGATTTCAGAAGAAGAAAATCAGGAAACTGTTGCAGAAAATATTCAGGAGGAAACAATTGACGAAGTTGAAAATAAAGAACCTGAAATTACGAATTCTACTGAAAAAGTAGAAGCTCCTGTGATGAATTTTTCATTCTTTGGAACAAACATTTCAAGTTTACCCATAAAAAAAGAAGAGAAAGAAAATCAGCCAAAAGAAGAGGCGCAAGAAATGCCTTTAAAACAGGAAAATCAAACTCTTTTAGACAGTAATGTTCCTGGTTTTATCAATACCTGGCAGAGCTGGTTAAAGATCGAAAGAACCGAAGAAGTTGACAAGGCAAAAGTTGAGATCAAGAATAAAGTAATCGAATCTTTTATAGAAAAAAATCCTAAAATAAGTCAGTTAAAAGATGAGGTGAATTTCGTTGTGAAAGAAAAAACAGACGATATTTCTCATTTGATGACCGAGACATTAGCCAATCTTTACATTGAGCAGAAATTGTATACTAAAGCAATCAATGCATTTCTGGTATTGGCAAAGAAACATCCAAATAAAAAAGAATATTTCGAGAATAAGATTCAGGAAATCAAGGATAACAGAGGAAAAAACTAATTTGAAAGCGAAAACTAGCTCTCCATTTGGATTATAAAATTAAAAATCAAAGCTCATGAAAATGGGCTTTTGTTCTTCGTTGTCAATTCCGTATCTTTGCAAACTAAATTTTTAATATGTCTAAATCATTAATTCCAAAATTAGAAGCGATAAAGCAGAGATATAATGAGGTTGCCGATCTTATTATTCAACCTGATGTCATTTCAGACCAGAAAAGATATTCTTCTTTAAACAAAGAATATAGTGATTTGGGGAAAATTGTAAGAGTTTACGATCAATATAAAGGAGCTTTAGATACTATTGCAGAGTCTGACGAAATCATTGCAGATGGTTCAGATAAAGATTTTGTAGAATTGGCAAAAGTTGAAAAGAATGAAGCTTTAGAAAAAATTCCTGCTTTGGAAGATGAGCTTAAAGTTCTTTTGATTCCTAAAGATCCTGCAGACGATAAAAACGTTATTGTAGAACTTCGTGCCGGAACCGGTGGCGATGAAGCTGCGATTTTTGTAGAAGATGTCTACAGAGCTTATAGCATGTATTTTAAGACCAAAGGCTGGAAGCATGAAATCACAGATTCTAGCGAGGCTGCAAAAGGATACAAAGAATTAATTCTGAAAATTGAAGGAGACGGTGTTTATGGAATCATGAAATTTGAATCTGGCGTACACCGTGTACAAAGAGTTCCTGAAACAGAATCTCAGGGTAGAGTACATACTTCTGCTATTACCGTTGCCGTTTTACCGGAAGCGGAAGAAATAGATTTTGAATTGAATCCTGCAGATATAGAGATGCAGACATCACGTTCTGGAGGAGCGGGTGGACAAAACGTAAACAAGGTTGAAACAAAGGTACAGTTAACGCACAAACCATCAGGAATGGTTGTTGTTTGTCAGCAAGCCCGTTCTCAGTTGGCAAACCGTGAGTTAGCGATGGAAATGCTTCGTACCAAATTATACGATATAGAAGTTCAGAAGTCAGTGGGAGATATTGCTGCACAGCGTAAATCTATGGTTTCTACCGGTGACCGTTCTGCAAAAATCAAAACCTACAACTATCCTCAAGGAAGAGTTACAGATCACAGAATAGGTAAATCAATGTACAATCTTGATGCCTATATGAATGGTGATATCTCTGAAATGATCGATGCTGTAATCATGGCAGAAAACGCTGAAAAAATGAAAGGAGAAGAAGATAATTACTAAATTATTTCTTTTAACAAATACAAAGCTTCTGAGTAATCGGAAGCTTTTTTTGTTTTGATTCTTTCATTACTTTTGGAAAAGTTAAAACTGAATATATTATCATGGACAAGGATTCCACGCAAATTGAAATTCCATTGAGTAAGTTAAAAATGACACTATTATTAGTGGGGACTTTTGCATTTACGCTTCTTGGATTTTTTTTAATATTTCTTGATCCCGAATCTATTAATTATTCCTCCAGACATTCTTGGATAATGAGACCTATTCCCCGTTTTTTAGCGGGTCTTTTCTTTGTAATTTTTTTTGGTTTTACTATAATAATGATGATGATTAGATTGTTTAATAAAAATCCAGGATTAATTATTAATGAAAAAGGAATCTATGATAATTCTAGTGCTTTTGCTTTAGGTTTTATACCGTGGAAAGATATAAAAGACATTAAAATTGTAAACATTAATAATGGAAAATTTATCCTCATTGTAGTACGAAATCCAACAGACTATCTTAATAAAACAACTCAATGGTTAAAATTGAGAGTATTAAAGATGAATTACAGATATCATGGTACACCAATTTGTCTTTCAGCTAATTCTTTGCAGATGGAAGCTACAAATCTTTGCAGTTTACTAGGTGAAAAAAGAAACGAATACAAAGTGCAGTAATATTAGCTTAATCTAATACGCTCTCGCATACGATTTACGTTCTTCCAAATATTCCACTTTATCCCCGTATCCGGTTTTGAAAAGTGTTCTTACGGTAATTCTGTTTTTGTCACCTGTTGCACTTGGTAAATAGGTGACGAAATGTAAATGCGGACCGCTGCTCCATCCTGTATTTCCGCTTAATGCAATAAGCTGTCCTTTGGTTACTGTATCACCAATTTTCACCTGCGCTCCATTTTGCTGTAAGTGATAATACTGTGCAATTGTACCGTCCGGATGCAAAATTGAAATGTAATTTCCGTAAGGAGCGCAATTTCTGGTTGGGCAACCCTGATTATTATTTTGTACGACATCGATAATTAAACCCTCTCTTGCTGCAAAAATTTCTGTTCCTTCAGGCATTATAAAATCTAAAGAATTTTCGTTTTGATGCGAAAATGTTCCGTTGTAACCCTGATGAATCCAGATTGCTTTTCCTTTTCCAAATGGTAAGTTGTACGCATAATTGGTGTCGTAATTTTTTTGAGTAATATCTCCGATATAAGAAAGATAACCGGGCATCTTTTTTACACCCCAGCCTTTTTGTTTATCATTCACCACAAAATAAGTTACTCTCATTTTTGTAGTTTTTGCAGGAATTACCTGTGTTGTTTTAAAAATTCCAGGCTTTTTCATATTATTTACTTCAGGCTGACCTTTAAAAACGAGAGAGACGGGATAGATCTCATGATTGTCTGCATAGTAAATAATAGAGTCACCGGTTCTTTCAGGGTACATTTTTATGTTTTTCTGAGCCATTACAGCTAAAGCCTGAATCATAAGAATGAATACAAAAATATTTCGCATAAGTGTTTAATTTAAAATAAAGCCATTACAAGTATAGACCATTTTCATTGATTTTGAAAGTATATTTTTAAAGAAAAGTGCTATTTTTACCTCTGAAAAATTAATAGGGTTGTTCATCTTTCGCTAAAAAAGTCTGATGAGTTTCCGGCTCAAAAATATGTCAATGAATTCTATCGTAATCAATGTTGGAAACAGCAATATCAGATTTGGTCTTTTTGATGACGACAACTGTGATATTTCATGGATAATCAATACGAAACCTTACCGCACCGCAGACGAATTGCATGGTCAAATGTTGATCTTATATCAAACCTATAAAATTGATCCTAAAGATATTAAGAAAGTAATTATAGGTTCTGTAGTACCACAATTAACGAGAGAAATAACTTCTGCGATCAGAAAAATTCACGGTATTGCTCCTGTAATGGTTGATAGAACGACTCCTTCAGAAGTGGTAGCCAAATCTAAACAAATGGGAACAGATATCTATGCTAATCTGGTGGCGGCTCACAATATGTACGCCGGAAGAAAGAAGATTGTTTTAGATTTTGGTACTGCACTTACCGCAAGTTGTGTTGCTGAAGATGGCGAAACTTTAGGCGTAATTATCGCTCCCGGAATTATCACTTCTTTGAATTCTCTCATCAGCCAGACTGCTCAGCTTCCGGAAATTGAATTGGTAAAGCCAAAATCTGTTTTAGGTTTAGACACCGTTACCTGTATGCAAAGCGGAATGGTTTACGGTTTCCTCGGAATGGTTGAAGGTTTTATTGACAGAATAAACAATGAAGTGAATGATGAGTGTTTTGTCATCGCAACCGGTGGAGTTTCCCATGTTTACAAACCTTTAACAGAGAAAATTCATATTGCAGACCGACTTCACACCTTGAAAGGACTTTATTTCCTTGGAAAAGATTTATAAGTGAGGTTGAGGCTAAGGTTGATGAGATTCTTGTAAACCTTAGCCTTAGCCTCAACCTTATCTTTTGGCCTTAAAAAACTCTTTCACAATTGTAGAACATTCGTTTTCCATAATTCCTGAAACGATCTCTGTTTTGGGATGTAGGCTTAAGCTTTTATTGATAAAACCACGTTGCTCATCTCTTGCGCCAATCACCACTTTTGAAATTTGCGACCAGGAAAGCGCTCCGGAGCACATTACACAAGGTTCTAAAGTTACGTATAGTGTACAGTTGATCAAATATTTTCCGCCTAAAAAATTGGCTGCTGAAGTGATTGCCTGCATTTCGGCATGTGCTGTAACATCGTTTAGCGTTTCAGTAAGGTTATGAGCTCTTGCAATCACACGATTGTTAGCAACGATCACGCATCCGATAGGAACCTCATCTTTTTCTAATGCAATCTCAGCTTCCTGAAAAGCCATTCTCATAAAATATTCGTCTGTAAACATAAAAATAAAAGCTTAGTGCAAAACTAAGCTTTTCAATATAATATTTCCTGGGAAATTTAGAATCTACAATCTATAATTAATATAACAGTTACCATCGAGTAAAAGCCAATTTAGCTAATTGTATGATTGTCTTTTGGTTAGTCAAAATTCAGTACTAAAGGTAATCTGAAACGGTATCTTACAGGGTTTCCGTTAGTGTAAGCAGGAGAAAACTTTTCAGAAACAGAGTATACGGCAATTTCTGCCTGTCGATTGAACGTAAAGTTATCACCTTCAGCTTTTACATCGCTAATGGTTCCGTCTTTTTCAACAATAAATGCGACGTTGGTTTTGATGTTTCCTTTTTCAGAAAATACACCGTCTCCATAAAAAAGCTGTGCTACTTCTTTTCGCAAGGCATTCATTCCGCCGGGATAATCTGCTGTTTTTTCAATCGATTTTGGAAAATCCTGTTGTGGAGACAGAACTGTTTTAGAATTGATTTTTTTTAAATCTTCAAGATTTTTTACTTTAAGTAAGGCTGCAATCAGGGCAACGTTTTCAATGCTGTCCATTTTTTTCATAAAAAAAAGGAAGTCATTTTTAACGGCAGCTTTGTATAAAGGATTTTTTTCGGTATCAAACTTTTTTTTGAACTCAGTATTCAGCATTGTTCTGTGCTGGTTATAATAATTTTTCACCATCTTGAATTCTTCTGTTTGCTGAGAAAAACAAAATGTTGAGATGAGTATGAAAAATAGATATAAAGCCTTCAATACATGATTATTTATGTAAATATAATCAAAAAGATGCAAAATTCTATTCTTTCAAATAACTGTTTAGTGATTCCTGTAAATGTTTTTTGATGTCTTCAACTAGATTTATAGGTTCTAAAACTCTTACTTCCTTTCCGAACGATAAAACTTCCTGCATAAAATCGTAAGTAGGGTGGAGGAAAAACTCAAAATAAATATCGTGCTGAGTTTCTTTGGTCTCTTTCTGAGACAGATGCAAAGGAAAACTTCTGATGTATTCGCCCTGATGTCGGCTGCATTTCATTACAATTTTTTGAGGATTTTGTTCAGTTAAATTCATCACGCCAAACGCATTTTTAAAATGTTCTCTAAAGTTGTACTTATATTTTTCTCTAAATTTTTGTGGCGAGACATCCAGATAATTAATCCTGTCTAAACCGAAAGATTTCAACGCTTTGTCTTTGGTGTCAATCGCAATGAGATACCATCGGTCTTTAGATTCTTTCAATGCTAAAGGATGAACTTTCCGGGAAGTCATCAGTTTATTTTTGTAATTGTAGTGTTCAAACAATACAATTCTTTTGTTTCTGATCGCAAAGAAAAGATCATAAAAATGCTCAACTCCGGTTGGTTTTCTGCTTTCGAAAAAGATGAAATTGGCAAAGTCTGGATGATTGTTTAAGGCATTGCTTACCTGAAAAGATTCGAGTAATTTTTGGTTGTACTCATCTACTTCCATCATTGGTCGACTTTCAATATAATACCGATTATCGCCTTTCTTTTTGTTGTGAATAGAAAGGTTGAAAAGATCTGAAATCTCACGAATATCCCTTTGTAAAGTACGAATAGAGTAGCTCTTAATTCCCGCATCCTGAAACTCAAAAGAATTAAGGAGATAATCTTCCATCTGCGAATATGTGGACGGAGCACTTTCTAATTTCTTAATGATCAAGGCATATCTCGTAAGGTAAAAATCTTTTTTCATTTCGGATTGTTTTCTAAAACAAATATATGCGGTAAATGCGACAAATGGTGTCGTGTTTTATTTTTTCTTGAAAAGTTTAAAGCTAAAATTTCATAATTTGTCATTTTGTCATGATGTTATCGCTGTACACTTCCTGTACACTCGCTGTACTCTTTATCTTTGATAAAAAATTTCTTGTGTTTTTTCTTTTGTCAAAATGACAGGTGTTTTTTTGTAATTATAAATTTTTGTATTTTGAGCATATAAAAAGCACAGATTCAAAATCTGTGCTTTGAAGTCTACTGTTAACTATTAAGAGTTCGATTAATTAGGATCCCAAACACCATTAGAACTTGGCTCCCATGTACCATCCTCATAGCCTTTTATATAGTATTCTATATCATCAGATGTTCCAAATTGAATTACTGTACCAACATCATTTTTTACGAGAAAAGGACCATTACCTGCTAAACGATGTTTATAATCTTTCGCAATATAATCGTAAATATTTCCATAGCTTTTCCTAATAAATTCATTAGGGATTTCAAGTTGAACATTTATTTTCTGTTGTATTTGCTTTATGTACTTATTGGCTATTTCTAGCATTTCATTATCATTTAACATATTATTTTACTTTTAAATATTCTATAAATTCATATTCTCTAAGAGTTTGCATTATTCCTTTTTGACCATTAAGAAGCATTAATCTTTTATTTTTTTTAATAACATTGAAAACATGACCTCTTTTAAATCCTTTTCGATACACATACATTATCCCTATTTCACCTTCGGCTATATCAATAGTTCTTATATCTGTAATTTTAACGGGTGAAGAAAATTTACTTCCAAAAATATTCTCTAACAAGATTACTTCTTGTCCTTCCGAATGTAATGCTTGAGATATTTTACCTGTTTCCAAATATTCTATTACTTTTTGAACTACATTTACACAATTGGAATCAGAAATCATTTTAAGTTCATTGTTTACTATATGGTAATTAAAATATGGTAATACATCATATATGTAATCTAATGCATTCTCAGCTGTAATTATACCTTCTTGTGTAGCTTCTTGAAGAGCTTTCCATCCTGCTTTAAATTCCTCTACAGTCATGCTAATACTTGGCATGATATTCTCAGCCATTCCTGCGGTTCGGTTAATTTCTCTCTCAAGCTTTACAATATTACCACCAGCTCTTCTATGTAGATAATCTAAAAATTTACCCGTTCTTCCGGCTGAATTTGCATGGAAGAATTTTTTACCCTTATAAAGTACAGCTATTTCTTTATCTGCATTCTCTACAAAAAGTACATTCAGTTTCTCAAAATCAGAAGAATGTTTTGTAACATTTTTGATGCCATCTTTTAAAAGAACTTTTATACCTACTTTGGAATAATCCCTTACAGGAAACGAATATAATGTATTTTCAATTAATTTCGTAATACTTTTCTGTTGTGTAGGAAATCTGGATTTGTACAATACTTCTACAGTTACATCAAGTGCTTTTTGTGCTTTAGGAAGCATACCCGCCATTGCTGTTATTGTAAAACTTGTTGCGCCCGATACTATATAAATATTATCCCATGCATCAATAATTTTTGTGCCTTCGGGGGTCATTTTTAATTTGTCTCTCAGGTTTTTCTCTATATAAGCATCTGAAATCGCAAATGTTAGGTCGGCAAAAGCAGCATATAATGGTAATCCTGATACTCCAGATACAATGGTGTAAAGACTAGCACAAATTATAATTATATCTGCTGTTATACGCAACATGCGTAAATAATCTTCCAATGCTTTCTGTTGTGCGACATGATATAAAAACAAAGCAGGAACCTCAGTGTCGATTTCCAAATTCTCAAATTCATTTTTATTTTTTACTCTTGCATACACTTTCAGATGAAGCATATCTAATGGTCTGAATTCTCCGTTCTCTATTTCGCTTTCGTGTTCAAATTCTTTGTTTTTTAAATTCCAGGTTTTAACTGTATTAATCAGTTTAACCATATTTCTGGGATTTCCATCCATAAACTCTCCTGTGAGCTCACAATGTCTTTCAATAGTGTCAGAATCTTTACTGATTCCGAATGCAAAGAGACATCCTTTTTGTTCTGGTTGATGAGCATCATCCATTGCATGCTGAGCCTGCATAAATGCTGTTATATAGACAACAAAAAGTTCCCTGTTTTCAATCATTTGCCCATGAGCAATCTGATTAGTTTCAGAAATAACACCTTTCCCCATATAAACACTTTGCCCATCTAATGAATGGTAAATGTGAAGGATTAATTTAGGGTCATTTTTAATTTTATTATAGACAAATTCTCCTGAAATTGCTGTAAGAATACGAATGGCGTATCGGCTTTTATCTCTAAAAGGTTCTGCTGCTAATGCGGCAATTTTACCGATTGTATTTATATCACGAAGTAATTGAGAATCGAAATTTAAAAACTTTATAAAATGATCCCATAGTAAATCATCTGAAAGTTTTTTTGATATTTCTTTATAGGTTGCCCCATATAAGGCAAATGCAGGAAGCTGATTGTAAAAAAATAATAAGTCTTCTATAGAAGTAAGATTTTTACCGGCCTCTTCAAAATGAGAAACCAGAGCTACTTGCGCCATATCTTTATGATGTGGAAAAAGATATGAAATAGCCTCAATGTAATCATCAGCATCACTTAGTTTTATTTTTATTGCATCAGCGATGTTGGAAGAATTAATAGTTGCTTCAACTTCATTTATTATTGTTTTAGTTGGTTCTCTGTTGTAATTACGATATGGAATATTAATAGTCAATTCAATTTTCTTGTCTCTAATTCCCAAGTATGTATTATGAGTGAATTTTTGAGGGTCAATGTAACCTTTACTTGTATTTACCCATACTTTTCCTTCAATACGATCGAAAAATATATTTTGAAGTTTTAAATCCTTTAATTCAGGTTCTCGGATGATCAATGTTTCAATCATTTTTTCTTTCACCCTAACATTGTCAATTTTTGGGGGAGGGATTTCTTTTAGATTTATTTCTTCTTTTCCCGATGAAGAATCGATGAAATCTTTTTGTGCATCAAAGATGTAGGTGTTGAAATCCTGAGATGATGTTAATAATCTGAAAAGCTTTTCTTCATCAACCCATAAATTTGTGAAGAATGGCTCTATAGAATTAGAAATAATTTCCTCACCTTTCATTTCTGCCCAAATCCCTCTGCTTATTTTGTCAAAATCATCAATTTCATTTAAATATTCTTGAAAATTCATTTTTAATAATTTAAAGATTAATAAAAAAGGCAGAGTATTAAACTCTGCCTCATTAAGTATGATTCAACAGAATTATTGAAGTGCTTGTTTTAAGTCAGATAAAGGAATCTGAGCAATAATTTCTTTAGGACTGTCGTCTGTAGTCAATTGAAGGAACCCGTTATTTAATTCCATATTGTCGACAAATTTGTCACTTCCGGAGTTTAGTTGAGAATTTACAATTGAGAACTCAGTTTCCGTAACAACGTCAGAAGGTACTTCAAACTCATCAGGGTTTTCCTGAGTAAATGGCAATGCTGTTAGGGTTTTTAATCCTACAGAATCTTCCTGCAAAATGTTCAGAGAAGTTGGAAGTGTTGTAATCCATGCTTTTCCTTGTTTTAAACCTAAAGGCTCACGCATTTCATCAACAATACTCATATACATTGGGTCTCCGATGACAGGAACTTCACCGCCATTCCAGATTCTTCCTGTTGTCATAAAGAATTGTACAGCATCTTCAAATCCTGGATTTACCGTTACAATTACTCTTGCCATACCTGATTGTAAGAAATTTCGGAATAAAGGATCTGTACTTTCAGATAGATACATCGTTTGCCATTCATCGCGACTTGCCCAATAATATGGATAGAAAGTGTAGTCCATAATCGTCCATTCAAATGCCTGTTCCAAGAATTTTGCTAAAGCAGCATACTGATCAAGATTTTCGTCAAGAATAATACTGAATTCTTTCATTGACTGAGCTTTGTTGGTAAGGTCTCGGCTGCCAAGTGTATTGTTGTTAAGATAATCTTGAAGTAAAAAGGCAATACAGTTGTGCTTGATAATGACTCTTTCCATTTCACGATAAAAATTAGAAACCTGAACTTTGCTCTTTTGTTCTTCCTCTTCTGCTTTGGCTTTTTCTTCTGCTTCTTTTTGTTTTTCTAAAAAATCGGCATATGCAGCTTCGTAAGCTTGAATAATTGCGGTAAAGCTTTCCTGCTTCCAAACGTACATAAATTCATCTGATAGCTCACAGTTGAAAATAATATTATATTCACAAGATTCAAGATTTCTACCTCTGAAGCTAAATACTGTGTCATTTTTAACATAGGTTCCGCTAAATGTTCTTCTTCCCGAATTGCTTGACCCACCAAAGTTAAGAGGGAAATCTCCACCCGTGAAATTTGTGCAATACGCCTCACTGTTGTGTAAAGAAGATTCTCTTACCAATATAAAATCAATACTTCCTGATTTTCCTACATAGTTTTGTGGGATCTGCATTAATCTGGTAAGTGGACCGAAATTATTTCGGGTGTTTGGTTTTTCATAAATCTGACCTTGTTTAACTGTTACATTTTTGTCAGGAAGTGCTGTAAGCTGAACCTTATATATATCTGCCCAATATCTTATTAATTCCTCTGTTGCTGATTTTGGATCAGACATTCTTTTAGGCTCAGGTGCTTTCCTAGGGTCAACAGGTTCTATGAAAGTGGTTGGTGTTTTTGTAAAAACGGTAGCTAATCTGTGAAGTTTTGCTGGCTCGGGAATCATGAATTCAAACATGGTGCGTTTACCGTAATTGTAGATCTGGTTTTTCATTTTCTTGTCTACCCATCTGTAAACTCCAACTACGTGTTTATCTCCATTTCTGTTATCAAAACCGTGTGCATTATTCTCTTCAAATTCTTCAATAATTTTTTCAATTCTTTCTTCAGCAACTTTAGTAAGAATTCTTTCTGTTGCTTTTTCGGTAATTTCCTGAGATTTTGCAATTGCTTGTCGTGTACTATTTTCTTTAGCGTTATTAGTCGCAAAACTACCTCCTACTTCATAAGGTACTTTATTACCTCCGCCATATCTAAAGTAAGCTTGTGCGTTGGTTTCCTGTTGAATAACATTAGCAACTTCAGACTGTAAATCATTTCTAGACGTAGTTGTTGTATCACTTAAACTTTCTCTTTCTGTAGATTTAGAAGTTGTAGTCTGTATTTCGCTTCTTCTTAATCTTCTTGTAGATTTTTGCTTAAACTCTTTTGCCATGACATTCTCAATATGAGTTACCTCACCCGGAACATAGGCATGAGTACTTTGTACAACCTTTAAATAATCTGCAATTCCCAATCTCTTTACCCCAAAATGCTTCGGAATAAAAGTTCCCGGTTTTGGAGTCGTTCCCGGTTCGGAAGGATTTTCAATTTCCTGTTTTGCTCTTTCGGTATATAAAACTCCTGTATAAGGCTCATCCATCGCAAAGCCGGAAAACTCCAGATTAGCTTCTTCACCGTTGTTGAAGAATATTTTAATTCTTAATGTTCTGATGACTTTACCGAATTTATTAATCAACATGGAAGGGAAAGTTACTTTATTACCCGAAACACTGATGTTGGAATAGGTTTCTTCATAAATACCAAAATCTGTAGCCGCATAGATTTTTGCTGAAGCAGTTCCCCACGTATTGCTTTCTGCCTGATAATAGAATGTAACATAAGAATTGCTACCTGACTGCTGATTTGCTTTTAAATAATACGTTCTTGGAATTATATTAGATAATGTATTTGCAGAATTATTTACAGGAATCAATACGCCGCCTAGATTGGCATATACTTTTTCATTAAGAGAAGTTCTTTCAAATAAAAACTGGGTTTGAATACTTAGTCTTTCGTTTAATTCTTCAAAAACTTCTGCATAAGTATCAATTTCGTCGTTCATTAAAACGATTACTTCACCTAGTTGTAATTGTCTGTCTGAAATTACATTGATTGATGAGAAATCTAACTCTTTATCGTTTGCATCTGTAAAAATAGCAACGAATAGTTTTAAAGATTCTAATGAAAGTTTAGCTTTAAAATCCTCAAAATTCAATTCATCCCTGTATTCGAAAGTAAATGGAGGAACGTCTAATTCACCCAATTCTGCATACCAGACACGAATTTCTTCTTCAGAGGTTTCTTCGGTAATTTTAGCTTCTATTTCTTCCAGCTTTCTGTTATATTCATCGATCTCAGATTGATATTTTCCTAAATACTCTTTATAAGCAGTCTCATAAGCTTTGTTTTTAATCTTATAATAAGCTTTTTGTGTTTTTTCTAATTCCGTCTTAAGTTTTTCTAAACTTTGCTTCTCTAAGCTGATGCCTGATAATTCTGAGATTTTTTCACCTTCTGTTTTCAGCTGTTCCTGTATAGCTACAGGAAGTTGTTGTGCATTAATGGCATCGTCAGAAGCTACCGCAGATCTTCCAACGGTAAATGATCTATTGGTTACTAAAGTTGATCCCGAATTATCGGTTCCGTCACCAAAAAACCTTACTGGAAGAACTACTTTTGCTTCCTGTGCTTTTGCCATCAAATCTTCACCATTGATTTTTTTAAGCTCTTCAGTTGGTGATAATTGACGAACATATCCTAAATGTATCGCTTTTAATACGTGAATAATTGCTTCTTTCACATAAAAATCGCTTTGCATCACAGTTTGGAACATTAGATTATCCCATAAAGATTCATACTGTTCTTTTGTAATACTGTCGTATATGGTTACAGAATCATTTTTGTCCTGATCTGAGAGCTGTTCTCTTTTCGCAATTTTTCTCCCGAGTTTTAATGCTTCGGGAAAAGCACTTTCTACCTGGCTTTCTTTTGCAAGCGATGTTGTAAAAGATTTTGCGGCACGTTCCATTGACTGAAATTTAGCTAGAGCAGAATCTGTTTCTGAAACCTGATTGTTGAAAAAACTGGAGATATCTGGACGGTGAATAAATCCTAAATTGTCTATTTTAGTTTCTGTAAGCTGAGGGTTTCTTAAACTTACAAATCTAAAAAGCGTTTGTGATGCGTTGTTATTTGTGTTCATATTATTTGTTAAATGTTAGAATCTTTTTTAGTGTACTCAAGAGTTAGAGTAAAAGAGTTGATTAATGAGTAATCATAGTCGCTGCCTGACATGTACTCTATTTGAACCATTTTTGGCAGTAAAGTGATAAATGCTTTGTCTCTGTATTGATTTCCCGCGAATGCTACATCCATAGAGTACCATTCAGTAAACATTTGATTTGAAACGATGTTGTCTATATCTTTGAAATCAGTAGTTAGATCAATTTCACCATTCGAAGGGATGTTTTCAAACTTAATTGTCTTTCTATAAATGGATTTCCCATCAACCCATTCACCGCCAGTTAATTGTTCCTGATTTGAATAAGAAAGTTTCTGATCTAGATATCCTTTTTGAATGTAATAGTTAGCATTTTGAGGAGGAAATTGTTTTTCAGCTCTGATACCGTCATTAATATTTAAATCTAAAGAAGCGCCTGATGTTTTACTATCCATTATACTTAAACTATCAGGTTGCAATTGTGAGCGAACATCATTTCTAGATTGATATAAACCTTCATCCTGACTAAGGTGTGCATAACTGTTTGCCTCAATATTTTCCCATCTTGAAGTGAATATTGTAGGGGCTTCATAAGCTATTGTTCCGGTAACATTTTTCTCTGATATGGTTCCACTTAGAGGTATTGCATCAGAATTTAACTTTTCTTCCCAACCAAATGTTCCATCAGGTTTAGCAACAATATTTTTTGTGAATTCACTATTTCCTTGTGCATTAGGCATATAATAAGCAGAAACGGCGAGCGGAGCATTTATCGTTAATTTCTTATTTGGTAATTCTCCATAAATTATTGCTTCGTGGGCATAAATTCGGCGATCTCTATTAAGTCCAATTGCAAGCGCATCGTTTTGATTTGGCAAATAAATGCTGTTTCCAATAATAATTGAATTATACATCATGGAATTAGCCGTTTTCATGGAATTACCAGATCCAATAACAATATTGTTAAAATTTCGGTACAGTACATTATTCAAAGAGGAGGCTCCTATGATTGTAGACATCGCAGCTCTTGTAGGACTGCTGGTATTCATGTTAATAGTTCCACCTACATATGTGTTTAAAGAGGTGTTAAATGTACTTCCGTTATACCCCGATAGGCTGGGGTTTTCTTTCATAAAAGCTGCAGCTGCAGGAGAGAAAGCCGCTATATCTGATTCGTTTATTTCGGTTTTTAAATTAAAACCACTATAATGACCTATAAATACATTTGCCGATGCTTTTGTTAATTGATATCCCGCTGCATACCCGAAAGTCGTATTGTTGCTTCCTTCTGTAAGTGAAGAAAGGGTATAATTTCCTACCGTCGTATTATTGGTGCCTGTAGTTACATTATTTAAAGTTTTTTGACCGATCCCTACATTATTTGTTCCTGTATGATTGGGATTCATGTCACCAAAATAATATCCGTGAGTGAGTTCGTTAAATCCGACTGCCGCTGATCTGCCATTTTTGGATGAAAGTATAATCTCATTTTTGGTTGTACTGTTACCTTTTAGAACCACATCGTTAAAAGTATCAGCTGAAATACCTCCACTGCCTTGTTTTGAAATGACTCCTTCTTCATCTGTCACATACCGTTCATGAGAACCATCTTGCTTCGGAACTAAATAAATATCTAAAGGTTTGATTGATTTGATTTCATCATCGATGTTTGTATAATTACCTGCTTCGGTATTTATACTTTTTACTATAATTTCTCTAAATTTCATGATAATTTATTTTTGTATTTATGCGGGAAATCTCCATTTTCCTCCTTCGTCTGCTCCAATTTTTTCGTCAACGTAAGCTGTAGTTGCATAATTAGATAAATCACCAAGCCCACCTAGTTTATCCCATCCTGCTTCACCCATATTATTTAGGTTTAATACATATACATAATTATCACCTGTTTCAATAACATTATAAACATCACCTTCTGTCATGCTTGTCATAAAATCTAAATCAGTTTTAGTTCCAACAGATCCTTTGATTTTATAAACACCTGCATTTTCCACAGGCAGTTTTTCATCTTTGTGCCAATACGAGTCTTGCCATTCCCAGAATTCTTCTTGTGTAGGTTTGTCACCGTTCTCGAATAATTTTTTTAATTCTTCTTTTGATTTCATTTTTTGTAATTGTTTTGTTATTAAAATTTTTTGAAGTCTCTTTTTATTAGATTTACTTCAGGTTTCATCCTTATTTTTTTAGGTGGTTATTGGCTAGGTATTCCACCCTTATTTAATTTTCAATCATTTTATTGTGTTTTTAATTGTTGTTTTAAACATAGCTCTAGCTGTTCGGCATTTTGACAATGCTGAATACAAAAGATGTTTTCGTAAAATTTATATAAGGAGTTGTGTTTGGTTACTAAATTAAATTTAAGATGTCACAACGCCAGAACTTGACGTATTTAAGAATTAATTTCATCTTTTTTAGCTTCAAATTCCTCTTCCAGAATGTCATTTTCAAAATCTTCTCTGAAGAAATTTTCAATATCATCGAGGTAATTCTCGTAGTCTATTTCTGTGTTTTCGATATCAGTCCAGCTGATGGTATAGAGATCTTCATTAAAAAGGATCGTCGAATTGTGATTTGGTGTTTCCATGTTTTGTGTTTTTAAATGTTGAGTTGATTTTGAACATGTTTTGAGCTGTTCAGCATTGTGTAATGTCGAATTCAAATGGCTTTAAAAGTTTTTAAGATTTGTTTTTGTGTCTTTGTTTATAATGTAAAGATAGGAGCGGGGAGCGACAAAACTTGACGTGTTTTTAAATTTTAAAATTTAATTTTGTTGTTCAATTATAATACAATAAGCTTATATTAATCAGTTATAATCTTAAAAGCTTATATTTTATTTTTAATGAGTTTCTGTACAATTTGGTTTAAAACGTCTCGGTTGTCATCAATATAACCCAATCCTGCCTGAATTAAATTTTCAATATTTGATCTTCTTACATTATCCATCGCAGGAGAAGCATTCTTCAACGAAGGATTTAGGCGGTAATAATTTTTCTGATTTCTGGATCCTAAAGTATTGAACATCTGGCAAAGCTGATAATCTACCGTTTCTGCATTAGCAGACATGAGAATATCAATAATCGGAGTGACCCAGCCCAGCTTTCCTGCTTTTTCCATTTTTTTGAAAGAATAGCGTTTTGATTCAATTCCGGTTCCGATGGAAATAATAATCATATCATTTACAGTCGGGTAATTGGCTTTTTGATGATTTTTTAATACTGCTGCAAAGGGAGTTTTTCTTGCTTCCGCATAAGCACAAAGTGCAGGGTTATTGGCAAACATTCCACCGTCAATTAAACTAAAGACCTGTCCGTACATCGATTTAATCTGAACCGGAGTAAAATAAGTTGGCGCCGCTGAAGTCGCTCTGCAAACATCTTTCACGTAAAAATTATCCGTAATTAAATTTGCTTTCCAGGAATTAAATAATTTTGCTCTTCTGTTTTCTATGTCATAGCTCGTTATTAAGCAGGGTTTTATGAGTCCTTTTAATTCTAAATTCCCAAAAAATTCGTTGAGATTTTTTTCAAGAGCTTCTTGAGAAATTTTTTCATTCAATAATCCAAATGGGTTGATCAGTTTTTCCCAAAAAGAAACCTGAAATATATCGCCACCTTTTTCAGAATACAATTCCAGACCTTTCTGAATAGAATATTTTGCTTTTCTGTGTTCATCGGGACACAAAATAATCGCTGCAATCAATGCTCCCGTGCTGCTTCCTGCAACCAGATCAAAATAATCCCCAAGCTTAGCGCTCGGTTTATCATGAATCTGCAGCTGCTCTTCTATGTAGCGTAAAATAATACAGGTAATGATGCCTCTTATTCCGCCTCCATCTAAAGAAAGTAGGGTTGTCTTTTTCATTTTCTACTGTTATTTTGGTAGAATAAAGATAGGAGCGGAAGGCGACAGAACTTGACGTGTTATAATTGATTTCAAAAATAAAACTTTAAAAAATAACATAATTTTCTTCATCTCTTTTCAGCTTTGCAAGCACTCTCCAGGTCGTTTTTACCAAACCTTTCTTAGTTGGGAAATTCTTCTTTTCAAAGTGGGGAAGGTCTTTAAAGGTTTTCCAGTTTCCACCCCAATCCCAGCCGTGCTTTGCGAAAATTTTCACACATTCGTACCAGTCGGCAACTCGATCATTATCCCAGTCTTTTACAGTATCCCAACTTGCTGTTTTTCTGTCAATAATCAAACAGATATCAACGGCTAATCCGTAATTGTGAATACTTTGTCCGGCTTTGGCGTTCGTCACTTTTTTGCCATTTGTGATTCTTCCGATCGCATACAATTTTTCCTGTTCTTCAAAACTTCTTAACCCTTGAGTAATTCTGATTTTTGCTTTTCCGGTTAATGCTTCATCACATTCTTTAATGATTTGTTTTACTTCCTCTCTCACAGAAGGATGTAGTTTTTCTATTCTCTGTAAAGTAATTTTATCCATGGTTTTTTTAATTTTAATTTCTTAGGAAAAACAAATATAAAACCGAGATGCGACAAAACTTGACGTTTGTTTAAATATTTAAAACATTGATTTTGAATTAATTAAATGTATTATTGGAAATTTAATTAAAATGATTAATCTATCTTAAAAATGATTGTTTGATCTTTAAGAATGAATATTTTTCATGTAAATGATGATAAAAAAGAGCACAAATAAAAAATGATTAATTGTTATTAATTAAGCAGATGTGAAAATGAAAGAATATTTCTTTATTTATTGGTAAGTAGGAATGTGATTTTACAAAAGAAGTAATGTAACAAGAGAAGAGATCTTTCTGACTATTTTAAGTCAAAATATTTCATTTATTGTTGCTGAATAGTTTTTAAAATTAAGAATTTACAGCTTACTATTCAATACTTTAATGTCTTTTCTTAATTCCTGTATTATTTGGTGAAGATCGACTTCATTTGAGTAACCAAGATTATAATCTTTAGGCAAAATTCCGTTAATATACCTCCATATTTCTAAGATATTTTCGTAAGCGATATCATAAGGTTCATAAAAAGAATTGTCGGCAGAAACGGTAATTGTATTTCCTTTTTTCTCAACAAAGGTTTTAAACGTAATGCCTTCTAGTGTAACAAATATATATTTATTTCCTTTTTTTAGATCCTCAAGTTTTTCCACATATTCACCTATAACTTTAGTTTTATCAACAAAAGGCGGCATCGAATCTCCGTCAGCCACAAACGCTCTATATTTACCATGCCCTAAGAAAGGCAGCGACATCCGAGAAAGACCTTCAATATATTCTGGATCACTAAAGCCTTTTAAATAGCCCATTGAAGCTGTTTGAGTTACAATTTCTATATAATTATTTCCTTGTTGATCGACAATGATCGGCAAGATAATTCTGTTATTTGGAAGATTAATCATTTCTTCTAACGGGTACTTTCCAATGTCGACAGTGAGCAAAAGATCTATGCTGATGTTAAAATATTTTGACATTTTAATTAAAATATCCGGTCCAGGCTGAATCCTTCCGCTTTCGTATGCAGCATATGCCGAACGAGTAATAATTAATTTGGCGGCCAACTCTGCCTGACTAATTTTTTTCTTCCCTCTTAAAAGCCTGATGTTATCTGCAAAAAATGACATTGTTTCAATTTGTAACAACAAATATATAGATTTTGTTTCAAATTGTATCTAATTTTGTAACGTGAACCGATCAATTGTACATATGGATTTGGATGCGTTTTTCGTGTCGTGCGAAAGGCGTCAGAATAGGGAGCTCAAGGGTATTCCGCTTATCATAGGCGGCGGCGACCGGGGAGTTGTTGCATCATGTTCTTATGAAGCAAGAAAGTTCGGCGTGCGTTCTGCAATGCCTATTCGGATGGCATTAAGGCTTTGCCCCGATGCGAAAGTCATTAAAGGAGATTACGAATTGTACTCTCAATTATCGCATAACGTTACAGAAATCATTCAGGAAAAGGTTCCGGTAATGGAAAAAGCAAGCATTGATGAGTTTTATCTGGATCTTTCCGGGATGGATAAGTTTTTTGGATGTTTTCAATGGACGCAGGAAATAGTTTCGGCGGTTACCAAAGAAACAGGGCTTCCTATAAGTTTTGCATTATCAGGTAATAAAACAGTTTCAAAAATAGGAACGGGAGAATCAAAACCCGAAGGAAACCGCCACA
>Ga0308163_10001485_pt1 | contig 25320 bp, 18 predicted proteins | sample PhyTR1_FD_201037 | JGI IMG/M metagenome (GOLD analysis project Ga0308163, IMG submission 201037) | Phyllosphere microbial communities from UC Gill Tract Community Farm, Albany, California, United States - DLSLT.R1 | ecosystem: Host-associated > Plants > Phyllosphere > Unclassified | place: USA... | reverse complement strand
CCATGGCCAACCACATTCTCGAGATGCGCGGCATCACCAAGACGTTCCCCGGCGTCAAGGCGCTGCAGGACGTCACCCTCGAGGTCACGCGCGGCACGTGCCACGCGATCTGCGGCGAGAACGGCGCGGGCAAGTCGACCCTGATGAAGGTCCTCTCGGGCGTCTACCCGGCCGGTTCCTACGACGGCGACATCGTGCTCGAGGACAAGGTCGTCAAGTTCTCCAGCATCCGTGACAGCGAGAAGTCGGGCGTGGTGATCATCCACCAGGAGCTCGCGCTGAGCCCCTTCCTCTCCATCGCGGAGAACATCTTCCTCGGCAACGAGATCTCCCGCGGCGGCTTCATCGACTGGAACGCCACCAACGTGGAGGCCGCCAAGCTCCTCGCCCGCGTCGGGCTGAGCGACAACCCGGCTACGAAGATCGCCGACATCGGCGTCGGCAAGCAGCAGCTCGTCGAGATCGCGAAGGCGCTCTCGAAGGAGGTGAAGCTCCTCATCCTCGACGAGCCCACCGCGGCGCTGAACGACGAGGACTCCGCCCACCTGCTCGACCTGATCAAGCACCTCAAGGGCCAGGGCATCACGAGCATCATCATCAGCCACAAGCTGAATGAGATCAAGGCGATCGCCGACGCCGTCACGATCATCCGCGACGGCAAGACCATCGAGACCCTCGACCTCGGGCGCGACTCCATCAGCGAGGAGCGCATCATCAAGGGCATGGTCGGCCGCGACCTGCAGAGCCGCTACCCCGACCGCACCCCGGACATCGGCGAGGAGGTGCTGCGCATCGAGGACTGGACGGTGCACCACCCGCAGGAGCACTCCCGCGTCGTCGTCGACCACGCCAACCTCAACGTCCGCGCGGGCGAGGTCGTCGGCATCGCCGGCCTCATGGGCGCGGGCCGCACGGAGCTCGCGATGAGCGTCTTCGGCCGCTCCTACGGCGCCAACATCTCCGGCAAGCTCTACAAGCGCGGCACGGAGATCACGGCGCGCACGGTGGGCGAGGCGATCAAGAACGGCCTCGCGTACGCCACCGAGGACCGCAAGCACTACGGCCTCAACCTCATCGACGACATCAAGCGCAACGTCTCCGGCGCCGCGCTCGAGAAGCTGTCGAAGGCGGGCTGGGTCGACGCGAACCGGGAGTACGTGGTGGCCGACGGCTACCGCACGTCCATGAACATCAAGGCGCCGAGCGTCGGGTCCATCACCGGGAAGCTCTCCGGCGGGAACCAGCAGAAGGTCGTCCTCTCGAAGTGGATGTTCTCCGACCCCGACGTGCTCATCCTCGACGAGCCCACCCGCGGCATCGACGTGGGCGCCAAGTACGAGATCTACACGATCATCAACGCGCTCGCCGCGCAGGGGAAGGCGGTCATCGTCATCTCCAGCGAGCTCCCCGAGCTGCTCGGCATCTGCGACCGGATCTACGCCCTCTCCGCCGGGCGCATCACGGGCCAGCTGCCGATCTCCGAGGCGACCCCCGAGAGCCTCATGACCTACATGACCAAGGAAAAGGAATAGTCAGCATGTCCAGTCTCAGCAATGTGGCGGGTTTCCTCGTCAGCCGCCTCAGGCAGATCGGCATCTTCATCGCGCTGATCGCGATCGTGGTGCTGTTCCAGATCCTCACGAACGGGACGCTCCTCGAGCCCCGCAACGTCACGAGCATCGTCGTCCAGAACGCCTACATCCTGATCCTCGCGATCGGCATGGTGATGATCATCATCGCCGGGCACATCGACCTGTCGGTCGGATCCGTGGTCGCGCTCATCGGCGCCGTCTCGGGCGTCTTCGCCGTCAACTGGGGCTGGCCCTGGTGGGCGTCGATCCTCGTGAGCCTCGTCATCGGCGGCCTCATCGGCGCGTGGCAGGGCTTCTGGGTGGCGTACGTCGGCATCCCGGCGTTCATCGTGACCCTGGCGGGCATGCTCACGTTCCGCGGCCTCGCGCAGATCGTGCTGGAGAACCGGCCGATCACGCCGTTCCCGGACGAGTACGTGGCCGTCGGCTCCGGCTTCCTGCCCGACCCCACGAACCGGATGGCGATCCTCGAGCCGATCACCGTGGCGCTCGGCGTCATCGCGGCCCTGTTCCTCGTCCTCTCCGCGGTGCGCGAGCGCCGTGCCCGCGTGAAGCTGAACCTCGAGGACGAGCCGTTCGCCTGGTTCATCACCAAGCTCGCGACCATCGCGGTGCTCGTGCTCGGCATCACCTACCTGCTCGCGAGCTACAACGGCACGCCGATCGTGCTCGTCATCCTCGCGGTGCTCGTGCTCGTCTACACGGCGGTCATGGGCCGCAGCATCTTCGGCCGTCACATCTACGCCCGAGGCGGCAACCTCAACGCGGCGCAGCTCTCGGGCATCAACACGAAGCGCGTGGACTTCCTGCTCTTCGTGAACATGGGCTTCCTCGCCGCCCTCGCCGGCATCGCCTTCACGGCGCGCAGCAACTCGGCGCTCCCCGCGGCCGGCAACGGCTTCGAGCTCGACGCGATCGCCGCGGTGTTCATCGGCGGCGCGGCCGTCACGGGCGGCATCGGAACCGTGACGGGCGCGATGGTCGGTGGTCTGATCATGGGCGTGCTGAACAACGGCATGTCGCTGCTCGGCCTCGGCACGGAGTACCAGCAGCTCATCAAGGGCCTCGTGCTCCTGCTGGCCGTCGCGTTCGACGTGTTCAACAAGAGCCGCGGATCCAAGTCCGCGACCTGATCCACCCGCGTCCCCCGCGCTGACGCGCATGAGGGGCCCGGCATCCGAATGGATGCCGGGCCCCTCTCGTCGTACGGGCTGTGGTCGCGTCGGGGCGGGCGACGGTCCCCGCGCGTACCGTCGCGTCGCGTCGCCTCGCCGGGCGGTGACGTCGCAGCCGGCCCGAGGGAGCGCCTGACGTGAGACGGTTCATCCCGATGTGGGCGGTGTCGGCCGCCGTCGTGACGGCCGTGGTCCTCGCGGTGACCACGTCCGAGCACGAGGCGCCGTGGGGCCCGCTCGCGAGCGCGCTGTTCGTCTCCTCCGCCGGTCCTCTGACGTTCACGATCCGGCGGCGTCGCGAGATCGCCACCCGGAGCGATGCAGCGGACGGCGTCGAGCGGGCCGTCGCCGCCCGGGCCGCGGCTGCGGTGTTCCGCGACCTGCTGGTGATCCTCCCGGCCGCCGTGCTCGGGCTCGTCGCGAGTCCGGCCACGAGCCCCGTGCTCCTCGTAGTGGCCGTCCTGGTGGCGGCCCTCGTGGATGAGGGGGTCCGGCGCGCGTCCGGCCGCCGCGCGACGGAGCGCGGGGGAGGAGCGGGTTGCCGGCTCGCGGAGCACCGGGCGCGCCTCCGCCTCGACGAGGACGAGCTGGCCGCGCGAGTCGGCGTGAGCACGCGCACGATCCGGGCGATCGAGGCCGGATGGCACCGTCCGCGCGTCGACCGGGCGGTGGCGCTCGCGCGGGAGGTGGATGCGCCGGTCGAGCGGCTCTTCCCGCCGCCCGCGTCACCCGCGTGACGCCTGCCGGGTACGCAGGAGCGGGGACGACGGAAGGGCCCGGCATCCGCGTGGATGCCGGGCCCTTCCGTCGTGCGGGGTGCGGACTCTAGGAGCGCGCGCCCATCAGGTGCTCGAGCGCCAGCTGGTTGAGGCGGACGAAGCCGAAGCCCTTCGCGTCGAAGTACTCGTCGGCCGCGAAGTCCTCGTAGGAGGAGCGGTCGGCGAGGATGTCGTCGTAGGACTCGCCCTCGTTGAGCGTCGGCGTGTAGATGTCCTGGACCTTGGCGGCGGCGAGCGCCTCCTGCACCTCGGGGTCGGCGCGGAAGGCCTGCGCGCGCTCCTTGAGGAGGAGGTACATGCGCATGTTCGCGGCGGCGGAGTCCCACACGCCCGTGATGTCCTCGGTGCGGCTGGGCTTGTAGTCGAAGTGACGGGGGCCGTCGTACGAGCGGCCGCCGCCCACGCCGCCGTTCTCCAGCAGGTCGACGAGCGAGAACGCGTTCTGCAGGTCGCCGTGGCCGAAGACGAGGTCCTGGTCGTACTTGATGCCGCGCTGGCCGTTGAGGTCGATGTGGAAGAGCTTGCCCTGGTACAGCGCCTGCATGATGCCGGCGGTGAAGTTGAGGCCCGCCATCTGCTCGTGGCCGACCTCGGGGTTCACGCCGACGAGCTCGGGGCGCTCGAGGGTCTCGATGAAGGCGAGCGCGTGGCCGAGGGTCGGCAGCAGGATGTCGCCGCGGGGCTCGTTGGGCTTCGGCTCGATGGCGAAGCGGATGTCGTAGCCCTTGTCGGTGACGTAGTCGCCGAGGAGGTTGACGGCCTCGCGGTAGCGCTCGAGCGCGCCGCGGACGTCCTTGGCGGAGTCGTACTCGGCGCCCTCGCGGCCGCCCCACATGACGAAGGTCTGCGCGCCGAGCTCGGCGGCGAGGTCGATGTTGCGGAGGACCTTGCGGATCGCGAACCGGCGGACGGCGCGGTCGTTGCTCGTGAAGCCGCCGTCCTTAAAGACGGGCGCGGAGAAGAGGTTGGTGGTGACCATCGGCACGACGACGCCGGTGTCGCTGAGCGCGCCCTTGAGACGGTCGATCTGCTTCTGGCGCTCGGCGTCGGTGGATCCGAAGGCGAAGAGGTCGTCGTCGTGGAAGGTGAGGCCGTAGGCGCCCAGCTCCGAGATGCGCTCGACGCCCTCGACCACGTCGAGGTCGGAGCGGGTGGGTCCGCCGAAGGGGTCGGCCCCGGTGTATCCGATGGTCCAGAGTCCGAACGAGAACTTGTCCTCGCGGGTGGGGGTGAGCGCCATGGTGTCTCCTGTCAGCGTCGTCGATGATTTGTTGCTAGCTACAACCTAATCGGCGAGGGGCGCCCGCGCAACGCGACACGACGGCCGGGGCGGGTCGGCTGGACGCGTCGTCGGCGTCCCGGCAGGATGGCGGGAGGTCGTCGTCGACCGCGCTCGCGCGCATCCGCCGGCCCGCCCACGCCCCGACGGAGAGGTCCCCCGCCCATGACCGACGCATCGCCCGCCGATCCCGGCGCATCCGCCGCTCCCGCTCCCGCCGCGGCGGCCGGCGCGGCCGACGACCGGGGGACCGGCCTCGACTTCCCGCCCGGGTTCCTGTTCGGATCCGCGACCGCCGCGTACCAGATCGAGGGCGCCGTCGACGAGGGCGGACGCGGCGACTCCATCTGGGACGTCTTCAGCCGCACGCCCGGGAAGGTGCTCGGCGGCGACACGGGGGACGTGGCCGACGACCACTACCACCGGCTCGAGTCCGACCTCGACCTGATGCAGGAGCTGGGCCTCGAGGCGTACCGCTTCTCGATCGCGTGGCCGCGCATCCAGCCCACCGGCCGCGGCCCGTCGAACCCCGAGGGGCTCGCGTTCTACGGGCGCCTCGTCGACGGGCTCGTCGCGCGCGGGATCACGCCCATCGCGACGCTCTACCACTGGGACCTCCCGCAGGCGCTCGAGGACGAGGGCGGCTGGACGAACCGCGAGACCGCGTACGCCTTCGCCGACTACGCCCGGATCATGGGCCAGGCGCTCGGCGACCGCATCGGCACCTGGACCACCCTCAACGAGCCGTGGTGCTCGGCGTACCTCGGCTACGCGGCCGGCGTGCACGCGCCGGGGCGCACGGACGCGGAGGCGTCGTTCCGGGCGGTGCACCACCTCAACCTCGCGCACGGGCTCGCGGTCGCCGCGCTGAAGGAGGTGGTGCCCGCCGACGCGCGCTTCTCCATCACGCTCAACCTGCACGTGATCCGCGGCGAGGGCGACACCGGACCCGAGGCCGTGCGCCGCGTCGGCGGCGTCGGCAACCGGCTCTTCCTCGACCCGCTGCTGAACGGGACGTACCCGGCCGACGTGCTCGCGGACACCGCGGCGATCACCGACTGGGCGTTCGTGCTCCCGGGCGACGCGGAGCTCATCCGCCAGCCGCTCGACCTCCTCGGCGTCAACTACTACAACACCAGCCGCGTGCGGATGCGCGACGGACGGGCCCCGGCGGGCGGCACCTCGATCCACGGCGACGTCGCCGCCTCGCCGTTCCCGGGGACCGACGACGTCGACTTCCTCGCGCAGCCCGGGCCCTACACGGCCATGGGCTGGAACATCGAGCCGCAGGGCCTCGAGGACCTGCTCGTGGCGCTGCACGAGGAGTTCCCCGGCCTGCCGCTCATGGTCACCGAGAACGGGGCCGCGTTCGACGACGAGGTGACCGTCGAGGACGGCGTGCGCGCCGTGCACGACCCCGAGCGGATCGACTACCTCACGCGCCACTTCGCCGCGGCCCACCGCGCCATGGCCCGCGGCGTCGACCTCCGCGGCTACCAGGTGTGGTCGCTGCTCGACAACTTCGAGTGGGCCTTCGGGTACTCGAAGCGGTTCGGGATCGTGCACGTGGACTACACCACGCAGGAGCGGACGCCGAAGGACAGCGCCCTCTGGTACGCGCGGCTGATCGCCGACCGGCGCATCCCGGCGGCTGACGCGCGTCCCGAGCGGGACGTGCGACCGGCCTCGTGAGCGCGCCCCTGCCGGGCGCCGACGAGCGCGTGACGCTGGCCCCGGGCATCGTGATGCGGCCCGCGCGCCTCGGCGACGCCGCGGCGCTCGCCGAGGCCTACCGGGAGAACCGCGAGCACCTCCGCCCGTTCGAGCCCGCCCGCACCGACGCGTTCTTCACGGCGGCGGGGCAGCGCGCCCAGCTGGCGGGCCGGGTGGCGGAGCGGGCGGCCGGATCCGGCCTGCCGTACCTCGTCGTGGAGGGCGACCGGGTCGTCGGCCGCTGCGACCTCTTCGCCGTGAAGCGCGGGGCCGCGCAGAGCGCGAGCCTCGGCTACTGGATCCACCGCGAGCGGCAGGGCGCGGGCCTCGCGACGGCGGCCGCCGAGCAGGCCGTGCGCATCGCCCGGGCCGCCGGCCTGCACCGGCTGGAGGCGTCGACGCTCGTCGGCAACGTCGGCTCGGAGCACGTGCTCCGGCGAGCGGGGTTCCAGGCGATCGGGGTGGCGGCCGCGTACCTCCGGATCGACGGCACGTGGCGCGACCACACGCTCTGGCAGCGGGTGGTCGACGGCGCGCGCTGATCGGGCCGGCCCGGGGTGGGCCGTGCAGGCCGGCCCGTGCCGGGCGCGCGGGGTCAGGCGTCGAGCAGCAGGTCCGTCATGCTCCGCAGGCGCGCCTGCGCGCTGGAGTCGGCGCCGCTGCGGTCCACCACGACGTCGTGCACGGTCGCGGCGACGCGGAGGAGGTCGGGCAGGATCGCACGGCCCCGCTCGGTGAGGGCGATGAGCAGGCGGCGCTCGTCCGCCTGGTCGCGCTGGCGGGTCATGTAGCCGAGCAGCTCCAGGCGCTTGAACAGCGGCGACAGGGTGCCCGGCGTGAGCTGCACGGCCTCGCTGAGCTCACCGGCTCGACGGGGGTCCTCCTCGTGGAGGGCCAGCATGACGAGGTACTGCGGATGCGTGAGGTGGAAGGGCTTGAGGAGCGGCCTGTAGAGCGAGATCACCGCTCGGGACGCCGCGGCGAGCAGCAGTCCCATGTCGCGGTCGAGCAGCGCTCCGTCGTGGTCCGTCATGTGTCCTCCTGGCCGCCCGCGGGAGCTCGTCCCCCGACGGCCTGATCCCCTCGGACGCTACTCCGGTCGTGAAGGCGCGACCCAGCGGGTCGGTGCACGCACAGCGCGCACGGAGGGTGACGTCATCAGGGGGTGCCCGGCGGCACCCAGCCCTGCGCGACCTGGTGCTCCCGCACCGCGGCGACGGCCCGGTCCGCGTCGACCGGGACCGCGTCCCAGAGGATGCCGGAGGAGTCAAGCCATCGGAGCGCGAGCATGGTGTCGGCCAGGTCCTCCACGTACATGGACACGAGCGTGCCGTGCGAGCGGATGGCGTCGCCGTGCAGGCTCCAGCCGAAGTACGCCGACAGGTAGCGGGCCTGCTCCGAGTGGCTGCGCTGCAGGTGGCGGTTGGGCCGCTCCGTGGATCCGCCCGAGGCCTGGACCTCGTCCTGCATCTCGTCGCCCGGCTCGTCCGGCATGCGCTCTCGTCCCTCATGTCGTGGTGCCGCCGGCGGGCGCCGGAGGCAGACCCGTCGAACACTACGGACACCCTCCGACATCGCGCCAGGAGCGGGGCTCGCGCGGGCCTGGCGCGGGCCCGGCGGCGACCGGCCGCATCAGGCGCGCCGGAGCTCCCAGTCGCCCACGCGGAGCCGGGCGAGCGCGTCGACGGCTGTCCGCACGGCGGCGGATCCGAGGCCGCCGGGCGCGGTGACCGCGTGCGTCGTGCGCTCGCCGACCCCGGAAATCCGCCGGCGCACGACGCCGCGGGGGAGGGGCGCCGTCGCGAGCGCGAGCGAGGGCAGCAGCGCGACGCCGAGCCCCGCGTGCACCATGCCCACGGCGGCGGCCGCGTTGTCGGTCTCGAACGACGTCGCGGGCGCGAAGCCGCTGCGGGCGCACGCGCTCACGAGGTGCCGGCGGCAGCGCACGCAGCCGGCGATCCACCTGTCGTCGGCGAGGTCGCGGAGCGCGAGCGGCCCGCGGTGCCGGAGGGCGCGCGCCTCGGGCAGCACGGCCCACAGCGTCTCGCGCCAGAGCGGGCGCGTCTCGAGGCCGTCGAGCGCGTCGGCCGCGGGATCGTCCGGGTCGTCCGGGTAGGCGAAGGTCACGGCGACGTCGGCCTCGCGCGCCCGCACCGCCTGGACGGCCTCGGGCGGCTCGGCCTCGAGGTAGCCGAAGGAGAGGCCGGGGTGCGCGGCGGCGAGCCCGCCGAGGAGCCGCGGCACGACCGTCGAGGAGGCGGAGGGGAAGGCGGCCACGCGCACGGTGCCGGCGCGCAGCCCCCGCAGGTCGTCGATCTCGTCGGCGGCCCGGTCCATCGCGTGGACGACGGTCGCGGCGTGCCGGGCGAGGACGCGCCCGGCCTCGGTGAGGACGACGCCGCGGCCGGATCGCGCCGTGACCGCCGTGCCGATGCGGGCCTCCAGGCGCCGGAGCGTCTGCGAGAGGGCGGGCTGGCTCACGCCGAGGGACGCGGCGGCGGCGGTCACGGATCCGCGGACCGCGAGCGCGTGCACCGCCTGCAGGGACGCCGAGTCGAGGTCGCGGCCGGTGGGCGGGGCATCCGTCATGCGCGGAGCATAACCCGCGCTTATGCGTCACATGCCGTCAGGGGGCTTGCTCGGGGGAGGCGCGGTCGTCACGCTGGACGCATGCCGACCGCCACCCCCGTCCCCGCCGCGGCTCCCGCGTCCGCGTCCGCCGAGACCCCCGGCCCCGCGGACCACCGCGACCTCTTCGAGGCGGGCCCCGGCTACCTCTCCGCGTGCACGATGGGCCTGCCCACGCGGGAGACGGTCGCCCGGCTCCGCGACGACCTCACGCAGTGGTCGGCCGGCGGATCCACCGCGCACGGCTACGGCGGCGTCGTCGAGGGCGTGCGCGCGTCGTACGCGGGGCTCGTGGGCGTCGACGTCGGATCCGTCGCCATCGGCTCGCAGACCGCCTCCTTCGTGAGCGTGCTCGCGGCCGCCGTGCCCGCGGGCGCCGAGGTGCTGTGCGTCGCGGGGGACTTCAGCTCCCTCACCTACCCCTTCGTCGTCGCCGAGGCGCGCGGCGTCACCGTGCGGCACGTGCCGCTCGAGGAGCTGGCCGGGGAGATCGGGCCGCGCACGCACCTCGTGGCCTTCTCGCTCGTGCAGTCCGCGGACGGCCGGGTCGCCGACGTGGCCGCGATCCGGGAGGCCGCGCGCATCCACGACGCCTTCACGCTGTGCGACACCACCCAGGCGGCCGGCGCCATGCCGGTCGACGCGAGCCTCTTCGACGCCACCGCCTGCCACGCCTACAAGTGGCTCTGCGCGCCCCGCGGCGCCGCGTTCCTCACGCTCTCCGACCGCTACCGCCGCACGCTCGTGCCCGTGCAGGCCAACTGGTACGCGGGCGCCGACGTGTGGGCCTCCTGCTACGGCCCGGCCATGGCGCTCGCCGACGACGCGCGGGCCTTCGACGTGTCGCCCGCGTTCGGCGCCTGGGTCGGCGCGGCGCCGGCGATCGCCCTCTTCGCGCGCCTCGACCTCGACGCCGTGCACCGGCGGAATGCGGAGCTCGGCGACCTCGTGAGCGCGGGCCTCGGCATCGAGCAGCGCGGCCAGGCGATCGTGACCTGGCCGGACGCCGACGGCGCCGACCTCGCCCGGCTCGGCGCCGCGGGGATCGTCGCCTCGGGTCGCGCGGGCCGGGCGCGCATCGCCTTCCACCTCTGGAACGACGAGGACGACGTCGAGCGGGTGGTCCGGGCGCTGCGCCGCTGACGGGAGGCGGGCCGGGAGCGGATGGCGGCCGCCGGAGCGGGGAGCGGGGAGCGGCGCGCGGGCGGCGGGCCACGGGAGCGCGCGTCATGGGAGCGGGAACGCAATTCTTCCAGCTGGGAATAAGCCGAGCGGGCGTCCGTTGGACCTCCAGGCGGTCCTCGCCGCACGCCCCCGTCCTCGGCGCCCCGCGCCCCCTCTCCTCCCGAAGGAACGCCCCGTGTCGTCTGCCGCCATCCATCCCGGCGACGCGCTCTCCCGCCGCGAGCGCATCGTCTACATCATCGTGCTGGGCGCCCTCGTCGGCCTCGGGCCCTTCACGATCGACCTCTACCTGCCGGCGTTCCCGGTGCTCAAGGACGAGTTCGGCGTCACCGACGCGGCGATCCAGCTGACCCTGACCGGCACGACCGTGGGCTTCGCGCTCGGCCAGCTCGTGGTCGGGCCGTGGAGCGACCGGGTCGGACGCCGCCTGCCGCTCATCGTCGCCTCGATCGGCCACATCCTCGCGTCGCTCGGCGCGGCGCTGTCCACCGACGTCTCGATGCTGCTCGTCTTCCGCGTGCTCCAGGGCGCGGGCGCGGCGGCCGGCGCCGTCGTGGCCATGGCCATGGTGCGCGACCTCTTCGGCGGCCGCCCGCTCGTCCGGATGCTGTCGCGCCTCGCGCTCGTGACCGGGCTCGCGCCGATCCTCGCGCCCGTCATCGGCTCGCAGCTGCTGCGCATCGTCGACTGGCGCGGGGTCTTCTACGCGCTCGCCGCGTACGGGATCGCCGTCGTGGTCGCCGTGGTGTTCCTCATCGTCGAGACGCTGCCGCGCGAGGACCTCGTGGTCGAGGAGAAGGGCGCGCTGCTCCGCCGCTACCGGAACGTGCTCAAGGACCGCGTGTTCGTCGGCGTCGCGATCATCGGCGGGATGCAGTTCGCGGGCCTCTTCTCGTACCTCTCGAGCTCGTCGTTCCTGTTCCAGGACGTGTACGGGTTCGACGCGCAGCAGTTCGGCATCCTCTTCGGCGTGAACTCGCTCGGCATCGTGATCGGCAACCAGGTGGCGGCGCGCATGACCAAGCGCGTGGGGCCGCAGTGGATCCTCGCGGGCGTGGTCGTCGTGCAGTTCGCGTCGTCGGCGACCATCGTGCTGCTCGGCACCTTCACCGACGCGGGGCTCCTCGGCACGCTCATCCCGCTGTTCTTCTTCATCCTCGCCTGCGGCTTCGGCTTCCCCTGCGTGCAGGTGCTGGGGCTCGTCAACCACGGCCACGAGGCGGGCACGGCGGCGTCGCTCCTCGGCGCGGTGAACTTCGGCCTGGCCGGCGCGATCTCGCCCATCGTCGGCGTGCTCGGCATCACGTCGGGCGTGCCCATGGCGTCGGTGATGGGCGCGTGCGCGGTCGTCTCGATCCTCTCGATGTGGCTCATCGTGCAGCCGCGGACGGTGCCGGCGCTCACCAACTGAGGCCCGGGCGCCCGCGGGAGCGCTGGGTAGGGTGAGGCCATGAGGACCGCCCCCGACCCGGCCCGCGACCCGGCCCGCCTCCGGGGGAGCGACGGCGCCGTCCGCGACGCGTCCCGCCTCCGGGGCATCGACGCCGCCCGCGGCCTCGCCGTGCTCGGGATGATGGCCGCGCACGTCGCCGTGCCGCGGACGCTCGCGCTCGACGACCCCGCGTCGTGGCTGGCGATCGCGGACGGACGCTCCTCCATCCTCTTCGCGACGCTCGCGGGCGTGTCCATCGCGCTCATGTCGGGGCGCGACCGCCCGGTCGACGGGGCCGACCTCGCGCGGGTGCGGCTGCGGATCCTGGTGCGCGCCGTGTGCCTGTTCCTCCTCGGCGGGCTGCTGGCCGCGCTGCAGACCTACGTCGCCGTGATCCTCGAGGTGTACGCGGTGCTCTTCGTCGCGCTGCTGCCGCTCCTGCGCTGGCGCGCGTCCCGTCTGCTCGCGCTCGCCGCGGGCGCGGCCGTCGTGCTGCCGGTGGCGACCACGGCGCTGGCCATCCACTTCGACGCGTCCCTCATGCGGCCGGACCCGCTCGTGATCCTCCTCGTCACCGGGCACTACCCGGCGCTCACCTGGGTGGCGTTCGCGATCGCGGGGCTCGGGATCGGGCGGCTGGCCCTCGGGTCCGCGCGCGTGCAGCTGCTGCTCGTCACGGTCGGCGCGGGCCTCGCCGTGCTGGCGTACGGCGGGTCGGCGCTCCTCGAGGCCGCGCTCCCGGCGCCGCCGCCCGGGTGGGAGTTCATCCTCTCGACGCTGCCGCACGAGGGGTCGCCGTTCGAGGTCGTGGGATCCGGCGGGGTCGCGATCGCGGTCATCGGCCTCGGCCTGCGGATCGCCGCCCTCCTGCCGGCGGCCCTCGTGCCGCTGGAGGCGGTGGGGCAGCTCGCGCTCACCGTCTACGCCGTGCACATCGTGGTCATCGACCTCGTCGCGCCCGACGGCGACCTCATCGCGGACGACGGCGCGTACCTGGCGTTCGTCGTCGTGACGCTCGCGCTCTGCCTGCTCTGGACCCGGATCCTCGGCCGCGGCCCCTTCGAGCGCGCGCTCGGCGCGGTGGCCCGCCGGACGTCCGAGGCCGTGGGGTGGACGGCGCCCGCCGCGGACCGCGCCACCACGCCGGCCGAGCGCGACCCGGCCGTCTAGGAGCCGGAGGCCCGGAGCGCGCGGGCGGCGCCGCCCAGGCGGACGAGGGCGTCGACGCGCTCCCGACGCGCGGGATCCCGCGCGTCCCACGCCGCCGACAGCGCGCACCAGGCCTCCGCCCACGCGAGCACGTCGTCCAGGTCGCGGCCCGTCTCCTCCGCGACGACGGCGGCGCGGCGCGCGAGCCGCCCGGGCCGCAGCGCGATCGCGAGCGTCGGGTTGCAGAGGACGTTCGCGGTGTCGAAGCCGGGATCCCCGCGGAGGGCCTTCGGGTCGATGGCGCGCCAGGCGTCGTCGGCGTCCCCGTCCGTGCCGTCGGCCGCGACGCCGTCCTCGTCGACGCGCAGCACGTTCCCGTGGTGGACGTCGCCGTGCAGCACGGCGTCCGCCGCGGATCCGTCGAGCAGCTCACGGAGCACGTCGCGCCCCCGGTCGAGCGCGCGGGGGAGCGGACGCTCGGGCTCGAGGAGCTCGCGCGCCCAGGTCCGGAGCGGCACGGCCTCGGCGCGCACCGCGGCGGGCACGGGAACGGCGTGGAGGCGCATCGCGGCCCGCGCGAGGATGCGGGTGGCCCGGTCGTCGCGCGCCGCGGCATCCGGTCCGTCGGCCGACGCCTCGCGCGCCAGCAGCCCGGGATCCGCGGCCCGTGCCATCAGCACGGCGCCCCGGCCGTCCGACGCGTGCACGCGCACCGCGCCGCGGCCGGCCCACGCGGCGAGGAGCCGGCCCCCGCGCCGCTCCTCCTCCACGAGGGGCACCTTGAGCATCAGCGGCGCGCCGTCGCGGCGGACGGGTGCGAGCACGCTGCTCGGGGTGACGGCTACCGGGCCGTCCGGATCCAGCGCCCAGCGCTCCCGGTACGGCGCGAGCGCGCGCTCCCCGGCCTCGGTCACAGCCGCAGGGCGACGGGCACGCCCGTGAGCGCCATGATCCCGACCACCGCGCCGATGACGACGAGCCCGAGCAGCACGAGCACCCCCGCGGCGGCGAGCCGCGACCGCTCGTACCAGGGCAGGATCCCGCGCCGCGTCGCGCGCAGCTGCGCCATGGTGAGCACGGTGGTCTGCTCGAGGAGGGGCCGGTCGAGCCCGGCGGCCATCTCGCGCATCGTGCGGAGGTCGTGCACGCGCCCGTCGAGGCGGAGCAGGAGCCGTCCGTCCGCGTCGAGCGCGAACAGGCGCGGCTGCGTGTCGAGGGTCAGGCCCTGGTAGACGTGCACCACCACGACGTGGTGCACATCGCTGCCGCGCACGCTGGTGCGGCGCCCGAGGAAGCGCGCCTCGACGTCGCCGGACGCGGGGTCGACGCTCACGTAGGACGACTGGTAGAGGATCCCGAGCACGGCGGCGACCAGCGCGACGACGCCCACCCCCACGAGCACGGCGGCGGCGTTGCCCGACGGGACGGCGAGCACGAGGAGCGCGGCGCCGAGCGGCACCACGAGCGCGAGGGTCGCGAGGCCGAGCTGCCGGAGCAGGGCAGGGCGCGGCCGGATGACCGTGAGGGAGCGCTCGCCCTCGTCCGTCCCGCGGTGCTGCACGTCGCCTCCGGTCCTGGTCCGACGCCGTCCCCGCGTCCGTCGCCCCGTGCCGGGGCCTCGCGGCGGGCGGGCGACCGCGGATGCGCGGACGGGGAGTCCCCGCAAGCCTAGGCGCGCGCGCCCGCGCCGGTCGTGGGCGCTATGGGGGACACGCGCGGCACCCCGGGGTACACGGCGTTGGAGGCACGGGCGGGGCCGTGCGCCGGGCGGGACGACGAGAGCCCCGCCGGACGGATCCGGGCGGGGCTCTCGAGCATCTGGCGGAGGATAGGGGATTCGAACCCCTGAGGGCTTTCACCCAACACGCTTTCCAAGCGTGCGCCATAGGCCACTAGGCGAATCCTCCATGACGCGTGCCGCAGGCGTCAGGAACGTCGCGGCACCCGTCGATACTACCTGCCCGCGAGCAGGGTCGATGCACCCGGGGTGTCGAGGAGCCCGGCGAGGGCCCGACGCGAGGGCGCGCCGAGCTTCGCGCGCGCCTGGTAGAGGTGCGACTCCACCGTGCGCACCGACAGGAACAGCCGCCCCGCGATCTCCCGGTTGCTGAGCCCCTGCGCCGCCAGCACCCCGATCTCGAGCTCGCGCCGGGTGAGCATGCTCACGTCGAGCACGGGCGCGGCGGCGGTCGCGGACGCCGCGGGGGCGCCGCGGTCGATGCGCGACTGGATCCGGCCGAGCGCGGCGCGGGCATGGGTCAGCGCGGGCGCGTCGTCGGCGAGCATCCGCACCAGGTCCTCGCACGCCACCCGGGCCTGGAGGGCGAGGCCGGACGCCTCGAGCGTGCGCACGCCCTGCTCGAGGAGCGCCGCGTCGCCCGTGCGGGACCCCTCGACGACCTCGGCCATGCCGTGCAGGGCGGGCACGTCGGTGCGGTCGCGCACGCGGCGGGCGCCCTCGACGAGGCGCGGGTCCTCGGACCCCAGCGTCCAGGCGCGGAAGAGCATGCCCGCCCGGAGCGCGTGGGCCTCGCCGCTCAGGTCGCCCATGTCGAGGAGCAGCGTCGCCGCCTCCTCGGGCCGGCCGCGGCCCGCGAGGATCTCGACCCGCACGCCCTCCGCGAGCATCCGCTGGTACGGGTAGCGCGGATCCGCCCGGTGCGCGATGTCCGTGGCGATGCGCTCGGCCTCGTCGGTGCGGCCGCGGAGCGCGAGCACGCGGGCGCGCTGCATGCCGATCCAGAGCCGCCACGTGCCGATGTCGGGGCCGATGAGGCGGTCGTCGGCGAGGGTCAGCTCCGCCTCCGCGCGGTCGAGCCGCCCGAGGTCGAGGGCCACGCCGCCCGTGATGGCGCCGAGGACGGGGATGAACCACTGCGCGTCCTGCGCGATGGCCGACTCGACCCACGCGTCGAGCTCGCGCTCGAGGTCCGGCAGGTCGAGGCGGCAGAGCCGGCGGCTGAAGGCGCTCGCCGAGAGCAGCTCCAGTCGAGCCTCCTCGAGCAGGATGTCGTCGTAGGTGCCGCGCCGGTCCTCCCGATCGGAGACGAGGGCGAGCCCCGCGTCGATGGCCTCCCCGAGCTCGGCGCCGCGCCCGAGGTGCCCGAGCGCGAGCACCACGGCCCGGTGCGCGCGGAGGCGCACGAGCGTGCTCGAGGCGAGCCCGGCGGCGGCACGGCCCTGCGCGAGCGCGCCCTCCCAGTCCATGAGGCCGAGGGCCATGGCGGCGGCGATGGACTCGGCCTGGGCGCGCACGTCCGCGGCGACGCCGGGATCCGCGCGCGCGGCCTCGAGGATCGCGCGCATCCGGTCGGTGCCCGGCAGGACGGCGTGCGTGGCGACGATCCGCACGTGCAGCAGCTCGACGCCCTCGCGCGCGGTCAGCCCCTCGACGGACACCGCGTCGAGGACCTCGACGGCGCGGGCCGGGTTGCCGAGCACGGTGAGGGCACGCGAGGTCTCGCACGCGGCGTTGGCGACGGATCCGCCCTCGGCCGCGATCTCCGCGAAGGCCAGCGCGTCGTGGGTCATGCCCACGTCGTTGGCGAGGCGCGCGGCGACGAGGTGCACGGCCGCGAGGGTCGCGGGGCCGAAGCGCGCGACGGCGGCGTCCCGCTCCTCGTCGGACAGCGTGCGGGCGATGAGGAGGCTCTCCTTCGGGCTGAGCGGGACGCCGTGCGCCGCCTCCTGGAGCAGCATCCGCACGACGCGGCGGGTCAGCGCGTCGACGGCGTCGGGGTCGGTGCGGGCGAGCGCCGCCTCCGCCTCGAGCAGGTCGGCGCGGAGGATCATGTCGCCCTGCGTCTGCACGCGGGCGAGGCCGCGCGCGCGGAGGACCCGGAGGACCGTCTCGCCGAACAGACGCGCGGCGCGCTGGTACGGCGCGCCGTCGAGGCGGGCCAGGAGCACGAGCGTCGCGCGCTCGTCGTCGCCGAGCGGCGCGACCCGCGAGGAGACGAGCTCGAGGATGCGCGCCCGGGGCGCGTGCGGGCTCGGGAACGCGTAGCCGCTCACGGACCGCGCGGTGGCGCCGGTCTCCAGCGCCTCGAAGGCCAGCTCGCGCACGAGGAACGGGCGGCCGCCGCTGCGGCGCTGGATCTGCACGCGCGTCGCCTGGTCGAGCGCCACGGAGCCGGCGAGCGAGTCGATCATGGCGTCGACCTCGGCCGGGTCGAGGGGCGCGAGGTCGAGGCGCTCGGCGTACCCGGTGCGCCAGAGGCCCAGGATCTCGTGCGCGGCCTGCGCGGTGCGGACGAGCGGGTCGCCGGCGTCCGAGGATCCGCGGAGCTGGCGCGCGTCGCTGCCGGTGTCGTCGATCGTGACCAGCAGCGTGCAGCGCTCCGACGCGCGCGCCTCCACCAGCGCCTGGCGCATCTCCGGGGAGAGGAGGTGCGCGTCGTCGAGCACGACGACGGGCCGGGCGGCGTGCAGCGGGCGGGGGGCGCGGAGCCCGGGGAGCTGGTCGATGACCCGGCGCAGGACGTCGGCGAGGTCGGGCGTGGAGGCGTGGGCCCGGATCACCGTGAGGCCGTTGCGGGTGAGCGCGTCGGCCACGCGGCCGGCGACGTAGCTGCGGCCGGATCCGACGGCGCCCGTGACGATCGCGCTGGTGCCGGCGGCGAGCCAGCGCTCCAGCGTCTCCAGGTCGCGGGCGCGACCGGTGGTCCCGGGCGCGGTCGTGTCCGGCCGGGTGCTCGACCGGCTGTAGGTGTGCGTCATCTGCTTCATGTGACCCCCGTCGCGGAAAAGCGGAGCCCGCGCTGCATCCCCCGATGGCGGAGCGGGCCGTGTGACCCCATCTTGCGCGGTTCCCGGCGGTCGGGCCAGGCACACCGGCCCTTACTGATCGATCGGACCGCGGAAATAAGTAGTCCGCACTGTGGGGGACACGATCCGGTGTGCCTAACGTGTTCCACATGTCCGGGCATGGGGATGCTCCGGACGGTGCGCCACGGCGCACGATGCGCGCGACCAGCGGGAGGACGACGGCTTCGGGTGCCGTCGACCCGCGGCGCCGCGCGCGGCACGACCCGGGTGCCTCAGCAAGCCCGGAAGCGGATGACGGCCCCCTCCGGGGAGGAGGGGGCCGTCATCCGGATCCGCGCGGGTCGCGCGCTCGGCGGGTGGCGTTAGTAGCGCAGCCCCGCGATGGCCTCGGCGACGGGCTCCTCGCCCGAGATCGCCTCGAACTGGACGCGGACGCCCGTGCCGTCGATGAGGGCGGTCGCGACGATCTCGGCGACGTCCGCACGCGGGATGGTGCCGCGGCCGGTGGAGGTGCCCACCTGGATCCGGCCGGTGCCGGCGTCGTCGGTGAGGCCGCCGGGACGCACGATGGTCCAGTCGATGTCGCGCGCCCGGAGGTCGGCGTCCGCCTCGGACTTCGCGCGCTGGTAGATCTCGTAGGTGTCGTCGCTGTCGGGGTCGAAGCCGTCGACGGCCATGGCGGAGATCATGACGTAGCGGGTGACGCCGGCCTTCTCGGCGGCGTCGGCGAGCAGGATCGCGCCGTCGCGGTCGATGGTGAGCTTGCGCTCGGGTCCCGAGTCGGGTCCGCCGCCCGCTGCGAAGACCACCGCGTCGGCGCCCTGGAGGGCGTCGGCGACCTCGTCCACGTCGCTCTTCTCCAGATCCAGCACGAGCGCCTCGGCGCCCGCGGCGGCGAGGTCGGACGCGTGGTCCGGGTTGCGGACGATGCCGACGGGCTGGTGGCCCGCATCGGCGAGGCGTCGTTCGAGCAGTCGGGCGATCTGGCCGTGTCCTCCGGCGATGACTATGCGCATGCCCTCCACGCTACGCGCGGATCGTGACCGGCTCCTGGGCGGGCGGCGCCGAACGGCGGGCGCCCGGCGTCGGGTACACTCGGTGTCGGCTCCTCGCGTGGTGCCATCCAGGTGAACTCCCCCAGGGCGGAGACGCAGCAAGGGCAGCCGGGCTCTGGCAGGTGCGCGAGGGGTCTTCTCCTTTTAACCCGGGTCGTCGTGCAGTCCGGACCCGGCCGCCTGGCAGGCGACGCCCATAGGCTTGTCGCATGGCTCGGAGCATCTACATCACGTCCGCCGAAGGGCACTCGGGCAAGTCGACGGTCGCGCTGGGCGTGCTCGACACCCTGACCCACCAGATCCAGCGGGTGGGCGTGTTCCGGCCCATCGCGCGCTCCATCGTCGAGCGCGACTACGTGCTCGAGGCGCTGCTGTCGCACGACGGCGTCGACCTCGAGTACGACGAGTGCGTGGGCGTCACCTATGACGACGTGCACGCGGATCCCGAGGCCGCCCTCTCGCGCATCGTCGAGCGCTACAAGGCCGTCGAGGCGAAGTGCGACGCGGTCGTCATCGTCGGCAGCGACTACACCGACGTGGGCAGCCCCACCGAGCTGTCCTTCAACGCGCGCATCGCCGCGAACCTCGGGGCGCCCGTGCTGCTCGTGCTCACCGGTCGCCGCACGGACGAGACCGGAGGCCGCAGCCCGGACGAGATGCGCCAGATCGCCGACCTCGCGATCCCCGAGCTCGTCACGGCGCACGCGGGCCTCCTCGGCGTCGTCGTCAACCGCGCCGACCCGGAGGCGCTCGACGCCATCACGGCCGCCATCCCCGCGGCGATCCCCGCCTCCCTCCAGGCGCAGGCGCCGCACGTGCCCGTGTGGGCCATCCCCGAGGACGCGTTCCTCGTCGCGCCGACCGTCGCCGAGCTCCTCGACGCCGTCGACGGCGAGCTCGTCAAGGGCGACCCGGCGCTCCTCAGCCGCGAGGCCCTCGGCGTCGTCGTCTCCGCCATGTCGATGGAGAACGTGCTCGCGCGCCTCACCGAGGGCGCCATCGTCGTGATCCCCGGCGACCGCAGCGAGGTCCTCCTCGGCGTGCTCACGGCCCACGCCTCCGAGACCTTCCCCACGGTCGCGGGCATCGTCCTCAACGGCGGGTTCGCGCTGTCGCCCACCATCGAGACGCTCGTCTCCGGGCTCGACCAGACCCTGCCGATCATCTCCACCGAGCTCGGCACCTACGAGACGGCGAAGCGCATCACGCAGACCCGCGGGCGGCTCTCGCCCGAGTCGGCCCGCAAGATGGACACGGCGCTCGCCGCGTTCGAGCAGCACGTCGACACGTCCCGGCTGCTCGAGCTGCTCGACGTCAGCCGCTCCGACGTCGTGACACCGCTCATGTTCGAGTTCGGCCTCATCGAGCGTGCCAGGAAGGCCGGCAAGCGCATCGTGCTGCCCGAGGGCACCGACGACCGCGTGCTGCGGGCCGCGGGCACGATCCTCAGCCGCGGCATCGCCGACATCACGATCCTCGGCGAGGAGATCGAGGTGCGCTCGCGCGCCATCGGGCTCGGCATCGACATCGGCCGCGCCACCGTGCTCAGCCCCTTCGACGCGGTGCTCCGCGAGCGGTTCGCGGAGGAGTACGTGAAGCTCCGCGCGCACAAGGGGATGGTGCTCGACATCGCGCGCGAGACCGTCACGGACGTCTCCTACTTCGGCACGATGATGGTGCAGCTCGGCCTCGCCGACGGCATGGTCTCGGGCGCCGCGCACACGACGGCGCACACGATCCGGCCGGGCTTCGAGATCATCAAGACCACCGACGGCGTCTCCGTCGTCTCCTCCGTCTTCCTCATGGCGCTCGCGGACCGCGTGCTCGTCTACGGCGACTGCGCCGTGAACCCGGATCCCACGGCCGACCAGCTCGCCGACATCGCCATCTCGTCGGCGGCGACCGCGGCGCAGTTCGGCATCGAGCCGCGCATCGCGATGCTGTCGTACTCGACGGGGGAGTCGGGCGCCGGCGCCGACGTGGAGAAGGTGCGCCAGGCCACGGCGCGCGTGCGGGATCTGCGGCCCGACCTCGCGGTCGAGGGCCCGATCCAGTACGACGCGGCCGCCGACGCCGCGGTCGCCGCCACGAAGATGCCGGGATCCGCGGTCGCCGGGCGCGCGACGGTGTTCATCTTCCCGGACCTCAACACCGGCAACAACACCTACAAGGCCGTGCAGCGCTCGGCCGGCGCGGTCGCCATCGGGCCCGTGCTGCAGGGCCTCCGCAAGCCCATCAACGACCTGTCCCGCGGCGCGCTCGTGCAGGACATCGTGAACACCGTCGCCATCACCGCCATCCAGGCCGAGGGGATCGACGCGGTCTGACCGCGCGTCCTCCCGCCCCGCACCGCCCCGCACCGCCCCGCACCTCCCCACCCCGTCCGCCGCCCCCGTCAGGAGCCCCGCCCGTGCCCGTCGTCCTCGTCGTCAACTCCGGATCGTCGTCCTTCAAGTACCAGCTCATCGAGATGGACTCGGAGTCCGTGCTCGCGTCCGGGCTCGTGGAGCGCATCGGCGAGGGGACCGGATCCACCCGGCACAAGGCCGGCGGCGACTCGTGGGAGCGCGAGCTGCCCATCGCCGACCACACGGCCGGGTTCCAGGCGATGCTCGACGCGTTCGCCGAGCACGGCCCGTCGCTCGAGGAGGGCCCGCCCGTCGCGGTCGGCCACCGCGTCGTGCACGGCGGCGACGTGTTCGTCGAGCCGACCGTCGTCACCGACCGGGTGAAGGCCGACATCGACGACCTCTCCGCGCTCGCGCCGCTGCACAACCCGGGCGCGCTCCAGGGCATCGAGGCGGCGCAGCAGGCGTTCCCCGACGTGCCGCACGTGGCCGTCTTCGACACCGCGTTCCACCAGACGCTGCCGCCCGAGGCGTACACGTACGCGATCGACCGGGAGCTCGCGGCCGCGCACCGCATCCGCCGCTACGGGTTCCACGGCACGAGCCACAAGTACGTGTCCGAGGCGGCGGCCCGGCTGCTCGGGAAGCCGCTCGAGGAGACGCGGATCATCGTGCTGCACCTCGGCAACGGCGCGTCCGCCGCGGCCGTGCAGGGCGGGCGCTCCATCGACACGTCCATGGGCCTCACGCCGCTCGAGGGCCTCGTGATGGGGACGCGCTCCGGCGACCTCGACCCGGCGATCCTCTTCCACCTCGCCCGCCACACCGACCTCGGCCTCGACGACCTCGAGACGCTGCTCAACCGGCGGAGCGGCCTGCTCGGCCTCACGGGACTCGGCGACATGCGCGACGTGCAGCGCGCCGCGGCCGACGGCGACGAGGCCGCGCAGACGGCGCTCGGCGTGTACCGGCACCGGATCCGCCACTACGTCGGCGCGTACGCGGCCCAGCTCGGCGGCGTCGACGCGGTCGTGTTCACCGCGGGCGTCGGGGAGAACAACCCGCTCGTCCGGCGCCGGTCGCTCGCGGGGCTCGAGTTCATGGGCATCGGCATCGACGACGACCGCAACGAGCTGATCAGCTCCGAGGCCCGGTTCGTGAGCCCCGAGGGCTCGCCCGTCGCCGTGCTCGTGATCCCCACCGACGAGGAGCTCGAGATCGCCCGGCAGTCCCTGGCGGCCACCGCGGGCTGACCAGCCGCCTCCTCGAACGGCACCCGAAGGGGCCCGTGATCCCTCTGGATCACGGGCCCCTTCCCCGTGCCATCCACGCTCGTCGACCCCGTAGCGCCACTGGGGCGACTACTGGAGCGGCACCGCATCCGGCCCCGCGCAGATCAGTACGCCGCAGTGTTGTCGCGCCCGCGAGCGGATGCGAGCCTTCGATGACCGTGGGTGTGGTGGGGGCCGCCCCGCGGGACGCACGGCTGCGCCCCACGAGCGCGGCCGGCCATGCAATCGAGGGGAACGCACATGGCTCTACACATGCCCAGGCGCCGAAGCCGCCTGGCGACCGCGACGGCCTTCGGGGTCACCGCGGCTCTCGTCGCGTTCGGGGGCACGCTGCCCGCGAACGCCGCGGCGGGGGATCAGTCCGAGGCGGAGGCGCGTCTCGTGACGCTCACCGGCCTCGCGCAGGCCGTCGCCCTGGACGGCGCGTACACCGCGTACGCGCCCGGCGGGACGGACGACCCCACCCGCCTCGACGGGCCGGTCTCGGCATCCGTCCTCCAGCAGCTCGCGACGGCGCGGGTATCGGCCGGCGTCACGCTCGGTTCCGTCCTCGACCTCAGCGGCGTGCGCGCCGGCGCCGACCGGCAGGTGTCCACCAGCGGCACCGCGGGCGCGACCGCCGCCGCGGGCGCCGTCACCGACTCGGGGGCCGTCGCCGTCAACGGCGGCACCGGCCAGGCGGCGCAGCTGGACCTCCAGCCGACGCTGCAGGCCGCGGGAGTCGCCGACGTCCTCTCGGACCTCGACCTCCGGATCGGGGCGCTCGGCGCCACCGCGACGGACGCCGGGGCCGCCGCGCCGACGAGCTCGTACGGCATCGCCTCCGCGGACGCGACGATCACCAGCCCCGTGATCCAGGGCCTCCGCGCGAACCTCGTCGGCGTCGTCGACGGCGTCAGCGCGGGCCTCTCGACCCGCGCCGTCGTCTCGCCCGCGACGCTGGGCCTGCTCGACGGGATCCTCACCCGGGCGCTCGGCGTCCCGCTGCTCGACACGACCAACGCGACCGCCGACCTCCGCACAACCGTGGACGCGCAGGCGGCCGTGGACGCGGTCCTGTCGCAGCCGCTCACCAGCGGTGCGGTCACCATCGACATCCGGACGGGCACGCTCACGCTCGACCTGGACGCGATCCAGACCCTCGACGGGCAGCCGGCGAACACGCGCGTGCTGACCACCGCGGTGCTCACGCAGGCCGTGAACGCCGCGCTGACGGACATCCTCACGCGGCAGCTGCCCGACCGCCTCCTCGAGGCGGTGCTCGACTCCACCGCCGTGGCGCTGACGATCCGCACCGACATCGGGACGCCGCGGCTCAGCGTCCTCGTGCCCGCCGTGGACCTCGGCGACGTCGTGATCACGACGAACACCACGCTCGCGAACCTGGTGAACCCCACCGGCCCGGGCAACTCGGCGCCGGTCATCAGCACCGCGGGCACGGCCCTCCTGCCGCCCCTCACCCTCACGACCGCGCTCACGGAGTCGCTCGTCTCCGGCCTGACGACCGGGCTCCTCCCGGCGCTCGCCACGGATCTCGGCGGCGCGGTCAGCCGCGCGAGCGTGGTCACCGGCCTGACGAACGCCACCGGCGCCGTGCTGACCGCCGTCGCCCCCGTGCTCGCGGCGGTCGACTCCGTCGTCCGCCTGACCGTCAACGCGCAGGACCGACCGGGCGACTTCGCCGACGCGGACGGCCTCGACGCCGGCTCGTTCACGGTGAGCGCCCTGCGGATCGGGCTGCTGCCCACCGCGGGCGGCCCGACCGTGAGCCTCGCGTCGGCCACCGTCCGCGCGGACGCCGCGGTCGTCGGACCGGTCCAGCCCGTGGCCATCACGTCGCCGGACCCCGCGCAGGCCTTCCCCGCCGGGACCACCACGGTCGCGGTCGAGGGGACGGCGGAGCCGGGCGCCGAGGTCGACGTGACGGTCGGGAACCAGACGCTGACCTCCACGGCCACCACGGCCGGTCGGTACCGCGTGCTGTTCGCGAACCTGCCGTCCGGGACCTTCACCGCCAGCGCACGTCAGCGCGTCGGCGGCGAGCAGACGGGCCTCCCGACGTCGGTGACCTTCGCGATCGCGGCCCCCGCGGCCGACGCGGACACCGCTGACGCCGACGTGCTCGACCTCGACGGCCTCGACCTCCTCGACGCGGACGCCGCTGACCTGGACGCGCTCGACCTCGATGTGGTCGATGCGGTGGACGCGCTGGATGTCGACACGACGGACCTGGACGGGACCGACGTGGACACGATCGACACGGATGCTGACGTCCTGGACGTCGTCGACGTGGCGGACGTGGTCGTGGACGCGGGTGCTGACGTGATCGACGCGGGCGATGTGCTCGACGTGGACGGCGGGCTGGACGTGCTCGACACGGACGCTGCTGATCTCGACGCACTGGACATCGACGTGGTCGATGTCGTGGACGCGCTAGATGTCGACACGACGGACCTCGACGGGACCGACGTGGACACGGTCGACACGGATGCTGACGTCCTGGACGTCGTCGACGTGGCGGACGTGGTCGTGGATGCCGGTGCTGACGTGATCGACGCCGGTGACGTGCTCGACGTGGACGGCGGTCTGGACGTGCTCGACACGGACGCTGCTGATCTCGACGCACTGGACATCGACGTGGTCGACGTGGTCGACGCCCTGGACGTGGACACGACGGACCTCGACGGCACCGACGTGGACACGATCGACACGGATGCTGACGTCCTGGACGTCGTCGACGTCGCCGATGTGGTCGTGGATGCCGGTGCTGACGTGATCGACGCGGGCGATGTGCTCGATGTGGACGGCGGTCTGGACGTGCTCGACACGGACGCTGCTGATCTCGACGCACTGGACATCGACGTGGTCGACGTGGTCGACGCCCTGGACGTGGACACGACGGACCTCGACGGCACCGACGTGGACA